>Ga0209697_10000555_pt1 | contig 61175 bp, 58 predicted proteins | sample AliMusrvi5mmetaG_FD_184115 | JGI IMG/M metagenome (GOLD analysis project Ga0209697, IMG submission 184115) | Freshwater lake bacterial and archeal communities from Alinen Mustajarvi, Finland, to study Microbial Dark Matter (Phase II) - Alinen... | ecosystem: Environmental > Aquatic > Freshwater...
CCATACAAATTCAAGAACCGCGGGGGACAGGCATGATCTGGCTGCTCGCCGCCCAGCGCTTTCCTCCGCCCGAATTCACCGAGACCGGCCATGCCCTGCCCGGATTCCTTGCCCCGCTGCCGCGCGGGCCGTGGCTCGAACACCTCGATATCGCGGTGCTGGTCGGGGCGCTTGTGCTGGCTGCGTGGCTCGCGCTGCGGGGCCGGTCGCGGCGCGGGATCGTCGCGCTGGGGATATTTTCCGTGCTGTATTTCGGGTTCTGGCGGAAAGGCTGCATCTGCTCGATCGGCAGCATCCAGAACATCGCGCAGGGGCTCGCGGACTCGTCGTTCGGAGTTTCGGCGACGGTGTTGGCGTTCGGGCTGGTGCCGCTGGTTTTCGCGCTGGTGTTCGGTCGCGTGTTTTGTTCGGCGGTCTGCCCGCATGGCGCGCTCCAGGATTTGATGCTCCTCAAGCCGGTCACGGTGCCGGTGTGGCTGGAGCACGGGTTGCGGTTGATCCCCTACACGTATCTCGGCCTCGCGATGATTTTTGCGGCGACCGGCGGCGGATACATCATCTGCCAGTATGACCCGTTCGTGACGATTTTCCGGTTGAGCGGCAGCGCGCTCATGGTGTCGTGCGGCATCGGGCTGCTCGTTCTCGGCATCTTTGTCGGGCGTCCCTACTGCCGCTTCCTCTGCCCCTACGGCGTGCTCCTCGGCATGGCGTCGAACGTGTCGAAGTGGAGGGTCCAGATCACCCCGGACACCTGCACCCAGTGCCGGTTGTGCGAGCAATCGTGCCCGTTCAACGCGATCAACCCATCCACCGTCGAAACTCCGTCGCGCACCGTCGAGACCGACAAACGGCGGCTGGCCGCGATGATCCTGCTGCTGCCATTGCTTCTTATCCTTGGCGGCTGGCTCGGCGGCGAGACAGGAAAACATCTGGCGGGCAGACACCGGACCGTGAACCTGGCCGAACGGATTTACCTTGAGGAAATCGGAAAGATCAAGGACTGGACCGCCGCCTCTGCCGCATTCCGCATGACCGCCACCCCGGTGGAAAGTTTGTATGCCGACGCGCGCGTGGTGCAGGGCCGGTTCCTGCTGGCGGGACGGCTCTGCGGCGCTTGGATTGCGCTGGTGGTCGGGGGCAAACTGATCGCTCTGGCGATCCGCCGGAAACGCCACGACTACGAGGCGGACCAGACCCGGTGCGTCGCCTGCGCCCGATGCTTCAGGTCCTGCCCCCAGGAACTTCAACGCCTCGGCCTGCCCGTGCCCGAAGGCGCACCCCTGGCCCCGCCCTCATGAAGGTTGTCTGCTTTCCAGTTTGTCCGCGATGCGGAGACCCACGAATCCCCCAGGGCAAACGCATGAAAATGCGTGTGCGAACCGCTATCTTCCGGGGAGCATACCCGTCTCGGGTGTGGTTTCCGGCGTCCCCGCCGGAAAATCGTGTCGGCGGGACGCCAACCCGGACACGCGGGACGCGTGTGCTCCCCAGCAAAAGAGTGTCGTCATGATCGCGTTCCTCTCATGAGCAAAGGCAACCTGAAAAAACCTGAAAATCTTTACAACCTTGCGCTGCCGCTTGCGGTGGCGTCGGGGTTGTTCGTGCTCTTGACCGGCGGGTTGCTGGCGTTCAACGAGGTGCGCGGGAAAGTTTCGATGCTTGTCAACTCGAAGCAGGTCGTCCGCCTGCACGACGAACTGCGCGGCAAGCCAAAAGACGAGGAGTTGAAGCTGCGGATCCGACAACTCGATCTCGAATTGCGCCGGGAAATGTTTTACCGTTTGCAACTTTCCCACAATACGGGCCGCGCGTTGCTGGGCGGGCTGGCGGTGTTTCTGGTCAGCGCCCATTTTGTGCGCTCGTCGCGCCGGCGATTCCCCGACCCGCAGGCGTGGGGCGCGCGCAAGGCCGGTGTGGAAAAACACGCGACGGCCCTCGCGAGGTATTCGGTGGGCGGCGTGTTTGCGCTCGTCGCGGCCACTGCTGTCGCTGTCTCGACGCAGCCGGTCAACCTGCCAATCCCCGTTCCGTCAGCGCCTGACATGCCTGCGCCGAATGGGGCACATCGTCCGGACTCCCAAGCCGCGCACCCTTTGCCTGTGAGCGCTTTTCCCTCGGCGGAGGAGATGGGGCGGCAGTGGCCGTCGTTCCGCGGCCCGAACGGATCGGGTGTCGCGGCGAACGCCACCGTGCCGGCCGAATGGGACGCCAAGTCCGGGACAAACATCCTCTGGAAAACCGAAGTCCCGCTGCCGGGGCTGAGTTCGCCGGTGGTCTGGGGCAATGCCGTGTTCGTGACCGGCGCGGACGAGACGCAAAGCAGCGTGTTCCGTTTTGATGCCGACACCGGCGCTCTCGTCTGGTCGGCCACGATCAAGCTCCCCGGCGGCGCGCGCCCGCCGAAACCGGAGGTCGGCGAGGAAACCAGCCTGGCCGCGCCAACCCCGGTCACCGACGGCCGCCGCGTGTATGCGTTGTTCCCGACCGGCGAGATCGCGGCGTTTGATTTTTCCGGCAAACAGGTCTGGGCTCGCAACATCGGCCCGCTGGATAACCAGTATGGCTATGCCTCGTCGCTGGCGATCTACCAGGACCGGCTGCTTGTCCAGATCGACCGCGGCCAGCCGGAAGACGGACAGTCGCGGATGCTCGCGCTCAACACGCAGACCGGCCAGCCGCTCTGGGAGGCGAAACGCGACGTGGCGGGCTCGTGGTCGTCGCCGGTGGTGTGCGACTTTCAAGGCAAGCCGCAACTGATCACCAGCGCCAATCCCTTTGTGATTGCCTACAATCCGGTTGACGGAAAAGAACTCTGGCGGAACAAATGCCTCGAAAGCGACGTGGCCCCGTCGCCGGTTCTGGCCGACAACCGGGTCGTCGCCGTCGCGCCGAATTCCTCCATCGTCTGCCTGAGTCTCTGTGTGGCAGGAATCTCGCGGGCGGACATCGCATGGAAAGCCGACGAAGGCGTGCCGGACGCGACCAGCCCGGTCAGTGACGGCAAGCGGGTTTATCTCATCACCAGCAGCGGCACGCTGACCTGTTTCGACCTGCAGACCGGCAAGGTTATTTGGTCGCACGACCTCGATGACACGTTCTACGCGTCGCCGGTGATCGCGGGCAAAGCGTTGATCCTCGTCAGCCGCAAAGGCAATTCGTGGGTGCTCGAAACCGGCGACGCCTACAAGGAACTCGGCAAAGGCCAACTCGGCGAGGAGTGCTGCGCCAGCCCGGTGCCGCTCGGAAAACGCCTGTTCGTGCGCGGCAAATCAAACCTGTTCTGCATCGAGGCCAAATGAGCAATCACGACACCGATGCCTTTGTGGACCAGCTCCTCGAGCGGATAGGCCGCCGCCCGGAGGCGACGATTCCGATTCTGCAAGGGATCCAGCGCGAATACCGGCACCTGCCAGAAGCGGCGTTGCGGCGCGTCAGCGAGGCGACCGGCATCCGGCTTGCCGACTTGGTCGGCGTGGCGACGTTCTACCACCAGTTCCGGATGCGCGAAGTCGGACGGCACACGATGCGGGTCTGCCACGGCACCGCCTGCCACGTCAAAGGCTCGGAAAACATCCACGACCACATCAACCGGCAGCTCGGGGTTTCCGACGGCCACGACACGTGCCCGAACAATGAGTTTACGGTCGAGCGCGTCGCCTGCCTCGGCTGCTGCACGCTGGCGCCGGTCGTCCAGCTCGACCACACGACCTACGGCCACCTCACCGCAGATACGATCGCCGAGATGGTGGACGATTTCCGCGCGACCCGGCACGAAACGATCGCCGACGTGGACGCCATCGCCGGCCACCGCAACGGCCACGGCGCGGAGATTCGCGTCGGTCTCGGCTCCTGCTGCATGGCGAAGGGTAGCGACGAAGTGTTCCATCTCCTGCGCCGGACGGTGAAGGATTTCGGCATCGCCGCTTCGGTCAAACGCGTCGGCTGTGTCGGCATGTGCCACCAGACGCCGATCGTCGAAGTCCGCCTGCCCAAAGGGCCGACGGCATTTTACTCCAAGGTCGGCCCGGACGAAGCCGAGGGGATCGTGCGGCGGCATTTCCGTCCGGCCAGCTTGCGGCGGCGGTTTCTCCGATGGGTTGATCGGACGCTGGAGCAACTCGTGACCACGGACGGCGGCATGGAAAAAATGGGCAGCCATTTGCTCGACGTTGGCGGGAAACCGGTCCAGGCGTTCATGGACCGCCAGGTCCGCATTGCGACCGAGTCGTTTGGCGAGTTGGACCCGCTCGACTTGGACGAGTATCTTTCCCAGCACGGATTCACGTCGCTCGGCCGGGCGATCAGCCGCCCGCCGGAGGAAACCATAGCCACGATCACGCAAAGCGGACTGCGCGGACGCGGCGGTGCCGGGTTCCCGACCGGCGTGAAATGGGCCCGCGTCCGCAACGCGCCTGCAAATGACGGCCTTAAATACGTCATCGTCAACGGCGACGAGGGCGATCCCGGCGCGTTTATGGACCGGATGCTGATGGAATCGTTTCCGTATCGCGTGATCGAGGGGATGCTGATCGCCGCGCACTGCGTCGGCGCCAAAGAAGGCACTATCTACGTCCGCGCCGAATACCCGCGTGCGGTGAGCCGTTTGCGCGAGGCGATCCGCGTGTTGACAGAGCGCGGGTTCCTGAACGATTTCGCTCTCCGGATTTTCGAGGGGGCCGGGGCGTTCGTGTGCGGCGAGGAAACCGCGTTGATCGAATCGATCGAGGGCCGACGCGGCATCCCGCGCATGAAGCCGCCCTATCCGGCTGACTGCGGGCTGTGGCAGCGGCCGACATTGATCAACAACGTCGAGACGTTCGCGATGATCCCGTGGATCGTCCGCCATGGCGCCGAGGCATTCGCCGCGTTCGGCACGGAAAAAAGCAAGGGCACAAAAGTTTTCGCGCTCGCCGGCAAGATCGACCGGGCCGGGCTCATCGAAGTGCCGATGGGGATCACGATCCGAGAGATTGTCGAGGACATCGGCGGCGGCGTTCCGAACGGGAAAAAATTCAAGGCCGTGCAGATCGGCGGTCCGTCCGGCGGCTGCATCCCGGCCGCGCTCGCCGACACAACGGTCGATTTCGAGGCGCTGGCGGCGGCAGGCGCGATCATGGGATCGGGCGGGCTCATCGTGCTTGACGAGGACGACTGCATGGTCGATATGGCCCGGTATTTCCTGTCCTTCCTGCGCGACGAGTCGTGCGGCCAATGCACGTTCTGCCGGATCGGGACGACCCGGATGTATGAAATTCTCGACAAGCTCTGCCTGGGCAAAGGAAAGCCGGCGGACCTCGACGAGCTCCGCGCCCTTGCCGGCTTGACCGCGCAGGGCAGCATCTGCGGGCTTGGACGCACCGCGCCGAATCCCGTCCTCACCACGTTGCGGTATTTTCTCGGCGAATACGAGGCGCACATCGCGGGCCGTTGCCCGGCGGGAAAATGCAAGCCGCTCGTCCAGTACGTCGTCGGGGACAACTGCACCGGCTGCACGCTCTGCGCCCAGCATTGCCCGGTCGGCGCGATCCCGATGACGCCGTATCGCCGCCACTGGATCAATGCCGACATTTGCACCCGCTGCGATGTCTGCCGCGTCGATTGCCCGGAGGACGCGATCACGATCATGAGCGGCGGAGCGAAATGCCCCGGCCACTCGCACCACGAACCGCTGCCCGAACCGCTGGCCAAACATGAGTAACCCCATCACGCTCACCATCGACGGCCAGTCCGTCACCGTGCCGGCTGGCAGCACGGTTCTCGAAGCCGCGCGACAGCTCGGGCTGAACCTCCCGACGCTCTGCCACCTTGTCGGCGTGAAAGAAAACCGTCCCTCGTGCATGGCGTGCGTCGTGCGGATCGGCAACGACCCGCGACTGGCACCGTCGTGCTCGACGAAAGTCACCGAAGGCATGGCTGTCGCCAGCGAGACGCCTGAAGTCAAAGCGGCGCGCAAGGCGGCGATGGAACTGCTTTTTAGCGACCACCTCGGCGATTGCATTTCCGTCTGCCAGCGCGTCTGCCCGGCCCGTCTCCAGATTCCCGCCACGATCCGGCTCGTCGCTGAAGGCAAAATGCGCGAGGCGATCGCCCTCGTGAAAAAAAATGTCGTGTTCCCCGGCGTGATGGGCCGGATCTGCCGCGCGCCGTGCCAGGCCGGCTGCCGCCGCGGAAAATATGACGGGGCCGTCGCAATCCAGTTGATCGAACGCGAAGTCGCCAACCAAGATGCCGCCGACCCGTTCGTGCCCGCCTGCGATCCGCCGACGGGCAATAGCGTCGCCATTGTCGGGGCCGGGGCGACCGGATTGAGCGCCGCCTTTTTCCTGATGCAGTCCGGCCACCGGTGCGTCTGCTTCGACGATCGCTCCGAACCCGGCGGCCACATGCGCTACGGGGTGGGGGAATCCGAGTTGCCTCGCGACGTGCTCGACGGTGAAATCGAAGTCGTCAAACGCCTCGGCCTCGAACTCCACCCGAACACGCGCCTCGGCCGCGACATCCGCCTCGCGGAACTGCTCGCGCAGTTTGACGCGGTGATTCTCGCCGTCGGTAACATGCAGAAGACCGACCCCGCCGGCCTCGGCGTCGAAGCCACCGAACGCACGATCCGCATTGACGCCGCCACTCTCCAGACCAGTGTCCCCGGCGTTTTCGCGGCCGGCAGCGCGATCCGCGCGGGGTACGATCCGGCGCGTTCGGTCGGCGACGGACGAAACCTCGCGGAATGTGTGCACAGTTTTCTGAACGGCCGGGCCCACCGCGTCGGCCACAAGGATTTCACCTCGACGATCCCCAAAATGCCGGTCGAGGAATACCGGGAACTGGCGAAAGGCTCGGTCGCGACGTTGAGCGTGCGGGAACTCATCACCGAAGCCGAGGCTGCCGCCGGCCGCTGCTGCCACTGCGATTGCCGCGCGGCTAACAACTGCCGTCTCCGGATTTTCGCGGAAGATTACGACGTGGACCCGAAAGCCTACGCCGGCGAGCACCGCCGCAAATTCGAGTTCATCCGCCAGCCGGCCGGCGTGATTTTCGAGCCGGGCAAATGCATCTCGTGCGGGATCTGCATCGAGCTCGCCGCGCAATCGAGCGCCCCGCTCGGCCTGACGTTCATCGGGCGCGGGTTCGACCTGAAAATCGGCGTCCCGCTGGACGGCCCGCTCGCCGACGGACTCCAGCAGGCGGCGGAAGCTTGCGTGAGGCACTGCCCCACCGGCGCGCTGACATTCGAGGACGAATCGAGGAACGCCGTCAAAATGATCCCTACATTCGTAAGAAAGTAAGAATAACATTGAAAAAAACACCCGGGCGTGTAGGATGCCGGGCATGGCATTGAAGAAGAGCGTCGTCAGAAAAGCGGGGGCGCGGTCGCGCCGGTTGGAGCGGGTGGTCAAGGGGTTTGCGAACCACCGCCGGATCGAGATCCTCGAACTGCTCGGGAAAAGGCCAGAGATGTCGGTCGGGGAAATCTCTATCGCGTTGGAAATCGAGCTGAAGACCGCGAGCGAACACCTCCGGCGATTGACGATCGCGGGCCTCATCCTGAAACGCAACGAGGGGCGCGAGGTCAGGCACACGCTTACACCACGGGCCCATCATATTCTCATATTCTTACGAATGTTGGTATAATAGCCTCCAAAAAACATCCCCTAAAACAACCAATGACTCCTCGACGCAAAAGCCGCCCGTACCGGTTTCAAAAAGCGCGATAATAATTGGCTCCCCCATTTTGCCCTCTCATCGTCATCTTCGGGCAACGGGAGCAGCCCGGGGTCAAGGGGCAGACATGATACGCGGCGCAACCTCGCCAATGAACCCCTTGAGCAACTCCAGTGTTTGTTCCTGATTTAGTCCGCCGGGAGCAAAACCATCGAGCACTGGCGCACTCACGATGACATAGGCCCACCGGTGGCTCACCCCGTGAACGACGCGGTCCCAGTCGGTGTGGAGGATGCGATACCAATGATACGGGGTGGTGATGTCCTTTCCGATGAACCAGTAGATGAAGAGGCTCGTCAGCTCTTTGCGTACCCCCGGCTGAACCTCGACCGGACGCCCGATGACCAGCTTCATGACCTCCAGCGTGCGGCCATCATCAAGCTTCACCGCGACCACCTGGCTCGACTTCTTCGTCCAACCCTGCGCCGGCAGGCAGGTTTCGGGACGGTGAATGCTTCGTTTTTCTCCGCCGGAGAGGACGATCTGGCAGTTGATCTGCCCCTTTCCCGGGCAGGAGTATTGCATCTTGGCAAACTGAGTGTCCGCCGGGAGGATGACTCGCTCGGATTCCGAAACCTCGCTCGCGGTGCCGGAAAAGCTTCCCACACGCTCCGGGAGTTCCATCCGCACGCCGCTCTCCATGTTGCTCCGTGCATCCGGGTTCTGGCGTGTGAGGAAAAAGACTGCGGCTGCAAGGCCTAGAACTGTCCCGCTGCGGAGAAGGAGTTTAATATTCATCGATATGGCGGCGTGGCGCGCCCCGGGTTGGCGCGGAGCTTCCCCCGGTTGGACCCCGGGGATGCCATCGCCCGAATACTTGTCGAAGATCGGCATCCAGGAGCCATCCGACACCGAGCATCCCGACCAGGGCCACCGCAAAGACGAGGTAGCCGGCCAGCATGTGGAAAAAAGTCGGTTTTTCCAGAGTGCCGATGGCGATCTCTGGACCCATGGCGATCGTTCCGATCGTGAGCATGAGGATGCGTGCCAGATTCCCCGCGATTGCCAGCGGGATCGAGCACAGGAACAAAATCGCCTTTTTCCACATGCCGGGCTGCGTGAAATAGCCGTAAAGCGCGCTGACCATCATGAGAGCGAAAAGCGAGCGGATCCCGCTGCATGGGTCCGCGACATCGACGGAAAAGCGGGCTCCCGCGCGCAGCCCGGCTATGGCGTCGGGCGGAGAGAGGATCGCAGTCCCGCTCTTGATGCACCCGACCCCGAGCGAGTTCAGCACGACCACGCTCGCCTCGGACATCACCATACGCAGAGGGAACGCGACGAGGTTGTCCAAGAAAGTGAGAGGGTAGAAGAAAATCAGAAATGCCCATGGGATGAAGAGCGCCTTGGCCCAGGTCCATCCCATCAGCCAGAGAATAACCCCACCGGTGAGGATCTGGAAGCTGGCGTAGGCAAAAAAGATGTTATCCGCGCGGTAGCCGACCCAATACACGAAGAGCCCGAATCCGGTGACGGCCAGGCCGGTCCACGATCTTTGGAACGGTTCGGCAGGAAGGTTTTTGCGTTCGAACCAGATCATCCCGATGATCGCTGCCGGAACGATATAACAATGTTGCCAGTCCTCCCCCTGCCAGAGAACATTGGCAAAATGCAGGACGGAAACCAGGTGGGAACCGTAGCCGAGGGCGTAGGGGTTCAGGCCGTAGAGGAGGGCAAAAGCCACCAGCACGCACCCGGCCGCAACCACAAGGTCCGGGAGGCTGTTTTTTTTGGAATTTTGCGAAGTCGTCACAAGGTCGTTGGTCTGGTAAGATCCGGGAATGTAGCAGAGAATTTCGTATCGACCAAGCGGATAGAAGCGACCCCCGAGGTTTGTCAGCAAGGGGCGCGCCAGCAGCGTCATGGCGGCGGGAAAGCGGGTTTATCCCTGCCGGAGAATTGGCTCAAGCAGCCACCCACTCGCGAAGCGTTTTTTCCAGCGAGTCATGCACTTCCCGCATCAGGATCCCGTGAGCCGCCAGTTTGGAAGGGTCCAAGATGCAGTTCGCCCGGAAGACGCGCCCGGGGGCTTCAAGGAATTCTTCGCCGCTCTGAAAATAGGAGAACTGCTTGCGGCAGATCCCATGTCGGTGGAGGGCCTCGGCGATCTCGCTCGTCGTGATCGAACCGGGATTCGTCGCGTTGTAGATCCCGTCGGGGAGTTGTTGTTTGAGCGACTCGACGGCGGCGACCGCGAATTCCTGGCGCTGGGAGATCGAGTTACGAACCTCGAGAAGCCGGTCGTAACGAATGAGCTTGGTGAGGTAGTTTCTCTCGTGATCGAACGAATCAAACGGGATCCGGAGCCGCCAGATCACGACCCCCGGGGCCGCTGCCAGCAACCGTTCAGCCATCCACTTCGTCCGGGCATACCAGCCCGCCCGCGCATCGGAGATGGCAAATTCCGGCACATCCTCCTCGCTGAAGCCGGAGCCGTCCGGGCGTGTCCCGTGAAAAATACACCCCGACGAGACGTGGCCCCAGCGGATGCCGGCCTCCCCGAGGACCTCGGCCAACACCCCCGGAACCACCGTGTTCGCTTCCAGCGTGTGCCACTTTTCCTGCTCGGTCCCATCGATGTTCGGCCGTCCGGTGAACCCGACTGCGTTGATGGCAAAATCCGGCTTTTTGATGCGGCGCAGCCACGCCGCCAGCGCGTCCCGTGAGGTGAGGTTCAACTCCCGGTGAGAGGGCGCGAGAAATTCCTGTCCCGTCGCACGAAGGTGCTCCGCGATTGCCGAACCCACATACCCGCCGCCTCCAAAAAGCAAAATCATCGCTCTGCTCTACCAGCCACCTCGCGCGGGTGCCAGCAGAGATCTTGGGGCCGACGCGAAAAACACACCGAAGCACCGGATGATTTGCGCGGTTTTAACCCGAAACGGCGTTTCTTGCAGAGGTTGCAACGCAGGACGCGAAGCGTCCGAGGCCGGGCTTTCCATTCTGAAAGAATTTCTCAATCGCCGTTTTCGGGTTTAACCTTTTGCAGCGGCCCCGTTGTTTTCTATCCCCGAGCCTTCTCGGCAGCCATGTCATTTCCGCTGCCATGCGCTCTGAGCTTCAGGAACAGCTCGTGATACTGGCCGGCAACGAGGTCCCATGTGTAGAAATCTCTGATGCGCTGGCGGGCCAGAGCACTTTGTCTGCCCGGGTCGTGGGCGGGGCTCGCCACGTCCTTCATGCGGGATGCCAAGTCCGACAGTGGCTCATCGGACGAAAACCACACGGCGGCATCACCTAAAATATGGCGGTTTGCCGGGGTATCGCGGGCAATGATGCAGGAGCCCATTCCCATTTGCTCCAAAAGCACTGGGCGGGTGGCCTCGATGGTCGTTGGGAAGACGAATGCCCGCGCATGGAAACTCAGTTGGCGGTAGGCCCCACCAAACTGGTATCCGGTCATGAGGATCTTCCCCTTGCCGGCGGCTTCAAGCTGTTTGAGCCTGGTCTGGTATGCCGTGAGGTAGGGCGCATCCCCGACCACCACCAATGGAATCCCCACCTGAGATTTCAGAAACGCTTCCATCACCAGATCCGCCCCGTTTTCGGGTGTGAGGCGGGAGACGAAAAGAAAATACCCCTTTGGCGAAAGCGAGAATTTTTCGAGCGCCTCCTTGCCGGGATCTGAACCAACGACCTCCGCGCCGTAGCTGATCAGGTCGCATTCGATGCCGAATTGCCGCCGGTAGCGGTCCCGGATAAGCGGATGGTCGGCAATCACCGAGTCCGCAGTTTTTGCGGCCATGCTCTCGCTCCATCGAAGCCAACTCTTGCCGAGCATCCCCCACTTCGCTCGCTCCCAGTCGGCCCCATCGACATTCACGAGCGTCTTGGCCCCTCGCAGCTTCGCCGGGACGCTGAATACCGAACTTCCGACCCCGCAGTAATAAACAATATCGAACCCTTCGATGAGGGCATGCAGGGTACACAATCCGGAATGGACCAGCGTGTCGGTCCCTTTTGCCTGGATCGTCGGCATCTTGACGATCCTCACCCCATGAAAATCGGATCCGGAATACGTGTTGTAAGGAACCCGGTTATAGACGGTCACCGCATGCCCCATTGCGGCCAGCCGCACCGAGACCTCCTCGACCATCGTCTCAAACCCGGAATAGCACCGCGGAATACCCCGCGAACCAAGAAATGCAATTTTCAAACTAGTCACAATCGCAAGCTAGTGTAGGTCTTAGAAAAGAGAAAAGCGGATTACCCATGGGAATAAATGGGGAGAAAGAGAAGGAAAAGCGGAATTTCGCCATCCGCCATACTCCCGCTTTTTTCAATAGCTTGAAACAATCGGGGACCGCCGATATATTCGCAGGGATGAAAAAGATTCCGACAGACGTTCTGCGCAAATTGAGAAGCGATTTCGCTCCATTCTGTCGGAAGCATGGCGTCCGAAGTCTTGCCGTTTTTGGTTCGCTGGCTCGCGGTACCGCGCGGTCCGATAGCGATCTGGACTTGCTGGTTGATCCGGCGCAGGAAACGACAATCCCGGAGATCTTGGAAATGGCAGGAGAAGCTGAAGAGATTGCCGGCCGGCCGGTCGATTTTGTCCTGCGCACATCGCTCTTGAAGACCCCTGACCGCAAGCGGGCCGATCACATCCTCTCGACGGCGGTTTTTCTTTATGGACATTGAGCAAACGACACGGCTTGGCGATATCCTCGAAGCCGTGCGCCGTATCGAATTTTATGTCAGCGGAATTTCCGAAGAAGAGTTTTCCCGAAATGGCGAGAAACAAGACGCGGTCATTCGGAGAATCGAGATAATTGGGGAAGCAACGGCACACCTCACTCCCGAAACGCGGGCCGCTTTGAGCGGGTTGCCCTATCGCAAGATGCGAGGCATGCTAAATATCTTGGCTCATGATTACGCCAACGTTGATATCGCCATCGTCTGGGAAGTGGCGACTGTCCACCTGAAAGAGGTGCGTGAAATTCTTGAGCGCCATTTCGAAAAGAGCTGACTTTCCCGTTTCTCCTTTCCCCGGGCCGCTTTGCGGCAATAGCGAATAATGGCGGACTCGCCATCTTCTATCCGCCTGCCACCGCGCGGCGATAGACGGCAAGCGTCGCCTCCGCGCAGGCTTCCCACGTGAATTTTTTCGCCTGTTGGATTCCGCGCTCGCGGAGTTCCGCCGCCAGCCCCGGTTCCGTGAGCACCCTGCGGATTCCTTTGGCGATGTCATCGGCCGACTCCGGGTTCACAAGGATGGCGGCGTCCCCCGCGACTTCGGGCACCGACGTGGTATTCGAGCAAACGACCGGGCACCCGCAGGCCATCGCCTCCAGCACGGGCAACCCGAACCCCTCGTAAAGCGATGGATACACGCATACCGCAGCATTTTGGTAGAGCGAAGTCAGTTTCTCGTAGGAGACGTATCCTGTAAAATCAACCTGATCCGCGAATGGCGACTGGCGCACCGCTGCGAAGACATCGCCCGCCATCCATGCCTCCTGCCCCACAACCTTCAACCGGTGGGAGGAATTCCCGGATCGGCGGACTCCCACGAACGCCTCCAATAGACGGATGATATTTTTTCTTGGATGGAGATTGCCGATATACAGGATGTAGGGGAGAGGTTTTTGGTTCTTGGTTGTTGGTTGTTGGGTGGGAGGTTGGAGCGCGGAAGGATCAAGAGGAGAATAGCAGGAATCCAACCCATCGTAGGTCACCGTGATATTGTCCGCCGGGATCTTCCAGTGCATCATCAATTCCTGTTTCGAGAACTGGGAGACGGTCAGCACATGCCGCGCTGACCGCGCGCAGGCCCGGACCAGATTGGCGTAAACCCATTGCTCGTGCCGGTGAAAACCCTGCGGGAAGCTGACAAACGAGAGATCATGCACCATGAGCACCGTCGGCACCGGCTGGGCGAAAAAACGGGTCCAATACACCCCGTGGTAAAGGTCCGGCTTCAGCCGCCTCAGCACACTCGGAATGGTCAGAAAGTTCCGTGTGACAAAATTCCCCAGCGGGATATCGACCCACTCGAAGCAACTCGCCCGCTCCCCGGTGTAGGCGGATGTCGTCAGGACGGTAAAGCGGACGTCCCCTGCGTCCGGGGAATAACGAAGGCGCGCGTCTTCTGCAACTCCGCATTCCTCATTCCGCATTTCACATTCCCGCGAAGCGCACGAAAGCAGCGTCTCAAACCCGGATAGCAGCCCGCGAATGTAGGTTTCGTTGCCGGTCTTCTTGCGGCCCAGACAGCAGGCGTCGATGGCGATGTGCATGGTAAATCGTGGATGGCGGATACGCCATTATTCCTTATTGTTTCGCCATAATCCCATCCCCTGCGCGCCTTTGCGCCCTCCGCACTCAGGTCTCAGCTCTCAGTTTTTCCGCATTCAGGTCTTCAGATTCCAGCGCTTCCACTTTTCGCTTTCCGCTTTCCACTTTCCCCCCCACTCTCAGTCCCATCATATCGTGGCCGGCGACCATGGCGATGACGCCGAAGAGAATCTCCGTGCTGGGAAACCCGCCGGCGATCCAGCATAGAAGAAACCAAGACAGGCATCCATACACGGCAATAAACATAATCGCGTGAACCGGGGTTTTTATCTTTTCACGCTGAAGAACCGGGACGCAATACCCAATGATCATGAGCAACAGGATGCTATAGAGAACGAAACCAACAAGCCCGAACGTGCAAAGTATAGTCCATAGCCCGCTCTCGTAGCGATTTGTGGCCACTGCCATCTCGATCATGCCCTCGAAGTCTTTTCCTCCACCCCACGCTCGTATGTCAAATGGTCGGGTCCCTTTCCCGAAGAGAATCGTTAAGCCATTTTCGGTCCATGCTTTGTATCCCTCCTTCATCAGGCGATAGTGCCACTCATCGCTGGAAGCCGCCTCCGAGGTATCGGTTGCCAAGTTTCGATCGATAAGAAAGACAGTACAAGCTTTTTTTATGGTCTTGGGAAATTCTTGCAAAACTTCTGGAAAGCTATTCAATGCTACTGTCGCGCACAACAACAGAATAGTAGAAAGCAAGATAAGGCCATAACGACGATATACCAAAAATGCGAAAACAAATATCCCCAGCAAAAGGACAATGGGAACCCGCCCGCCGCCTAAAAACGTTCCGTAAACACCGACAAGAATTAACGCGAGCATGACGCAGCGGACGATGAAGATTCGATAAACGCAAAAATAGCAGACTGCGAGGGTGCATAACATGGAACCCGAAAAACGGAGGTCGTTGGTCCCGAATCCACCCGCCGGGATAAAATTGACACCGGGGATGAAAAGAATGGTGTCCTCGTCACAAAATAATGCGGTATACATGCCGATGCTAAATCGGATGAGGATTGCACTTGCCATGAGGTGCAGGGCCCAGGGAATGTATTTGGTATTCCCGACAAGCAAAAATGGCAGAAAAATTAAAAACGGCCACAAAGCTGCTAAATAAACGCGAGTGACCCCACCAAGGCCACCAAGCTCCTCCACTTTATTATGAACGGCACATGCCAGAAAGTTTAAACAGAGATATAAAAAAAGGATACCAACGGGCCTTGGGATTCCGAAATTCCGGTTCTTAAAATGCTCCCGCTTCATCGCCAGCGCCAGAATTAATGGCAATAGGCAGACGAGAACCGCCAGCTCGGTGGCATAGATTTTAAACCCAAAGAAGAAATGGCCGCCTAAAAATGAAAAGAAGAAGATCGGCAGCCACCAGATTTTTCTCCCGACGATCGACCATGCAAGAACACAGGAGCCGATGGCGATAAATGAGAGTTGCGTATAGTTCTCATTGGCGATATTGATCCCGAAAAAACCGGCGATTGCCAGCCCTGCTAGCACGACGATCGGAATGATGATTTGGACAGGGATAATTTGAGAGTTCATGGATTATTAATAGCGGATGCCCCTTTTCATATAGTTGTGGGTGTGGATTAACCGAAAATGTTTTAACCAGAGAATTTTGTCAGCGAGGCCGCCTCTCAAAAATTTGGAAGCCAGGAAATTCTTGGGTCAACAAAAAAGGAGTATTATGGATTTTCGTTGATACGACTTTGGTGGAGTCGGTGAATTCCGGGCGTGATACGCAAATGATGTCTGGATCGGGATTCACCAGGGGGACATCTGGATTGTGCAAAAATATTTTTTTCCCTGAATAATCCAACCCGTAGTATTGACCTGCGGAGGATGCCGCAACCCACCAAACAATATTTCCATCACGGGCCGCAGCTAGAGCGATGGACGCCGCCTTTCGATAGTCCTCCTTTTTATGCCTATGAGAGAACCGTTGCTCAATTGAGGAAGTAATAAGCAAAATGCACAAAGCTATTAAAATAATTTTGCGGGATCGTTTGAGCGTTTGGACCTCGGAAACCTCGAAAAGTACGGCAAGGGCCGTGTATCCGAATGGAAGGATCCACACCACATGACGGCCCCACACTGGGAAAACCATTACGAGCGCAGCTAGGAATAGTAATCCAAGACCGATCGGCAACGGGCTGAGAATAAGAACAAAAGCCTCGACCGTCTGAGATCGAGCCTTCATCAAGCATACGGCCATTACAACCAGAATAGCACAAATCAAAAGCCACACAATTGCGAGTAGAGTCAATTGGGGGATAAACGGGGAAAATAGATTGGCCATGCTGGCAACCCCCCTTGAAGATATTTCGCGAATATCTAGCCGTCCAGGACCAAGCCCCCCAAAACCTAATAACTCGTAAAAAAAATACCCAACGCCCGAGAGACTGACGCCCCGATCGCGGGCGCTTCCGGAACCGGACAAAAGCGTCCAAGAGTAGTAAACACATAACAGCACAAAAAGCAAAAATGCCGGGATAGCAACAAACCAGTTATTACGGCGGAGATAAAAACGGCCTCGCAACAGTTGAAACCCTAAAACTGCCACAACCCCAAAAAGGCAAAACAGACCAAGCAAACTCGATGCGGCAACAATAAGGCAACTGACGCACAAAACAATTGTCCAGGTAGTATTCAATTTCCCATAAACAATTGCAACAAGCAACGAAGCTGCCGCCCCTGCTGATCCGCCAAGTTGCAGGGCATATGGGCGGATCTCATTAACATAAAACCACGTCATCGGAGAGGCCGCAACAAGCAGGAATGGCCAGACCATGCGTTGCGGACGACAAGCTAGGGCTAAAGCAATGATTCCAAGTCCCAGTGGGAGCAAATTCGCAATCCGCAAAGCCAACTCCGAGTGGCCGAAGAACTTCCCCCAAGTCCAATAAAACAATGCGGCAAGCGGCATTTGGGGCTCCGATCCAGAGTGGCAATGCAGGGCGGATAACATATCCAAAAGCCGGGGGTGGGAGATAATCTGCGCGATATATCCCTCATCAACCCAGAGGCTTTCAGAGGATGGCATAAATACCATCAAAAACAAGGAAAATGCAAGAGCCAACGCCCAGCGCGGATCATCACGTTTTCCGATAACAGGAATAGAAGACGTATGGGACATAGTTAGTAACGGATTTCGTGGATCAAAAATCTTATCAACTTTTTCCCAGTGCGAAAAATCGGAAAATTCGATGCGCCGTGCGAGCGCGCAGTCTCCGTGACTGGAAACTCGCACCGTGGAATGCGCTTGCGGTAGGCACGGACAACCATTTCGAGGTCCACGGTCACCCCGATCTCCGAGACTTGCATTGAGCAAAACGCCACATTTTGGAAGCCCTTGACCCCATGCAGAACATCATAAATCCGATTTCCTTCTCTTCTCCACAAGATCGAGCAAATCAAGGAAAGAGCCAACACCCCCCACTTCCGTGGTCGGATGATGCGGTCATCCTCTTCGTTATGTGCTCCCTGGATCATCCGGCTGGCGACAACGAGGCCGTTGCCGGATTCCAAAAGCGGACGGAAGTTCAAGAGCTGTTCCGGAGGGATGGTTCCCTTTGGAAAGAATGCGACGGTGGCATCGCACTTGGATTTCTCCACCGCGTGATGATATGCGTAGTTGAGACTGGGCTTTGGTTGCCGATAGACCAGAATGCCAGCGGCTTCGAGAAATTCGACCGTGCCATCCGTGCTCCCCCCATCGATGGCATAGACCTCATCAAAATGGGCAAGCGGAAGGTTTGGCAAGTCGATCCTGCAACCGGTTACTTCATTCCGAACCACGAGCGCGAGAGAAATGGTCAAAGAGCCTCCTTGATGAGTATGTTTGCCACTTCGATACCGTTCTTCACGGCAATGTCACTATTCATGTGTTCCCAGAGCCCCCATCGTCCTGCTGCAAAGACGCTGTGCCCTCTGGCCCAGGCCGCGATACGGGAGACGGCTTGAGGCTTGTCCAGCGTATTGACCGGGTAGGCAAACTCATTGGTGTGGCGAAAGCCGGCCTCAGGCAGACACCTCCGGCTGTTTGTCTCGGTCCAAAAACCGCGAGACTCGATACAAAAGTTCTGCCGGGCGAGAATTCGATGGTAGGAGATCGATTCGTTCGGCTCATAGAGCCAATGGGCGTTCGTCTGGGCATCGGAGGGATGGTAATCAACATCCACCGAAGTATGAATGAGAGAGGCGATATCAGAGGCGATTTCCGGTGGAAAATCGGATGTCTTGGCGAGGGACTGCCACGGCACCGTATTCACGAGATATTCTGCCTGGAACCGTCCATTCACGGTTCTGGTTGGGAAATCGACGCCGCTGGCTGGGGTGTCAAGAAGGAGGGCGTCGCCAAGGGCAACGCCCATCCTCCGCCAGACCTCACCGTAGCCGTGAGATTTGGGATAGAGAAACTCGGCATGGGCAGGGAGGGTCCCGGTGGCACGCCTCTCCAAACAGGAAGTCAGCACTTCACGAAAAGAAACGCTCGGCAGCTTGTGCAGCCAATACGTGCCAAGAAGATTAAGATCGAGATCCCAAATCTTTCGGTTGTAGGGAAGCATGTAATCATCCGCCAGCCGGTCGCCAAACTTGGCACGAATCCATGACTCAAAATTCCCGACCGGGTTATCTAAGCCTGCCGAGTAGTTCCGCGCCAGGCCTTCCAGAAAGTCAATCTGCTTTTCCGCAGGCAACTGCCAAAGATTCGCCTCCAACGGATGATCCACCTGCTGGCCAAAGATGCGGATTTTTGCGATCCGGTCGAATCGGTTCCACTCGGTTGCTGGCATGAACCGAAAGAGAAACTCTGTGACCGCCCGGTTGCGGATGTCCAGAAAATGCCCGCCGCCGATGTCGAGGGGGGCACCATCGACATCAGCACTTCGGCAAAGCCCGCCAGCGACAGACGCTTTTTCCATGACAAGGATGGATTGGCGGTCCACCCCGGATGCGATGAGCGAGTGGGCAACGCTCAGCCCCGTCGGCCCGGCACCCAGAATGATGAATTTGAATTTCTGCATAAAGGAGGAGGAAGGATTGAGGATACGGGACTCAGGATTGAGGGGGCCGGTAAAGGGAATGGATGGAGGATGCGGGATACGGGGGGCGGAGAGCGCATGAGGCCATATCGCAAATCTCAAGAAGCCCGTGGAAATGTGAAGTGTGGAGTCAAACGAGTGGGCCGAGGCCCATGTTTCTGAAAGCGATTTTGGACTTTCCGGCAGTGGGCTAGCAAGATAACGGTGGTCTCATGGTTTGGCCAATCCGAAAAACATTCCGATGCAGCAAAAACTTCTGGGCAGCTCTCGCATCCGAGATCACAGCCCCCGTGTTAAGGTGGAATATTCGGGCGATTCCAGCGCTCTCACCGCGCGAATCCTGGAAAAAAGGGATCCTGCTCGGTGCGAACCACATTGGGGACATTCTCTACCGGTCGAGCTCGCTGGCTCAGTTGAAAGCTGGCATCCCAAATTGCGAGTGGCATATTCTGGCCCCCTCGCCTGCCTGCGATGTCCTGCTGGGAAATTCTGCGATCTCAAAAGTTCAGGCTTTTGATATCCCCTCCGCGAAGACATCCCCGGAATTTCAGGTCTTGAAAGACGAAAGCTATGATGTGGCGATCTGCTACGACACGGGAATGTATTTGAAGCCGCTTCGGCTGTGCGTCGAACTTGGCATTCCCAATCGGGTCGCTTACGTGCACAAGGGTTTTTCCGCATGGGTGACGCACCCCATCACCATTACATATCCGCAGCCGTTCCCCGCCTACTTCCGGGCTTTGGTATCTCAGATTACCGGAGTCGCCCCATGTTGGTCTCTGCGCCCCCAGGTGTTTCCTTCACCCGGAGATTTGCTTGTGGCCAAAACCCTTGTTGATTCTACCTCAATTGACCCGTCCCGCCCGATATTGGCCTGCTTTCCAACAAGCAGGCAGCCGAAAAGCGAAGCGGCGACTGAGACGGTTGCAAAAATCCTTGCCTCGGTGGAAAGGTTGTCACCCGACGTGCAGACAATCCTCCTCGGCGCTCCCTCCGAAATCCCGGCTCTTGAAGCATTGAAAACCCGCCACAAGCTCCGGGCGGTGGTCGGAAAGCCATCTCTGGGCCTCATGCCTTTGGCCTGCTTTTTGAAGCTCTGCGCCGGCGTTCTTTGCGCGGATTCCGGGCCTCGCCACCTTGCCAATGCTGCAGAGACCAAAGTCTTTTTTGTTCGGAACCTCGCCAGCGATGCTACTGAGACCGGTGCATATTTGGACTCAGAAACCGACTTGATAAAAAATCCCATCTCGAATGCTTCGCTTGAATCGCGCGGAACAATTCTCGCCCAGATCGACCAAAAAGCCTGCGCGGAAACTGTTCTTTCGGTTCTGGACTCGTGATTTGGGCACCAAGACTACTGCTTCCGAGTTACAACGGTCATGGCCATGTTTAAGGTGTCATGAAAAACTTCTTCACAGGCAGATTCTTATCAGATTGGTTGTTCATTGCGTTATTTGAGACCACATCACGGTTCGCGTGTAAACCAAAGCATGCGCCCGGAAGCACGGTAAGCGGCCATGCCAGCATTCGCCAGCAAACGAGAACAATGTAGCGTTTCCGAGCGATTATGAGTCTCCACGATTACATACTTGGTGTGTTTCAAAATCGATCCCGCACCCACCAGCGCGTCCCCAGCGGCGCCCTCAATATCAAGTTTCAAAAGATCAATGTGTTTACGACCAGAGTGAGAAGCCATGATCTCATCAAGTGTTCCTGTACTAACTTCGCGTTTCTCGCGTCCCGATTTTGCATAAAGACTCGTCTGTCCGTGCAAGGGATCATCAATAAGAACGCTCACGGTATTACCTGGTTTTGCTCCGACCGCGCAGCACACGGGGACCCATCCTCCCGAAAAGCCACCGACCTTGAGGGAGTTTGTTACATAGTCAAGGGCTTCTTGCATCATATCAACACCAACAACTGTGGTTGCAGGGTTCAGAGTTTTCCACCAGCGAACTGTGATCCCGACGTTTACTCCCACATCCAGCACCACCGGCTCATCGGTGGCAGCCAGGTGCGCCTCGATCTCGTCGTCGCGCAACTGAGCAAGAATAATGTTATCCACATAGTTCTCAACTTCGGCATACGTGGCCAAGCACCCGAGCAAGCCCGCCGAGACTTTAAACGGGTATCTGTTAAGCAAATAGACGCAGGATGAAAGGTAACCTCCTCGCCAACCGCCGTGTTGGATGCCTGCCGGAATTGCTTTGAAGAGTGCAAAAAAAAGTCTTCCGATGGTCATAGTTTTTTTGGTTCTTGAATGAGAATCTGTCGGACAGCTAATACAACACTTTCGGCGGTTATCGTCCCACCGAAGTCACAATGTCCGAGTGCTTTGTCCGGGAGGCAAAAGCTCAAAGGCGGTTCCAGGTGAACTGACCGCTGACATGTATTCCCCCACACGGTCTTTGAAACTCCAGTCCGACGGCAAAACGGAGCAACAGCGGGAGTGCCCACAGCAGTTGCAATATGGAGTGGGCCGGTGCCAACAGAAACCAAAGCATCCGATCGATCAATCACGGCACAAAGTTTGCGTAAAGAAAACTCCCCCATCGCATTCCAAACAAATGCCGGATCAAAGTTTTTGAAGGAATCACCAAAGACGCTTTTCTCCTCGATCGAACCCGTCACGATGACCACAACACCCAGCCCAGAAAGCAATTGCTGGATTATCTGCCTGTAGACTCCAAGAGGAAAGTTGCATGTGTTCCCAGCGCAACCAGGGTGGACAATAACGACTTTGCGATTGCCGAACCGGAAGCAAACGTCCTCGTCAGCCGCAGTCCGCTCCTCAGGAGTAAGGAAAATCTCCGGTTGGAGCCCATCATCAGCGCAGCCAATCGCACGCGCCATGTCGAGGCAAATGTCCGTCATGTGTCTCGTATTGGAGAAAAGTTGCGATCGAAGATTGTCGAAGATGAATAACCGGCCAGTCCATCCACCCCACATGGCTATGATGCGCCCGAAGTGTCCGACCCGCACGGCTAGGCACAACTCGAAAGTCCGTGCATGCGGCAAAAGGATCAGATCGGGCTTCAGTATTCGAATCCACCTGGAGAGCATCCACCATTTGGATGGAAACCCGGGCGCAATGTCCTCAATCGCATAGTATCCCGCAATGTGTGGATTGCCGGTCAAAACCGGAAGGGTGGACTTCCGACAAACCACCTCGACACGATGGCCAGCCTGAGCCAAAGCGCGGAAAAGCGGCGTGGTCAGCACCAGATCGCCAAGGTGGTCAACGCGGATAACCAGAACTCTCATGATGTGCGGTGATCGAAAATGTCTTGGACAGCTCGAATCACCGATTCAAGTTGAATCCCACAGATAAGGTCGCACGATTGGTTTGCTGTGCAGAAACTGTTCGAATCCCCCAACTTGCGGCAAAGCCTTTCCGGAACGACCAGATTGACTGTGCGCGAGCCCAATGGGCCCCAAGCGAGGGGTTGTGAACCTGGGTGCGGACAGAACAAGCCAACTGTTGGCGTGCCAAGTGCCGCAGCCAGATGGATGACGCCGGTTGATCCACAGACAACTACGTCCGCACTGGCGCACGCAGCCATCAACTCCCTGAGGGAAAGCGAACCCATCCACTGGGAATAGACATTGGGGTGCTCGATGCCGGGCCAAATGGCAAGGTCGGCTTTTCCTCCGGTAAGCCAGACCTGCACATTTTGGATACTTGCGAGTTGCAAGGCAAGCTGGACATAGGACTGAGCGGAATAGTTCGGGGAGGAACCGTGTCCGAAGGGGTGCAAAATCACCCGTTTGGAATTTGGGGGCTTGGGAAAGCGAGCGCAGAAAGCCTCCAGCTCCTGCGTGCAAAGAAACAGACGTGGGTTTCGATCATCGCTCTCAGGGAGCGCCGCTCCGATTGCAGCGGCCGCTTCTAAATAGTAGTCACGGTAATGGAGATGCCTGGAATAAGCATTACGGCGGATCATTTTGTGCCCAAGAACGACTCCAAGCCAAGTGCCGCCGATCTGGACTACACGACGAATACCTGCAAGCGCACAAACAGCATTCCATCCCCACCAGTTGGAATAGAGCACGAGCGCGAGATCGAAAGAACCAACCATCCGGATTTTGCCTGCGATGGATGAAATTGGCTCGTGCTGTCCCCTCCAACGCCACCTCCAATGAACAGAAATAACTTGGTTAACGTGCGGATCATCCTGGAGAATTTCACCATACACCTCGTCGGTTAACACGGTGATTGCCGCGCCTGGAAATGAGTGCTTTAACGCACGAAAAACGGGCGTTGTGACGACGAGATCGCCAAGTTTTTCAGGACGGATAACTAGTATGTTCCTCGGGCCTGGCATTTCACAAAGCAGGACAAAAAGTCGGCGAATTGAAAAAGAGTATTATTGGGATACAGTAGATAATAATTACTGTTTTATCAGCAAACAGGATCCGGACTTGTCTGGCATCGGGATCGGGATAAGCGAGTGGTCATTTACAAACTTATCGACTGCCCGCCTAGCTCCGATCCATGTGTTATAGTCGTGTATAAGAATCATTCCCCCCTGCGACAGTCGTGGGTAAAAGACATTCAAGCCAGCGAGAATTGGATGATAGAGGTCGGCATCGAGGTGAACAAAAGCGAACTTTTCGCCATTGAGTTCCGAAGGGAACGAATCCGGAAAAAACCCCGGGTGAAAACCCACATTCGCATTTTGTGCGTCGATAGTTCTACGGACCTCTTCCATGCCTGTATCTTTGAACAACCGGGTATCCACTTGGTGCGAAACGACCCTGCGATCAGAATCAACGTCGCGGCTGTCAAATCCAGAAAACGTATCGAAAAGATGGAGTTTGCGATCTGGACTATAATGGTGAATCAACCGTGCAGTGCCGCCTTGATATACTCCCAATTCTGAATAATGTCCTGGCACCTGTCGCTCTTCGATAGACCGAAGCAACAAAATAATCATATCGCGCCGGACTCCATCCCAAGATTCATGATCCAGTATCCTTCTATCTCCCTTTCCAGATGATGGATAAAATCCTCCCGTTGCAGCGGAAAACTCAGAATCATACCAAGTAGATTGCGGGTGTATATCCATTTGGCCTTGAATAAAAAACGGCTTGTCTCGCCATATTCTTGAAAGCCTGACCTGAAGTGAGACAAGAAAGCGTGATTGTATATACTTAATTATCGACATCTCAATTAAACCTTTCTTAGCATATTGGTATATAGACTAAAATTGCCCCTGGTTAGTTGCAATCGAGCAACACATTCGGCAACCACTTGTGCCGTCCCCAGAAAAGCCGGTCCCACACCCGGCGGAGAAAATCCTTCTTCCCGATCTTCACACCCAGAAAGTTCACGCTCCGGGTTTGGGTAAACCCCTGGCTTTTGGCCATCGCTTCAAGGAGGAATCCAGGATAAAGTCGCTTGTGGGTGAGATCCCCCCAAAAAACATGACTCAACACCGAAATGTCTGCAGGGTTATTGGTGATAAACCGGCACCTAACGTTGAATGGGCAGAACTGACGGACTGCCTTTAATAGCTCAAAGACCTGCCCCGGATCGAGATGTTCGAGAACATGGGCGCAATAGACGCCATCACATGTTGAAGCAAGTTTCTGTCCATCTTCAGAACTAAAAAACTCGAAGATGTCCATGCGTGAAAATATAAGACCCTTCGCCTCGGCCTGCTCAACCGAAGGAATATGTGACTCGACGCCGATGCCTGCGATGCCCCTCTCCTTAAGGCACTCGAGGAAAAATCCCCGCCCCGCCCCGAGATCAAGGACACGCTGACACCCGAGAAAATAGTCAACATGATGGGAATGAAAATCCTTCATCCACCAGTCGGGGCCCGTGAATTGGAAGGGGTTGAAGTTGTATTTATTGAAGTCGATCATATTTTATGCGCTTGAGTCAGATTCAAATACATGTGTTAGCTAGCAAGTAATCGCTTTACAGACCTAATAATGCATCTAGCAAAAAAAGTAAGCCATCTCGGAATAATAAAAAATGGTGCAATATGGGTCCAATAATACGGCATTTTCCAGTAATGTGAAGAGCAAAGAAGAAAACATTTAAACATAAGGAATGGCTCAAGCTTTCCCAGCGGAGTATCTAAATACCAATGCCCCACAAAAGTTCGAACATGGACTTTTAAATTAAGATTCGTTATATCCGAACAAAGTTTAGGATCGTCATTCCAGAATTCATTAAGGATTCTGCTAAAACTAACTACAAAAATCGTAAGCCTATATAGCCTTCCTTGGGCAAGGAATGAATCGTTGCCAGTGCGAAAACCAACGCAACGCTGGTGGATATAACACCACCGACATGTAGATCTCAAAATCTGAGAAATAACTGCAACGTGTACAAAGCCTGTTTTGAAATAATCAATTTTCTGACCAATTTCTTTGATAGAGTCATCCCAGCATGACTTTCGAATAACTTGTGCACCAATGTATCCGAAATGATCAGCGATCCGATAAAATGCACTTCTGCCATTTTCAAATACTTGATCTGACTTTAAGAAATCTCCATCGAGTTGCCCCATCGCAATCTCAGGATAGTAAGGGTTATTCATGTCGAATGTGTGGCCGACAACATTCAATGTAAAACCACTTGCGTTTGGATACTCCTTGATAGCTCGCAGGACCCTTTCGATCCCGCCCGGCTGAATTTGATCATCACTGCCCATCAGCCAGCAAAATTCGCCTTGTGCATAGTCAATGGCTTTCAAAAAGTTCGTATCTGCGCCCAAATTTTCACTCGACCTAAAATAGTGGAGGCGAGGGTTAGATGCTGCTATCTGCTTAATCATCCCGCAAGTGCCATCAGTTGAGGCGTTGTCGCTTACAACCACCTCAACCATGTTATCGTCCTGAGAGAAAATGCTATTCAGCAGGTTGGGTAGAAATGGTCTCCGATTATAAGTTGGAATACAGATGGACAGGCGAATCATGGACATAGTGTTTTGGCTCCGAATGCCACTATAGGAAGGTCAATAATAATCAACTTAACCAAAATGAGAACGCAAAAAAACAAAAGCATACCGCTTTTAAGTGCAAAAAATGACGCCACAACAACTCCCCCCCCTCCGAAGGCAATAATTTTCCAAAATCCCATTTGGTTTGCAGAAATAGCCAGTCCCCGGAAATTCGCTTGTAAATTGTCCAGAGCCACGAATAGCAATATCAACGCGAGCACCCCAAGGGAAGGAAGGTGCGTCTTTGATCGAATGAGATCATGAATGAACCAATTTCCCATCATGAGGACACCAATAGATCCAGCGAGGGACAGAAAGGTGGCAATCACTAATCTCTGATAGAAGATTTTATGAAGTTTGCCGATTTCCCCGGATACGCGCAGAATTCCAAACAGCGGTCCTTTTACTAGAATGACAACCGATGCCACTTGTCCCACGGTGAGCGCGATCTGCATGGCAAGACCGACACTGGCGGCTTGGTCAAGATTGGTGAATGAAGAAGTATAAAAAACAGGTATGCTTAAGTAGGCGGAAACTCCTGCGGAAACGAGACCGCTTCGCCAAGCAGATGGCCACAGTGTTGCGAACAAACCGCTGTCAAATGAGAGTTTTTTGAGATCAACGCCGAGATAGAAAAGATAAGAATGTGATATTCTTCGCGCGAGTTCTCTCGAAAGAAAAGCTTGTATTACGGTTGACACCGCGAGTGCCCACAGGCCCCAGCCTAATAAAAGAGCAACTATAGTAACCAGATACCCGATGGCAATTGAAACTAACTGGACACGTTGCTGCTCTCGAATACGATTCAGACCTGCGAGCACCGAGTTCCATAGAGAGCCAGCGAAGTTAAATGCACCAGCTCCAGCAAGCAGTATCCAAACTCCGCGACCGGATGCTGGATTATTTATCTGTTCTGTGAGATGCCATACAAACGGAGAACAAATGACTAGAAAGACAAAAAGAAGCACGCCGGCTCCCAGAAGATAGAAACGAGAGTATGTGCCAACAATTCGGGCGAGCAATCCGGCATTGGGGCTAGCTTCTTCTTTTGTTGTCTCCACTTCGTATCCCTTCTCTTTAAGCGACTGTGCACCAGCAAATGCATAACTAACCGAGCGATAAACTGTTGGACCCACGCCCGCATCGATTAATGAAGTGACGACATTGAGTGTTTGAAAAAAGTAAAATAGACCCAGTTCAGCGGTGGGAACCGATCTCAGGACAACTGGCAACACCAATAAAACACCTCCAAAACGTAGGAACGTCGTCGCATAACTCCACACGATAGCACTGGAACACAAGCGGGCTATATGTGCTTTCAAAAACACAGAGTTGTTCTGATACCGATTTGGCTCAATTGAAATATTAATATCATAGCCAGTTACTTGAATGAATTGTAATTCCTATTTCCAGAACGCTGATTCTACACTCACTGAATTGGGAGAAAGCTTAGTATTGGCAGCATATTGAAGGGCATTATTCAATGAGGAGAAACGAGCAACCGGAAGATTTAATCTTCGACCAATAGGCCCGAGTATATCAGGAGGAACATGATCCAAAAGTTCCCGAAGCAACCGACGCGCCGATTTTGCGGGATGCCCGTGCCGAGGTCCAAGAGTGATCCCATGCGAATCAGCGAAGCTGGCCAGCCGATTCATGGCATCAGAGGGAAATGTTACGGCTTGAATCGAAAGTTCGGAATGAATGCTCGCACAGTATGAGGCGGGGTCGATGATGGCGTCGTCTTCGCGACCAGCCTTCTTGAATGCCGATATAAACTCGTGCGCTCGGATATTCATATTGGTGACAATCTCTGGAATGGGAGCCTGAGAGACGCCGCCATTTGTGGCAATCAATGTAAGGAGTGAATCTATTGCGGGAGTGCGTGTGCCTGCCACGAGCGATGCCCCAATTCCATTGTCCGCAGAGTGCATGACAATGAGCGGTGCGTCGATAAATGTCCAAGGAAGATCGCACGCTATGACAGAAGCAAAGAAGCCGCAATCTCCCACGAGATCACCACAGGCATTGCCGAATTGCTCGCGGATCCGATCAAGTACGCTTCTTCGAACAATTGTGTTGAGCAGATAAGGGGCATTGGCAGGAAACTGCATCTTCCGACATGAAGGAAGAAGGGGCTCGGATTTGCAATCCATAACGGATCCGGAGAACCATGGCAGTTGTACCTGGTAACCCCCGGCACGCTTTACGACACCCATGCTCTTGTAGGCGATGATATCGGAATGAGGTGTAAAAGGAGAGATTTTTTCGGTCCAGCAACTCCTCAGGAGTGACCGGTCGGTCAAAATGGTGACCCACTCGGAGGTTGTCCGACCAATGGCGAAGTCCCAATGCCGGGCATGTGGGAGTTGCTCTCCAGTAGAAATAATTTGAACTGGCAAGCCGGCCCACAAAACTTCTGCTATCTTGACCTCTGAGTCGTCAGCCGAGTTTATAGAAACGACGATGTCTAGATCTGGTGACTTTAATTCAAGAATACTATCGACGGCCAATACTAGGCCGGATGAAACACGTAAAGCCGGAACTATAACGGCAATTCTGCCGTGTCCTCCGGAACAGGATATAGTAAGTGTGTGGTGTTTTGCATTGGGCATAACTTGAGAAGTGAGTTTTCACTTCTTGAATGCTTGATCACCGAGCTGCAAACGCGACTCCCTGGGGACCGTCGAACCAACTCACCGAAAACCGCGCATCGTGCAGACGTTTGCGGATTTTTGCGGAGTCTTCGCCCGGGATCGTGTGAACCTCCATAACAATTGCTCCAATATTCGATAAAAGCTCTTCGCTCACCCCTCGGAGAATCTCGTATTCACCACCTTCACAGTCAATTTTTAAAAGATCAATGTGCGGCTTCCCCGCTTCTGTCCACGCCTCATTTATGCTGCGCAAGGGAAACTCAACCTGCTTGCCGGAATCGGCATATCGGCTTGCTTCCCCGTAGTGACCTTGCGGGATATGAGCCACGACGGTTTCATTCTTCGATGATAAACCGAAATTGCAGGTATTCCATTTAATTGCTGGGTTGCCGAGCCGCGTCCGTTCGAGAACATGGAAGGTATCGGCGCAGGGTTCAAAGGAGAAATATGTTGCATTTGGAAAGTGTTTGGATGCCCAAACCACAAATGCCCCGATATTCCCGCCGATGTCCCAAATAACTTTTGCTTCACCCGAAACCTGCCCGCAGATATCATAGCCACCCGCAATAAAGATTTCGCCGAGAGCAACGTGGTCAGATGTCGGCCGGAATGCAATCTTGCGACCATCACGAAACTCCAACATGCGTTCCGGAATGCCGCGCCCTATACCATATCTGGCAAAGGCCGGAATCCTCCAGTTTTTGAATGTTTTTATATAGCGGGATAGTGAGTTTAACTTTTTAAACATAAAAGAGAATGCGCTCTGCGTTTTACTTTGTATCAAAAGCTTCGAATCGGGAAATGATGCAAGTACAGGCTAGAGGCAGCAGTGTTGGAAGAATATGACCAAACGGGTGCGCCTCATATTCCAAAATCAGGAACTTGTCGTGCCCGATGTGGAATGAGGCTGACAGTCCGGATAATCCGGCATCAAGAATCACTGTCCTCATTTGTTGCTACCAAGAAAGCCGCAGCCGCCTGTGATGAGGAGGGTCATGCGGAAAATGGAGGAGGATTAATAGCGAAAAATAATGGCGGGTGGCGAGGGGCCGCAAAAAGGCGCAGACCGCACAAAATAATGGATCGGAGTTTTAGACACACATTCAATCCAGCGAATAAACTTCCGGGGCTATTTTTGCGATTTTTGAGATTTATTGCGGCCAATCGGATTATGGATTCTGAATTGTCCGAGGCAAAACATGAAACCTGAGAATTGAGGTTGTCAGAAAGCTTGCAGTAAGATCGGATTTCCGTTCGGCGCGATCCCTTTCGTTTTTATACGGTAGTCGCAATGAAGTGATCGCAGGAAGCTGACTATCTGGGGGACATAGTTCTCAACGTGGTAAACAGCCATCGCGATTTTGGGCCGGTATGCCTTTATGGTTTTTACCGCCCCTAACAACATCTGGAACTCGAAGCCTTCGATGTCTGCTTTGAGGAAGGAAATCGGAATGCCCTTGGCAAAAAACAGGTCGTCTATCGTCGTGGCCTGTATAAGGTTTTTTCCCTCCGAAGCAACTTTTGAACTTCCCCCGAAGTCAGACATATACAGTTCATTTCTCGAATGGGAAACAGCCGTGAGTATGAGTTCAACGTTTGATTTTTCCGAAAACATTTTGATGAGGCCAGGCTGCCAAATCGACATAGGCTCAATGGCGAATACCTTCTTGGCAATCGGGGTTGCCAAAAAGGTAAACAGGCCCTCGGCGGCACCACAATCAACAACCACATCCGATGGGAGAATTGGTGTTGGACCTGAAGTGTAATTGTGCCAGTGTTTTTCGTTCAGTATCTCGTTAATGAAAGCGCAGAGTTCAAGCCAGTTTCCGGCTGAAGGATAGTAGAATACATCATGAAATCCTTTGAGTTGTAGTTCAATGAAATCACCGGCGGTCTGCCTGCTTTCGATGAACTTCAGCGCCCGCTTCTCGCATCTGGCCTGCCTTAGCCAAGCGATAACTTCTTTCAGTGGAGGGCGGGCAAATGGCGAAAATATCAAACTGGCCAGATACGGGCGCAGTATTGCAAAACGTTTTGGAATCATCATAGTCGAGATTTAAGTCGGAGACACATTAATGGCGGAGGAATGATGTGCAAGATACTGAAGCTAGGCAATGAGTGGTGCCACAATGGCTGTGATTTTGGTTGTCGTCTCTTCTATTCGTCATTCGAAAGCAAAAAGTCCGCTTTCACGGAGGTGCGCCCGCACAGCGCCTAAAAATCATTTCCCGGACAAATTGTATGGAACGTCTGGGGTTCGGAGACCGGAAGCCCAAAGGGCGAGAACTCCCTTCATGCTCATGAGCAAAACCGTTCTATTGCTAACCGTCGTTCTTCCGTCGCGAATGCATTCGAGCCTCGGCTGTTCGCATAGGTTGATACACTTTTGGGATTCCGATGAGGCATGGAAGCGTGCTTCAAAAGAATATAACCGAGCAGGTCATGAAAGTCTCTGGAGCAAACCCTCGAATCCCTCAACGGATAATCGCCTACATTAAGCTCTGTGGCGGAAAATGCACACTCAGCAACCAACAATCAGCAATTGCCCTACGCGTTTCGCCTTCCGCTGGGCCGCTTGGCGGCAATAGCGAAGAAATTATAACTAATCGCGAATTCGCCATCCGCCATAATTCCTTCGCCATTCTTGGTGATTTCCGCTGATTTCTGATCTCGTTTTTCCTGACTTCGCCATCCGCCATCAGCCAACATTGCTCCGCTGACGCTCCGGGATCAGTTGACTCGCCCGCTCCCGCGGATCCATGCGCACCCATAGTGAAGGATGAAGGCCGATGTCGGAGGTGATCTTTTCGATCCTCAGTCCACCTTGGCGAGGGCGCCTTGCTGGCTGACCGAGCGATTTCGTTTCCATGAAGTCGAAGAGCGAGGGATCCAAGCGGTAACTTCCAGCGATGCGCAGGGCGAAGTCTTTGCGGGAGAGGCCCGGTTCTGGACCGGCAGTGTTCCAGATTCCGGAGGATATATTTTCGAGAAGCGCGAGGAGCATGCGGGCGAGATCGCCGGAATACGTGGCATTTCCAAATTGGTCAATGGGAACGTTCATGCGCTTGCCGACCGAGAGGGTATCGAACACCTGATACACAAAGTTCTTCCGGAGGATCTCCTCGCCGTAAACCCCCATCGTGCGTGCGATGGTTGCATTTCCCGCGGTGGCATCTAGGACGGAGTTTTCGCCATCCAGTTTAGACCGACCGTAAACGCTGGTTGGATTTGTGGGGGCATCTTCAGAGTAGGGTCCGTCCTCGCCATCGAAGACGTAGCTGGTCGAAATGTAAACGAATCGAGCACCGGCCTGTGCAGCGATCCGGGCAAGAATCGCTGGCTGGTGGCAATTTTCACGCATGGCCCGCTCGGGATCGCGCTCGCACCCATCGACCCATGGCCAGGCAGCACAACAGACGACGGCATCCGGTTGGAACTCTCCGATGATTCGCTGACAGGAGCCGACATCGGCCAAATCCAACGGAGCCAGACCGGGAAGGTCTTGGTTGCGGCGGGTGCCGAGAACGTCATGGCCTTGTGCCCCCGCCACCTGAAGAAGGCTGGACCCAACAAGGCCTGACGCACCGACGATAAGGAGTTTCATTTGTTTGCCACAAAAACCACAGGAGGACACAAGAATGGATGAATCTCAAGTGGGTTAGATGTTTGCCTGATCATGTGAATCTTGTGCATCTTGTGGCTAAGTCTAGAATGGTGAAACAAAGTCGCCGAACGCCGGGAGGGCGGCGTCGCGAGCGGAGATGATGGGCGACTCGGTTTTCCACTCGAAACCAAAACTGTCCCAACGGATTCCAGCGTCGTGCTCGGGCGAGTGAACGGCATCGGTTTTGTAAACGAGACAGGAACCGTCCTCCAAACTCAAGAACCCATGGGCGAACCCGGCTGGAATGTGAACAATAAAATGGTTCGCGCTAGATAACTCTACAGCGTCAGATTGCCCATAAGTGGGGCTGTTACTTCGAAGATCTAGGATGACATCCATGACTCGGCCGGAGATACAATAGATGAGCTTCTGGTGTTGATGTGGCGGCAACTGGAAATGCATACCTCTCACGACATTGGCGGCGGATGTGGAGAAAAACTCTTCCCGCACCCTCATTCGGATTCCGTGCGCGGCAAACTGGTCCTCGTGAAACGGTTTGACGAAATCCCCTCGTGTATCCCGGTGGATAAATGGTTCGACAACCGAAACACCGGGCAATGGCTGAGAGATGACTTTCATGAAGAAAAAGAATATAAGAAAATGCGAGGGAAATGGCGTCAGCCATTTATCGAAGCGAAGAAGTGGCGGAGAGTTTAAATGGCAAATGAATGATGGCGGATGGTGGGGAGGGGGGAGAAAAAGCGGAAAGCTAAAATCGGAAAACGAGATCAGAGGTTGTAGAGTGAATCTGGAACATAGAGGTGGGAAGAGGGGAAGTCAGGGAAAAAGAGATCAGAAATCAGCGGTCGGAAGTCGGAGGGCAGGGGTCGGAGGGCAGATATCAGAAATCATCGGTCGGGGAAAAGGGGGGATAATCGTCAACACGTTTTGATTTGTTCAATGTTCTCCGAGATGAGTTCGACGAAATGGCGGGCAAGCGACAGTGTATCTGTTGTTTTCTGCTTTTGTGGAGCCAGGATTCGACTTCTCGCAGAATGTTGGGGTCAAGCGGCATAAAGCAAAACTCCTTCCTCAAGGACGGTGGATGGCAGTGATGTTTTAGAAGTCGCTTCCTCTAAAAATCTGGATCGCCGCCAAATCAAGACGTCGATAGCTTTCCCAAGAGGTCGTAAAACTCGATAAGCGAGTTGCGATCCGCGCCGAGTTCGATCCGCGTCGTCATCAACGACCACCAGAAGGTCAATATCACTATCCGGGCCTGGGGTTTTACGTGCGTGCGATCCAAATAGATAGATTGCTTCCGGGTGGTAGGCGTTTGCCAGTCTCTCCACGACATTGATCAAAAATGACGATGCTGGCGGAGATACTGCTTTATTTGAAAAAGATGTAACCATTGGATGGGGAAATGGGGTCATTTATTGTTGCGGATAAAGGATGGAGGAATGATCGCGGATTCGCTATTATTAATTATTCATTCGCTATTGCCGCAAGGCTTATTCATTCGCTATTCTCCAGTGTTACCCCGGGAGGCACGTTTTAGCACGAATCCCAGGCCGGCGGCAATTCCTGCGGCGGCGGCCGGGAGGAACAGGTATTCGATTTCCCCGCGGAAGCGGGCCTGCCCGACATGGGTCAGGCCATAGATTGCAGAGTAGAAAATGATGAAGAGTCCGAGAATCCAGTAGAATTCGACGGGCGGCCGGAAAACCAGGCATCCGGCAAGAGCAAGAGCAAGCAGCGCGATCCAGTAGGCGAGATAGACGCCCCGGAAGAGGAGTGCCTCGGCATCACCGGTGCTTCGGACTCGGTCCTTGGGGGGAAGCGTCCAGAACCAAAATATTTTTTGAGCGGTAATTATGAGGAAAGCGGTCGGGTTGTCCCGGATCCATTCCTTCGCTTCATCCTTGAGGGCATCCATGAGCCGCATTTCAGAAACCTTGCTCCGGAGCTCAAAGGCCTTGGGCGGATAGGCGCTTGTAATCTCCTCCGCGCCGCCGAGCGCATAGCCGGTGCCCGTCGCGTGCGGGTTGTTGCCCATCCAGAACTCTTTTCCAAAGCTGTTCTTGACGAGAATCAGCCGGCCGTGGACCTGGTAGTTCCGTGCCGTCCAGGGAACAAGGCACGCCACAACGGCCAGGGCAGCCAGGATCAGGAGGCCTGTTGTTTTCCATGCCTTGGATTTGACGGAAAGCAGCAACCGCACCAGACCGATGATGCCGAACACCCCAAGAAGAACAGGCTGCACCAATGCGGACAGCCCCGTAAGTATTCCCGCACCAATACTTCCCCCCACATCACGTCCTGCCCATGAGAGCCACGCACAAAGAATCCATGGTTGCAGGGCCATGACGAAGGCGGTGTGGTGGAGCCGTGTCGGATACCAAAGGTAGAGGGGCGCGATGATCGCCAATGCCTGCACGGCCCACACGGGAACCGAAGGAAACCACCTCCGGGAGAGCGAAGCCATGGGCCAAACCATCGAGGCTATGGCGAGGCATTGCAGGCTACTGATGAAAAGATGGGCATTCGCACCCTTGCCGAAAACCGACCAAGTCGCAGCAAGCAAGTAGGGGTATGCGGGTGCCTGCCAACTTGTCGGCTCGTCGCTTATTGAGAGCCCGCCGCTGAAGCCTTTTCCGTCGTAGATATTCGTAGCGATGGCTCCATTCTCCCACAAACGGGCGTTGTGGTAATGCCCCATGGCCATGACCACGGCGATATGGAGAACCAGAGAAAGGAGAAAAAGATGCCAGGTTTTTGGTTGCATGATGATCAGAAGAAGGAGGATGGAGTCTAACGGCAGAATGTCAGCGGTGGGGAAAACGGAGCGAGGGTGTGACTCAGGTTAATTATCAGTTTTCCTGTAGTCCCCGCGCGAAAAATATTTTTCGAGCCAGACATAGAGGCAGATGAAGAGGTAGCGGCTGCCCATTTCCTTGATTTTCAGTTTTGCGATACCATGCCGGCGGTTCCTCCAAGTAATCGGGATGGTGGTGAAGGTGTATCCGCGGACGATGGCTTTGAGGGGCAGCTCTACGGTAATGTTGAAATGCGGTGAAAGGATCGGGCGGATGCCGTCGATGACGGTCTTGCGATATGCCTTGAATGCATTCGTCGTGTCGTTCAGCCCGTGCTGGAACATTACTCGCACAAACGCGTTGGCCAAGCGGTTCATGAAAAGCTTCACGGGCGGGTAGTCGATGGTGCCTCCGCCTTTGACAAACCGGCTTCCAAAGACACAGTCGAACCCATCGTTGAGTTTTTCCCAGTAGCGGACGACATCGCGGCTGTCGTCGGATTCATCGGCCATCATAATGACGACGGCATCACCAGCCATGGCATCGAGACCGCGGCTGATCGCGCGGCCGAACCCGTGCGGTCCAGGGCTTTTGATGGGGCGTAAGACCAAGGATGAAGGATGAGAGATGCGGGAAGCTGGCGAAGCATTGAGGCGGGAGGCTTCGGCTTGCAGGATCTCCCACGTGCGGTCGGATGAGCCGTCATCCACGACAATGATTTCATGGGGAACGCCACGCAGATCGAGTTCCAGATGGAGATGTTCGACGGTCGAGGCGATGCAGCCTTCCTCGTCACGAGCGGGAATGACGATGGAGAGGAGCTTCAAACGATTATTGCCTGAAGCGAGGTCAGATGCTGGGTTCTGGATGTTCAAATCCTTTTCTTCCACGCCTCAACGATCTGCCGGATCGTTTCCTCGAGGCTAACGGTGATATCCCATGCGGGGTAGTGGGCACGCATCTTGCGCAGATCACTGTAGTAGCAGATGTGGTCGCCGATGCGGTTTTCCTCGACGTAAGAAAAGACCTGCTTTTTACCGCTGAATTTCTCGGCGATTGCGAACGCCTCGAGAATCGAGCAGGAATTTCCCTTTCCTCCTCCGATATTGTAAACCTCGGCAACGCGCGGGGCCTTGATGAACTCCCAGATGAAACGGGCGACGTCCTCACTGTGGATGTTGTCACGAACTTGTTTGCCTTTGTAGCCGAAGACCCTGTATTCGCGTCCCTCGAGGTTGCATTTCACGAGGTAGCTGAGGAAACCGTGGAGTTCCACGCCGGAGTGGTTCGGTCCCGTGAGGCATCCGCCGCGCAGGCAGCAGGTGGGGATGTTGAAATAGCGGCCGTATTCTTGCACCATCACGTCCGCTGCCACTTTTGAGGCGCCGAAAAGCGAGTGCTTGCTCTGGTCGATGGAAAAATCCTCGGCGATGCCATTCGCGTAGGCGGGGTCGGCGTAGTCCCACCGGGTGTCGTGCTCGCTGAGGGTGATGGTATTCGGGCGATCACCGTAAACCTTGTTTGTGGACATGTTTGCGAAAGGAGCCTCCGGACACGCGCGACGCGCGGCTTCCAAGAGGTTCAGCGTCCCGACTGCGTTGGTATCAAAGTCGTCAAAAGGGATCGCAGCGGCTCGGTCGTGGCTTGGCTGTGCCGCAGTGTGGACAATGGCGTCCGGTTTGATGGAGGCGAGCAGCGCGATCACCTCTTGGCGATCGCGGATATCAAGTTCGTGGTGGGTATAACCAGGGATTGCGTTGGCGAGCCTGGCCTGGTTCCAACGGGTATCGCCCTGCGGGCCGAAGAAGACAGCTCGCTGGTTGTTGTCAACGCCATGTATTGCGCATCCGTGCTTGGCGAGAAACAGGGCGACTTCGGAGCCGATAAGGCCGGATGAACCGGTGATGAGGATGGTCATGGGGATAATGGAGAATGGAGAAAAATGAGGTCAGGCATTTGTTGCGGTTATGAGCTGAACCATACAGGTTGATCTCGACACCCGGAAATCGACTTAGTTCAGATGTTCTACGATTATTGATTCGTTCCTGTTTTACTTTGTGTGCACTCCGTGCAACAGGAGTCGGCCCAAGTCACCTTGCAGTCGCGGGCCAGCCAGATTTTTATGGGGACCCATTCATCCGTTGAGCTTTTCACTTTGTCACATTCGCGGCAAACCAGGCGCAACCCCATAATGGGATTGGCTTCCAGCCTGGAACGCCGAAGGGCATCCATGGCAAGTTCCTTCTCAAGGAGCTGGGCCTTATAGTAGTGATTCAACGAAACTAACGTGAAAAACAGTATAAACCTCGAAAGCATGTTCCAGAGCCAGACACTATGATTCATTGTCGGTTCGCTGGCTAAGTAGCTTGAGATTCCCCAGCAAATCGCAGCCCAAAAGCAAACAAACACGCAATACCGCATGGGAGCACTCAGAGAGATGTAGGCAAGCGGGAGCAGGTAGAGCAAAAGAACCTGGATGTTCGTGGGGATGAAGAAATCGATAAAACCGACGAGTAGCAGCATTAGCATCGCGGCGAATGTGGCCTTAAACGGCTGTTTATAAGTGGATTTCATTTCGCTATTTTAAGAGTTCGTTGACGATTTGCAGGAATCGGGGGAGAACAAGCAGCGTCAAAAAATGGCGGACGCGTCTCTTCCCTGATTCTCCCATTTCCCTGCGCAGCGTGGCATTTCGGACAAGTTGCCGGAGTTTGGAAGCCATTTCGGTTTTGTCGCCGGGGGCCACGAGGAATCCCTGCTTTCGGTCCTCAAGGGTGGATTCGATGCCCGGCACCCGCGAAGCAATAATCGGCTTGCCGCAAATCATGGCTTCCAGGGTCACGTTGCCGAACGATTCGTAGAGGCTGGTAAACACGGTTATGTCAGCGGCTGCAATATAGACGATCCCCTTGGGTTGAGAGCCCAGAAAATGACAGGAATCACCGAAACCATGCGCCAGGGCGACTTTTTCCAGCGCGGCACGTTCCGGGCCATCGCCGACAATCCAAAGGGTTGCTTCGGACCATAAGTCACGGCATCCGGCCCAAGCGTCCAAAAGCCAGTCCACACGCTTCTGGTCAACCAGCCTTCCAACAGAAACTATATGGACCCTGTCGGGTTGCCAACGGTGCCTCCGCCGCACTTCCAAAATATCCCGTTCGGTAGGCAGTTCGCCCTCGTCCACCGAGTTCGAAAGGAGGGAGACCTTGCCTTTCAGCCATGGAAACATCTGGTGGTATGTCACCCAGTTTGCCCGGCTGATGAGGATGGTCCGGTGGGCCAATCGACAGGGGAGCCACTCGGCAACCCAGTTCCGCACCACGAGAAACAGATTCCAGTCGGTGAAATAAGACGGCCAGTGAGCGACGTAGAGGATTCGACGGACGCATGCCAACCGCCCTGCAAGAGCTCCGATCGGTCCCGCCCATTGGCCGTGAATCACGAAAAGGTCGGGCTTCAGGTTAAGGATGATTCCAACGAGGATCGGAAAACTGAGGAGCGTATCGAGAAGAGTTGCAGATTCGATTCTGGTGTGTGGGATTCCCAGTTCTTCACAAGTCTCCGATATTCGCCCCCTCCCTCCATGGACGATGTGAACATGGTGGAAGTGGCTGTAAAACGTAATGTGCTTGCTCACGGTATACGGCCCGCCACCGTCTCCATCCAAATGAATAAAGTGGACGATGCGGAAACGTCGGAGTGGCTTTTCGCCGAGTTCGGACTTGGGGACAATTTGCATCAATCAAGTGGCATTTATCCAAATGCTCTCATTTTCAGCGTTTCATCATCCCTTCAACGGATGCAGGCTCCAGGCGCCTTGCGCGCGGGCGGGCTCGCAGTCGGTGCGGGAGCGCGGGGTGATGGTGACGAACGGGTTTTGATCCCCCATATCTCGGACACGGAACCCGAGGTGGTGCGCGGTTGTGGGCAGGTCCATTTCGAGGTAGATGGAAGCAAAAGCGGAACACCCGCGCGATAGCGCTTCCTGATCCCTAGGGGAAGTGGATTGTGTGGCCGGGAAGGCAACCGGAGCGCCAGCGGGGCAAGGTGGAAAGCGGAAAGAGAAAACAGCGGCGACGGCGTCGAAGGCTTCGCGCGTCCAGAAGGAGCCGGTCGCCATGCAATTCAGGACAACATGCGGGTCTTCTCGTTTGGAGATGGCCTCCCATGCGCCTTGGAACCGGGGATCCGCGAGATGGTAAAGATAGTGCGGGGCATTCGTGCCGTCCGCGCGGACGAGGTGGTGGAAGAGGGCGTCGGCCTTCTCTCGGTTCAGGAGTTCGAGGAGGCGGTGGCCCCAGTCGGAAACCAGGGGAAGGTGGTCATACTCGACAAGGCAAATGTGGCGGAACGGGCGGCCGGACATCCACCGGGAGATTTCGCGCGCCGGCCCCGAGTAGCTTTGCTTTTCGACCGGATGGCGGACGGTGCGAAGGTCCGCGTCGGGAACAAAAACGGCGTTCGGAAAATCGAGCTGGTCAAAGTCGGTTTTGGCTCCACCGTGGACGAGCAAGAAGCAGGAGGGATCAAACCCGGCGTTTAACCAGCGCGCCAGAATCGCCCGGCATTCTTCCGCAGACTGATGCACCAAGATCGCCCAGAGGATGGTGGAAGAATGAAAAGCTGAAGGCTGAAAGCTGAAAGCTGAAACGTCGGAGGGGGGAGGATTCGGGATACCGGATATTGGATTCTGGATGGAGGGTTCTGGATGAAGGATTGAGGGGGGAAGCAAGCGGGGGAAGTCCACTGGCGGATGGGTGGCGAAGCCGATCCGCTGGCGGCCGTATTTCACGCGGTTCTCTGGCAGAAAGACCGGGCGCACGTAGGGATGATGAAGACCAACCAACCACGCGCGGCCGCCGGACGAAAGAACAAGGGCTTTGCCCAGCATCTGGCCCGTCCGCTCGTCCCGGACCCGGCGGCCGAAGACAGCGACGATCCATCGGAGAAGGGATTTTAAAAAAGTCACTGCATTATCGCCGCAAAAAGGCGCATAAGGGACAAAAAGGAAGCCGCAAATGAATGAGCCGCTTCACCCGGTGCTCGGCTCAGCCAACGACGACGGCTGCGATAATTCTGCCGACCGACCGCGCGGCGGATCCGAATTCCCCTTTGGGGAGCATGGAGCCGTATCGAAACAGGCAATAGGTGGCACGCAGGGCTTGATGGATGCGGGTGGCCAAGTCCCACTTCACGGTAGAATACTTTTCCAGAAACCGGAAGAAATCGACCCAATTGCGGCCGTCGCGGTTGTAGCGTGAGGAATCTGCTCCATCGTGGATGGCCGACTCGGAAAGGATTTCCGGCGAATACCCGGCGATAAAGCCCGGGTTGTGGAGCGCGATGCGCATCCAAAAATCCACATCCAGCGTCGAGCGGTTATCTCCAAAACCCTCGGGCACAGACATGGCTGCCGTCCTGCGGGCGAAGACGCAGGACATTTCGCCAAAGACATTTCCGCGCAGGAAAAATTCTCGCGCGAGATCGCCCAGGAGATACCTCTTGCTGCTGGGAAATGGCCGGACCACGTCACGTCGCCCATCGGGGTAAACCGAGTCGTGCGCATGCAGGCTGAGCATCACATCCGGCTCCGCTCCTATGCGCCGGACTTTGGACAAGGTTTCATTCCGGTAAATGTCGTCGGCAGGCAGGAATCCGAGCCACTCTCCGCGTGCGTGCCGGAGGCATCGGTTCCAGTTTTTTGCCTGTCCAAGGTTTGTCTGGTTCTGAAATGCACGGATGCGCGGGTCGCTGGCGGCTTCGCGCTGGATGATCTCCCATGTGCGGTCGGTGCTGGCATCGTCCGCGACAATCAGTTCCCAGGAGGTTTCGGTCTGAGTCCGGACCGACGCGATGGCGCGTTCGATGAATGCCTCGCCATTGAACACGGGCATGCAGATCGAGAAGCAGATCGGAGGATCGCAGGATGGAGGATTCAGGAGGTTTTTTGTGCTACGCATCGATCCGGCAACGAGGGCTCCCGCTTCGGAAGCGAGAGTTCGGAGAGAAATAACAGCGTTGCGCGGGGCAAGATTGTTGTCGAGGATGCCGTATCCCGTATCCTATCGCGCGTATTCCGGTTTTCCGGCGACTTCGCGGATCAGAGCGGCATATCGGGCAACAGTTTGGCTGACGGGGAACCCGGCAAGCAGCCGCTGATGGCCTGCGGCGCCCATTCTCTTGCATTCTTCCGGCGAGGATAGAAGGCGGGCGATATGATCTCCGAGGACTTGGGTGTCACTGAGCGGTGCAAGAAGCCCCGTCTCACCATCAATCACGCTATCCGTGACTCCATCTGTGAAAAAAGCGGCGACGGGTTTCCCGCAGGCCATGGCTTCCAGAGGAACGAGCGCATGCCCCTCGTAAAGGCTGCTTAAAACGAGAAGATCAGACGCGGCGATCCAAGCCATACCATCGGCTTGATTTCCGACAAAAGTGACGGAGTCGTCCAGCGCGAGGCGTCTGGCCAGCCCCACCATTTTTCCCCGCTCATTTCCGTCGCCCACAACCCAAAGATGCCAGCGTTGCGGTCCAGACTTCGAAGCGAACCGGGAACGCAGGGCGGCCTGCCACGCCTCCAAGAGCCAATCCACGCGCTTCTGATCATCGACACGGCCGACGAAGACGGCATGCCTGGCACCTGGCTGGATTGAAAATCTCTTGCGCAGGTCGCCCACCGACTCGGCCGACGGCAGCGCGGAGGGATCGATGCCATTACGGATTTCGACAAGGCGGTTTTCGGGCGCCCATCCGCGGTAGAGGTAGTTGTAGTAACTCCCATCGCTCAGGGTGACGACACGGTCGCAGAGAGCGCAGGGGATTTTTTCCGCGATGTAGTTTCGGATGGCCCGGAAAAGGGTGGTGCTATGGTAAAATGCCGGACAGTGCGCGACATAAATCGCATGGGGGATCTTTGCCCGCCTCGCAGCCCAAGCCCCGAGCGGGCCCGCCCACTGCCCGTGAAGTATGACCGCGTCCGGGTTTAAATTTCTGAAGATTTTTTGCAACGACCAGATTCTCGAAACCCCAGAGAGAACGGAACGCGTGGGGGCCTCGATTTCCTCGACCTTGTTTTCGCGGCACCACTTGGCCAATTCCCCGTCACCCCCGTGAACGAATGACTGCTGAAATTCCTCGGCGGGCAGACCCTCGAGCAATTGCCGGACCACTTTCGGCCCACCTCCGGCACCGTCGGAATGAATAAAGTGGCAAATTCGCAACATGAAGAAAAAGCGGAAAACTAAAAGCGGAAGGTGAAAACCTTACAGGCGGTCTTCAAGTTCTGTTTTGGCCATGAATTTGTTTTCGCTTTCTACTTTTCGCTTTTCTGCCGGACAAACTCGCGGATCGTCCGGATCTCGTAGCCGATCTGCGCGGGCGTGAGCCCCGGGTAGGTGCCGAGGAAGATGGCGGTGCGCATGATGGCATCTGCTCCTGAGAGCAACTGATCACCGGCGACGCGGAACGCGTCCGGGTTGTCTTTGCGGAGCTGGACGAAGGCGGGCTGGCGGAGGAGGTTGCCTCCGAAAAGCATGCGGTTGCCGATCTTCTTTTCGTCGAGATGGGCGGCCAGTTCGCGGACGGTGAACGGCGCGGATGGTTTCACGCGGACCATGAATCCGAACCAGCTGCAGCCGGTCCGGCAGCCGGTGCTGTCCCAGGAAAAGGATGAAGGCTGAAGGATGAAGGCTGAAGGATTTTCCAATTCCTCATTCCATTTAGTCGCGTGGGTCGGGAGGGAAAAATCGAAGATCCCCTTCAAGTCGGCGAGGCCGGCGCGGAGGGTTTGCCAGTTTTGTTTGCGGGCTTCGACGAATGCGGGGAGGCGTTTGAGCTGGACGCGCCCGATGGCGGCCTGGGGATCGAGGGGTTTCAAATTATACCCCATGTGGCTGTAGATGTATTTGTGGTCGTAGCCTTCGGGGAGTTCGCCGAGCTGCCAGCCGAACCTCTTCTTGCAGGTGTTGTCTTTTCCCGACGGGCACCAGCAGTCGCGGCCCCAGTCGCGGAAGCTCTCGGCGAAGGTTTTCAGCGCCGGTCGGCGGATGATGTTCACGGCTCCCCCTTCACCCGTGGTCAGGTGGTGCGGAGGGTAGAAGGACTGGGTCGAAAGGTCGCCCCACGCCCCGGTCGGGGCGACCAGAAGATTGGAAACGGGAGATGGGAGATCGGAATTCTGCTGAATTCGGATGATCGGGTGGACGCCGGATTCGGCGATTTTAAGCAGGTGGTCGAGGCCGAGTTCCTTGGCCATCTCGACCGGCATGGAATACGTGCAGCCGAGGGCGTCGCAGTTGTCTTCGATGAGCCAGAGGTCGTATTTTTTGCAGAAGGAGAGCACGGCGCCGAGGTCGAACGGGTTGCCCAGCGTGTGGGCCAGCATGACGGCTTTCGTCTTTCCGGGCGAGCAGGCGGATTCCAACTGGTCCACGCGGGCATTGCCGGTCGCGGGATCGTTGTCGATGAACACGGGGATGCACCCGTTCTGGATGATGGGGGCGACGGTGGTGGGAAACCCGGCGGCGCAGGTGATGACCTCGTCGCCGGGACGGACGCGCTTGTGATCCGGGAGTTTGTGGGTCGTGAGGCAGGCGAGCGCAACCAGGTTGGCAGACGATCCCGAGTTGACGAGAAGGCTGTGTTTGACGCCGAGGAATGCGGCGAGTTCCTTCTCGAAGGCCTCGCCTTCGGGCCCGAGCGTGAGCCAGAAATCCAGAGTCGCGGAGACAGCGGCTTCGACCTCGTCCTCCGTGAAAACGCGGCCCGCGTAGGGCACGGGAGGCAAGGACGAAGGATGCAGGATGGAGGATGAAGCTTCAGACTCCAGGCGGAGCGGGTCGTCGCCGGGGCGGTTGGTGATGTGGGCGAGGCGGGAATACTCGCGGGTATCGCTGGCAATGATCGCCTTTCGCACCTTGTTGACAAAATCCAGTGAGAGACGCGCCGCCAGCCTCTCGACAACAGCCAATCGGACCTTGAGAATCCGGTCGCTCCGCACCCAGGAAGTTTTTGGCAGGGCTCCCTCCAAGAAATCGAGAGGCTGGATGGGAAGCGAGCGTGCGTGGGCATCTGATCCTGTGACCATGGCTACCTCGATGTCTCCCCGAGCATCGGGCTCGGACAGAACCAAGGCAGGGCGATTTTTCCCCTCCTGAAGATTGGTGTATGGCCAACGGAGACGACAGAACGTGCCGATCATCTTCATTTTGACTCTTCAGGAATGACCATGGAATCCAAGCTCGTGCCCCAGTCTTCTTCGTCCTCTTGAAAAGTGCTTTCAAGTTGGGCGGCCTCCCATGCGGTGGGGCTCCCAGAAAACGCTTCCAGTTCGGAGGCCGTGTAAAGAGTCAGTTTGACCCCGTCGGGAATGGGTTCGCTGGAATCCACAACACGGAGGATGTTTCCTTCTCTGATTGCAGTGATGCTCATGAGTATTCTTGAATCTGCCGGAGGGTCAATGCGGCAGGGTCGATGCCGGCACGGACTTCCCGATACCAGGCGACGGTCTTTTCGACGGTCGTGGGAAAATCCCACCGCGGCTGCCATCCGAGGAGATGGAAGGCCTTGTCGGTGGCGAGATTCAGTTTTCCGGCTTCGTGGGGCGCGCCGGGGTCCGATTTGTCCAGCCATTCGCCGGGCCAATGGCGGAGGATTTCTTGGACGATGCCGGCGACCGTGCGGTTGGAGTCCAAAGCCGGGCCGAAGTTGAAGGCGGCGGCGGACGCCGCAGGAGATTGGACCTGGGGCAGGGAAGACAGCCTAGAAGCGAGAAGGAGGTATCCGCCGAGAGGTTCCAGGACGTGCTGCCACGGGCGTGTCGCCGTCCTGTTTCTGACCGGGATGGCTTCGCCCTTTTCGAGAGAGCGGATGCAGTCGGGGACGATGCGGTCTTGGGCCCAGTCTCCTCCGCCGATGACGTTTCCGGCGCGGGCGCTCGCGACTTTCACGGGATGGTCTTTGAAAAACGATCTGCGCCAGGAGGCGATGGCGAGCTCGCAGCCCGCCTTGCTGGAGCTGTATGGGTCGTAGCCTCCCAGCGAGTCCTCTTCGCGGTAGCCGTGCAGCCACTCGCGGTTCTCGTAGCATTTGTCGGTGGTGACCATCACCGCGGCGCACGCCTTGTTGAGCTGCAGCAGGGCTTCGAGGACGTTGATCGTGCCCATCACGTTGGTCTCCCAGGTTTCGGCCGGTTCCCGGTAGGAGAGCCGGACGAGCGGCTGTGCAGCCAGATGGAAAACGAAGTCGGGCTGGGACTCGACCAACGAGGATCTCACCGCATCCGCATCGCGCAAGTCGGCGCAATCCCACACAATGCGGGCGGCGAGGGCGGTCTGTTCGAAGAGCGACGGGGCCGTGGGCGGAGGAAGCGAGAATCCGCGGATCTCCGCGCCCAGCGACAGGAGCCACTCGGCCAGCCACGCCCCTTTGAAACCGGAAACACCGGAAAGCCAGACCTTTTTTCCGGCGAAGGCACCGGAAAAATTTTGAGGGGAGGAAGGGTTGAGGGGCATGTGGGTTGTGGGCTTCACGCGAATGGGGAATGCCGAGGGATAGAAACGCCCTGGGTGGCCGGGGATGTTTCGCGCGGGGCCGTCCGGCTTCTCTTGCGGAAGGAATAAGTGGGACGCCTGCGGCGAGGCATCCCTACCGGGGGAGCGGGTTGCAACTCTACCAAGTTTTCCACGGGGCTTTTCTTTCCTCCCAGAGCCGGTCGAGAAGCAGCTTGTCGCGAAGCGTGTCCATCGGCTGCCAGAAACCGCCGTGCTCGTAGGCGGCGAGCTGGCCTTCTTTGCAAAGCCGCTCCAAGGGTGATTTCTCCCAAATGGTTTCGTCGTCTTCGATGTACTCGAACACCGACGGCTCCAAGACGAAAAAGCCGCCGTTGATCCATGCGCCGTCGCCCTGCGGTTTTTCCTGGAAGCTGGCGACTTTTTCCTCAGCCAAACCGATGGCCCCAAAGCGCCCCGATGGCTGGACGGCAGTCAGCGTGGCTTTGAGCCCCTGCTTCCGATGGAATTCGATCGCCCCGGCAATATTCACGTCTGCCACGCCGTCTCCATACGTCATGCAGAACGTTTCCTCCACGTATGGTGCAACCCGCTTGAGACGTCCGCCGGTCAAGGTGTCGTCTCCGGTATCGACGATGGTCACCCGCCACGGCTCCGAGCGCTTGGAATGAACTTCCATGCGGTTCTCTTGCATGTCGAAGGTGACATCCGACATGTGGAGGAAGTAGTTCGCGAAATACTCCTTGATCATATACCCCTTGTAGCCCGCGCAGATCACGAAATCGTTGATCCCGTGCGAGGAGTAGATTTTGAGGATGTGCCAGAGGATCGGGCGGCCACCGATTTCGACCATGGGTTTGGGGCGCAAGACGGTTTCTTCGCTCAGGCGCGTGCCCAAGCCTCCTGCGAGGATGACGGCTTTCATGGGTGATGGGTCTCAGGTTTTTTTTGCGTGGCGTGGAGGAGTTCGGCCTGGGTCATTTCTCTGATGAGGTCGGAGAAGGTCGAAAGGGGCTGCCATTTGAGCACGTCCCTAGCCTTGTTGGTGTCCCCGCAGAGATGGGAAGGATCGGCTGGCCGGAGGAGGGACTCATCGCAACGGACGAAGTCTGTCCATTCCAATCCCAAGCTGGCGAAGGAAACTTCTGCAAGTTCCCTGACAGAATGGGTGCGACCGCTGGCGAGGATGAAATCTCCCGGCGCGGGATGGCCGAGAATTGCCATAAAGCCGCGCACGATATCCCGGGCGTCGCTCCAGTCTCTCCTGGCTTCGAGGTTTCCGAGATCCAGATGATGCCGCAAGCCGAGTTTGATCTCGGCGGCCGCCCGGCAGATTTTGCGGGTGACGAAATTTTCTCCGCGGCGCGGGGACTCGTGGTTGAAGGCGATGGCGTTGGAGGCAAAGAGACCGTGGAAATCGCGGTAGATGCGCACCATTTGGGTGGCAAACGCCTTGGCGCAGCCATATGGGGTGAGCGGGCGCATGGGGGTCGTTTCGTTTTGTGGGGAGCCGTCGGGACTGCCGAAGATTTCGCTGGAGCTGGCATGGAGGAACCGGCAGTCCGGTCCGGTATCCCGGAGCATTTCCAGGATCCGCAGGGTCCCCATGGCTGTGAACTCGCAGGTCGTCTCGGGAATTTCGAAGCTGAGGCCGACATGGCTCTGGCCGGCGAGGTGGTAAAACTCTTGTGGTTCGACCTTGGCGACGATCCGGCGCAGGGTCGTGATGTCTTCCAGATCCGCGTAGTGGAGAAAGAGCCGCTTGTTGTAGATCGCCGGGTCGCCGTAGAGGGGAGCGAGCCGGGAACGGTCGAGGCTGCTGGTCCGGCGAACAGTTCCGTGAACTTCATCGCCGCGGGCGAGAAGCGCTTCGGCCAGGTAGGAGCCATCTTGTCCGGTGATGCCTGTGATCAAAGTTTTCATTTCCTTTGGGGCTGATACTCCGAATCTTGGTTGGGCTTTGCGGGCGGTGGTCCCACGTCCACGTGGGCCGGGAGGTTCCAGCGCGCGCCGGGCAAAGCATCCCTCCCAATGCCTCGTGGGATGCCTGGGAGCATTTGCTTGCAGCTCTTTAAGGCAGGCTGCCGCCTTTGGTCATTTCGGTGAATTTCACCAAAGACCACACACTGTTTTGGTTTTTTCTCGCGCCTTCGCGCATCAATTCTATTTGCCGTCGCTTGGGGGGGGGGCCAGCTTCGACGCGGACTGCAAAATCTTTTCTGCCATCGGGAGGAACTGGGCGGCACGGGCATGCCACTGGGTCACGCGCCGGAGGCGGAACTCGGCCTCTTTGGCTTCCTCGGCGGGCATCTGGTCGATGAGGGAGGACAATCCTTTGAGCGTGGCATTGCTTTTCTCCAGCCGCGGAACGAGGCGCTGGCGGACGAACCCCGAGACGAGAGTCTTGAGCTCCAGCCTTGCGGTATAAACCCCGAACTTGCCGTTCACTTGGCGCTCCACAGCCCCCAGCTCTTCCAGAGCCCGCAACCCGATGCTCACCGATGCCATGCTGATCCCGATCCGGCTGGTGATTTCTTCCATCGTGAGCGGCACAGGGGAACTGAAGAGGATCCCATACACCTGCCCGTGCGAACGGGGATTGCCAAAAAGATCCGCCAATTCGGAAAAAACGGAAATCAGGGCCTGCTCAAACGCCTTTCGGGTTGTCGTGTCTGCCGGGGGATTCATCGCCTGCATGCAGGAACAGTATTGGCTTGTTGGACGAGTTCAAACTAAAATGAAGAAAAAAAGGGGAGAGTTCGCCCACGAGATGACCTATTTGCCGGAAGCGCCTTTCTTATCTACGGGCAAGCTCTGCCCTTACGTGATGAATCGAGGCCCAACCGGCAGGCAGAAAACACACGGAAAGTCGCCGCCTTGCTGCGTCGAAAACAAGCCGTGGCATGGGCATCCTGCCCATGTCTTGCTGGATGGTGACGCATGGGCTGGATGCCCATGCCACGGGTGCTGGCGTCCAAAAACTCAGACATCCAGAGGTGCGAGGAAAGGCACCATTTAACCCGAAAACGGCGATTCTTGTAGAGGTTGCAACGCAGGACGCGAAGCGTCCGAGGCCGGGCTTTCCATTCTGAAAGAATTTCTCAATCGCCGGATCCGCATTCAGACATTGCGAAAAAACAATTCCTTGAGGGCGGCGAAGGCGGCTTCCGGCCGGATATTGTCCATCGAGGCGTCGGATGGCACGCGATAACCGACTGGCTTGGGAAGCTGGATGACGGCATGCTTTTCCCTGTCCGCGAGCGGGCCGACCCTCGCGTCGCCGGGCGAGCAATGGAGCAATGCGACCGTCGGCGTGCCGATGGCAAACGCCAGGTGCATGATGCCCGTATCTGTCGAAACCAGGCACCGGCTCCGCTCCAGCAAGGCGGCCGACTGCGGCAAGGGCAGCCGCCCGACGGCATCGAAGAACGGAATGTTCCCGCGCGTGGCCGCCGCAGAAAAAGCGTCGGCCTTTTTCCGGTGGTCCAGGCCGCCGAGCAAAAAGATCGGCCCGATCCCCGCCGCGCCCGCGAGCTCGGCGAGTTTAAGAAAATGCTCGACCGGCCAGTCTCGGTGGGGACCTCCGCCCCCGCCGAGCTGGAAAGTCACGCCCGGCCTCGGGGGAAAATTCCATCCAGCAAGCGTCTTGTCCAGGGCCTCGCGATCTTCCGGCGCCACGCGATAAACCATTCTCGCCCCGGTTGTCGTGGCTCCGGCCTCCGCGGCCACGCGCACCGCCTGGGCCGCAAGATGGGCGCGGCGCAGCCCGGGCTCGTCGATGTTTTTCGCGCACAGCCACGGCATTTCCGTCCGCCACGCCAGCCCGACCGTGGCATCCGGAGCCAGCAAATATCCCAGGCACCGCGCCTCGGGGTCATGGCAGCTCAAATAAAGGACCGCATCCCACGGGCCGTGCTTTCGGAGCCGCCACCAAAGCGCGAAAAACGCGTGTGGCCCCTTCCGCAAAAAATGCAGTTTTTCCAGCAGCGGGTTGTGCCGGGCCATGTCGGTGCGCCTGTGGTGGACGACCGCCTGGATGTGAATCCCCGGATACCCCGATGCCAGCGCATGGATCCCGGCGGAGTCCAGCAAGGAATCTCCCAGCCCCGCCGTGGAAAAGACGAGCACCCGGCTTTCCGGCCCCAGCCGGACTGGCCTGCCGCGTGGCGGCCTCACCATGGCCAGCATCCCAAAGACCGCTTGATACGTCAGCAGATTGACCGATGAGGAAAGGCTGAGCTTCCTTTTGCCGGGGTTGGCCACGGCCGCTAGCGGACGACGGACTTGCCGTCGGACGACGAGGCGCGGCCCGGCACCGGCACGAGGACGTGCCGGTATTTCGGGATGCCGTTCTTCATCATCCGGGTATAGGGGCCATTCACCGTCTGCGGGTTATACATGTCGCGGCGGTTTTCAAGGGTCGTGCAAGATGCGAGCATCAAAGCTGCCAGGGCGAAGAGGACGAGGGATAGTTTCACGCCGCACAGATAAATGCAGAACCCTGCCGCATGTCAATTCCCGACCGCTTCGGTGTTGCGGGCTCTCGGGTGGAAGGTTTTTTTCGCAGCTCTCCCAGCCCGCATTCCACACTTTCGCTGAGGATACACGGCGTTTCCCGCGAGCGCTCGCGCCCTCGCGTGCGGGACAGCGTGCGGGACTCGGAGCGCACGCATCTTGCGTGTGGGACATCCGGCATCCTTGCCGGATGCCAAAAGAGGAAGAGTTGCGCGGCAGGGATGCCCCGCTATGCACGCTGGAAGCGTGCGCTCGTGCGCTGCGAAGCTGCGCACTCCTCCGGGGTGGAAGACCTCGGCCACTGGCCACCGTTGGGCGGGTGAGAACTTGAAGTAACCGCGTCGCCGCGAGGCGGGGTGGAGAGCAACGGAAAGGACCTGAACGACCGCAACGAAAGTGAACACGATACAGCAAGACCACGACGACGAGCCGGTGAGCGATGTGCGAAGTTTCGACTTCCGAAAGGGAGGCGACCAATGGGGGGCAACAACGCGAAGCCCCATTGGGAGTGGCCGTGTGGTTGGTGGCGGTAGGGCAGGAAAGGAGAGCGCAGTGAACGCAGGAGACCTGCCGGGGAAGGAAGCCGAGAGGCTCCCGGCAGGAGTCAGAGACGCCATAGTAGCGCAAGCAAGCCGTGGAGAAAGCGGGCCGGGAGAAACCGGCACCATGGAACGAAGCCGGGTAACGACCGGTGGAGCGAAGGGCGCCAGGAAGGCAAATCCCGAAGGCGAAAGGCCGAGCGAAGAAAAACCCCCGCGAGTTCCAGAAGCGGATAAACAAGGGGGAGAAGACCTGTGGCAACGCCACAAGGCACAACGCGGGGTCTGGAGCCAAGGGATGCTGGAAGCCCTCGAAAGAGGGGTCAAAGGAGGCAAGTGGTTTAGTCTGATAGACAAGGTGTATGCGGAGAAAACCCTTGCCGTGGGCTGGGAAAAGGTGAGGTCCAACGCAGGGGCCTGCGGGGTGGACGGGATCACGATAGAACGCTTCGAGAAGCAGGCCAAAGAACGGCTGCTCGCCGTGAAGGAGCAAATCGAGCGAGGCGACTATCACCCCCAGTTGATCAAACGGGTTTGGATCGACAAGCCCGGCAGCACGGAGAAGCGGCCGCTGGGAATCCCGACGGTGCGCGACCGGGTGGTGCAAACGGCCCTGAGAGCGGTTGTCGAGCCGATCTTCGAGAGGGAGTTCGCGCCACAGAGTTACGGGTTCCGACCCGGACGAGGCTGCAAGGATGCGCTGCGGCGGGTGGATGAGTTGCTGAAAAGCGGCCACGCCCATGTCGCGGACATCGACATCAAGGGGTACTTCGATTCGATCCCGCACGACCGGCTCATGGAGCTGGTCGAAAAGCGCGTTGCCGACGGGCGGGTGCTGGGAATGATCGAGGGGTTCCTCAAAGCCGGAGTGATGGAAGGGATGGAAAGCTGGGAAGTGGAGGAAGGCACGCCGCAAGGCGGAGTCATCAGCCCGCTCTTGGCCAACATCTACCTCGACCCGCTGGACTGGCTGATGGTGCGAAACGGGCTGGAAATGGTGCGGTATGCCGACGATATGATCGTCTTGTGCCGCGACGCCGAGAAAGCCCGAGGAGCACTGGAAGCGGTCCGGGAATGGATGGGGCAAACTGGCCTGACATTGCATCCCGAAAAGACCCGAGTGGTGGAGATGATCGAGCCGGGGAGTCACTTCGACTTCCTCGGGTATCGGTTTTGGCGAAGCCACGGAGGAGGGATCAAGCGGCTGGTGCGCCCCAAGAGTAAGAAGAAACTGCGTGAGAGGATCAAACCGCAAACCCGCCGAACCAATGGCGAAAGCATGGAAGCCATCGTGGCGAAGCTCAATCCGGTCCTTCGTGGCTGGTATGGATACTTCAAACAATCCCACGCGGACCTGCTTCGAGAAATGGACGGATGGGTGAGGGGGCGACTGCGCGGAATCCTGCGCAAAAGAAGGAAGGGAAGAGGACGCGCACGGGGCCGGGACCATCACCGGTGGAAGAATCGATACTTTGACACCCTTGGGCTCTTCAGCCTTGAAGCGGCCCAAGCAAGGGAATTGGCCAGTCTCCAACAAGGAGCAAAATGCTGACTGGAAAGCCGGATGCGGGAAATCCGCCTGTCCGGTTTGGTGGGAGGGGCGGGGAGTTGCATCCCCGCTCCTACCCCGATCCCGGAGCACTCTGCCCCGCTGTTTTTCTGAAATGCATGAGGGCAAAAAAAATGTCTGCGGACCCCAAAAAATTCTTGCGCCTCTCTGGTTTCGTGATCATATTCACAGAAGTCCTTCCTCCATCCCGTATGAAAAAATCCATCGTATTCTTGCTCGGTGCCGCCGCCCTCCTCTCGAACTCGGCGTTCGCCCAAACCGCCTCCACCACGCCGGTCGGGGTGGTCACGGTCTCGTTGCCTGCGGGAAGATCATCGGCGATCTCGGTCCCGTTGATCGGCGACTCGGTTTACTCCGGGCCGATCAGTTCCTTCACACCCAACACGATCACCGTCAGCGGCACTCCTTGGACCGCGGGACAGTTCACGGGAACGACCCCGTATTTCGTCCAAATCAAATCCGGCCTCCACGTGGGGCGGATGTTGAGGATTACTTCGAATACCGCCTCTTCCATTACGGTGAACACCTCGGACAACCTCGGATTAAACGTGCCGCTGAATGTCTCAGGCAAGGCTGTTGTGGCTGGCGATACGATTCAGATCATCACTGGCGACACATTGGGCTCGCTCTTTGGAACAACCGTTGCTGAGATTGCCCCGCTGGTCGGAGCGGCCCGCTTGACCTCAGCAGACACAGTATCAACTTATGATCCGTTGACGGGCAAAGCATCCACATATTTTTTTAATACTTCGAACGGCTATTGGACGAAGTCAGGTGTGGTTGGAAACCAAAATAATTTGGTGATCATTCCCGGGCAAGAACTGGGCCTTTTGACGCTTTCTTCCGGTGGGACAAAGACACTGACTTTCATGGGGACTGTTCCCGATGTTGCTCCGACATTAAAGCTTGAGCCAAAGCGAGTTGAAATGTATGGAACGACATTCCCGGTTGATATCACGCTCGCCCAACTGAATTTTGGTACTAATTGGGTTACGAATGCTCGCTTTGCCTCGGCTGATCAAATTTCCATATGGCAGCCGACAATGAACAAGTATATTGCCTACTTCAAGAAGCCCGATAATATGTGGTATCAGAATGGGGTTGCAGCTTCAGTGAATGCGACGGTCATTCCTGCGGGGACGGCTATCAACATACAGACGGTGACCGCAGGCCTGACCGGCGCACAAGTTCTCTATACAATCCCGCTTCCCTATAGCTTGTAAGGAATCAACACGTTCATAGCACATAACCAAGAAAAATATTTGTGAAAATCAAGGCATTCACCCTGGCTGTAATAGCAACTGTAGCTTCCATGCATTTCGGTTCGGCCACCGATTGGACCGGAAATAGCACCGTGGATACCACCGACTGGTCCGATGCCACCAACTGGTCAGCCGGAGTTCCAACCATTACAACTGTTGCCAACTTGATCTATCCGGCTGGCGATGCTGCAGACATCGTTATCAGCACTGACTCTTCGGCGATCGGGTTGGTTTATGGTGCAGACCTTACCTACTACAAATTTTTGGGAACTGCATCAAAGGTCACCCTGACCATCGGATCGAGCGGAATTACGAACCTGAGCACCAATGCATTGAATGATTCTGCCGTGCCTAGCGCCATTAATCACGCCGCTAATACTGCCTTGGGTGCAAGCTCCACCTTCAGCGCAGGGACTCTTGGTCTTGAAATGAACGGTAGTTTGGACATAAAGACCAATACCCTCACCGTTGCCACAGTTGCCGGCACCCTCATCTTGGATGGTGGGACTTCGTTCTCGGTTGCCTCAGCCTCAACTTACGGAAAAATCGCTGGGACCGGCCTCGTGCAGTTGTCTGGGGCGTTGACATTCGACTTTACCACTCCTGTTGGTGCCGGAACCTGGGACTTCATCAACCAAACGCCAACCGGCACTCTGACCAGCTTGTCGCTTGCCGACAGCTATTCAGGCTCTTTCACCGAAACCACTCCTGGAAGCTGGGATGCAACTGCTGGAGGTCTGACTTGGAACTACAAAGCCGCCACCGGCATCCTGACCTCTGTCCCCGAGCCTCCGACCTGGGCGCTCTTGGCCGGCAGCCTGACGACGGTGATGGTGTTCCGCCGCCGGCGGCGTTCGGTGGTCTGATATTTCGATCTCTCCCGAAAGCGAAAAGGGTGCCGGACAACCAGCGCCCTTCTCTTTTTCTTCAAGAATTGATGGTTGCACGCGGGCGGCCAACGTGCGTGAATATTTCAAATGCCGACGATTCTGAGAGAGAAGGGATATTCGGTGAGAATTTTTGTTGCGGAGCAGGAGAACCAGCCCATGTGCATGTCTCGCGTGATGATGCGCAGGTGAAAGCTTGGCTGTCGCCGGTGAGGCTGGCGCGAAACCGCGGGTTCCGTCCGCAGGAGTTGGCCGAAATTTCCCGCATTCTCAAAGCACACGAACCCCAACTTTTAAAAGCATACCATGAACTCCACGGACACTGAAACGAACGACTACATCGAGGTGGCAGACGACACGGACGCGCCGGATGTGCGCGCGGTGAAGTTTGACGGCGATGTGATGGTTTGGGAGATGGCCGACGGGCGGATGGCGACAGCGCCGCTGACCCATTGGCCCACGCTTTGGCTGGCCACGGCGGAAGAGCGGGAAACATTCCAGATCACCCGCTACTCGGTGCATTGGCCGTTGCTGGATACGGACATCGGAAGCGACCACATCCTCCAAGGCTGCCGCGAGCACAGGAATTTTGCCCGCAAAGCATGGGACCGCTGGATGGCCCGCCACTACACAGCCAACCAAGCGGCCTGAGAGCCACGGGTCACCTTTCTGCCACCGGGCGTCTTCCGGAGAGCGCGCGTTGGAGGGTGATTTGGTCGGCGTGTTCGAGCCCGCCGCCTGCGGGGAGTCCGTGGGCGATCCGGGTGAGGGGAACGCCCGAAGGTTCGAGCAGCTCGACGAGGTAGTTGGTCGTCGCCTCGCCTTCGACATCCGCGCTCAGCGCGAGGATGATCTCGGTGGGTTTCTCGGTGTGGACGCGTTGCAGGAGCGGCCCGATTCTGAGCTGGTCGGGCCCGATGTGGTCGAGGGGGGCCAGCCGTCCTCCGAGCGCGTGGTAGAGCCCGCGGAACGAGCCGGTTTTTTCGATCGGGAGGATGTCGGTGGCCTGCTCGACAACGCAGATCTCGCGCCCGGCGCGCGGCGGTTGGAGGCAGATCTCGCAGAGGTCGCCGGTCGCGAAAAAGCCGCAGCGTTTGCAGGGATGGACGGATGTTGCCGCCGATGTGAGGGCGCAGGCAAGCTGGTCGGGCCGGGCATCTTTGTTCGAGAGGATCCACAGCGCGATCCGCTCGGCGCTGCGGGGCCCGATACCCGGCAGGCGGCGCAGTTCGCGAGAGAGCTGGAGAAACGGTGTCGGGTAATCGGTGGCCATGGGGCTTAAGCCCAAAAATGGTTTTTAGACAGGATTAACAGGATTAACAAGATTCTGGGAAAGGCAGTTGCAAAATTCGGCTTTGAAATATTTCTTTTACCGCGCCTCCGTCGTAAATCCATCCTGTAAATCTTGTGAATCCTGTCAAAATTCTTCAATCGCTGGATTCGGGTTAACTGGGGAGCGCCAGGCGTCCGTCTTCGATCCGCATGAGGCGGTCGCCGCGGCGCGCGAGATGCTCGTCGTGGGTGACGACGACGAGCGTGCGGCCATCGGAACGGGCGACTCCGAGCAGCAATTCGATGATGGACTCGCCGGTATGGGAATCCAGGTTGCCGGTGGGCTCGTCCGCGAAGAGGATGGAGGGGTCGTTGATGAGGGCGCGGGCGATGGCGACCCGCTGCTGCTCGCCGCCGCTCAGCTCCGACGGGAGGTGGTGCAGGCGTTCGGAGAGCCCCACGCGCGCGAGAAGCTCGCTGCCTTTTTCGGACGAGGCCCTTCCGCCGATCATCGCCGGGACGAGCACGTTTTCCAGCGCCGTCAGTTCGGGCAGGAGGAAATAGGATTGAAAAACGAAACCCATCCGGCGGTTGCGGAGCTGGGTGAGCCGGTCCGACCCCATGGAGTAGAGCGAGTGGCCATCAAACTCGACGGTCCCCGACTCCGGAGTTTCGAGGCCGGCGAGGGTGTAAAGCAGAGTCGTCTTCCCGGCGCCGCTGGCCCCGCACAGGAAGACGGCCTCTCCGCCGGAGATTTCGAGGCTCACGCCCCGCAAGACCTGGATGGTTGTCCGGCTGATCCGGAAAGACCTGACGAGATCGCTTGCTTTGAGTTGGATCGACATATTTCAGATACTGTGGGCTATCCGGGGCCGCAGGGCGAAGCGAAAATGCAGGGGAACACTTTTTTGGGGGCGCATGCCTGCCACAAAAATCTTTGCGGGCCATTTCGCGGGGGGGTAGTATTTTTCGATATGTCAGACATCATGGAATTGCTTCAGGGCCGAGAGCTCAAAAAGTATGCCGCCGGGGAGGAGGTCATCCGGCAGGGCGGCCAAACCGGCTGCCTGTTTTTCCTCATGGAGGGAGCCGTCGAGATCCTTCGGGATGGGGTGTGCGTCGCCACGGCCTCCGAGCGCGGGGTCGTCTTCGGAGAAATGTCCGCCCTGCTCGAAATCCCGCACACGGCGACGGTTCGCGCCATCGGGCCGTGCGCGTTTTGCGTGGTCCCGGAATCCGTGGCGTTTCTTGAGTCGTCGCCGGGCGTGAGCCACTCGGTATGCGTGCTCCTCGCCCAGCGGCTGGACGCGCTGAACAAGTATCTTGTGGAAATGAAGCGCAAGTTCGAAGGGGACGACAGCCTCGATGTCGTGATCAAATCCTTGGAGGGCCTGCTCCACCACCACCCGTTGCGGTCCCGCAAGCCATCCCCCGCCAAAGTGACGGGCGGCTCCGCGCGATGATTTTCTCTCTTGCTTGAGCAAGCTCTAACCCCAATGCTTTTCACTTAACCCGAAAACGGCGATTGAGAAATTCTTTCAGAATTCCTCTACAAGAAACGCCGTTTTCGGGCTTAAGGCGGCTGCTCCGTTGTGGCGCAGGCGTCCCGCCCAATGCCACTAGCATTTCTGTTTTTTTGCTTTCTTTGAAGCGCCAGCAGCCAGTTTAGCAGAGGGTTTGGTGTCGCGGGCTTTTCTGTACTCAGAGACCAAAGCCGGGCCACTCTGGCAGAGGATGCTCTCGATTTTGCGTCCGTTCTCCAGAGATTTCCGGATCAAGGGAACCAGATCCACAGGAACATACAGGCATCTGCGCCGGCCTTGGAGTGAGTAGGAAAGCATGTGCGCGGGATGTTTTTGCCCGCTGGCACAGAGTGCGCAACCCGGCCGGATGCAAGGCTTGTGAACCAGTGCGAGCGAGCCTTTCAGGGCAGGCCAGAGGGAAGTCACCTTTTTCAAAAAGGAAGCGGAACTTGGCGCGAGACGTTTTTTTTGTTTCATCGGTGTATGTATGTGATATAATATACATACATGCAAGCTCTTTCTCTTCAAGAATCCGCCGCTCTTCCCCGCCACCAGGCTCCCTGTCAATCCGCTCCTGCCTTCCGCTGCCCGCGCGAACTGCTGCGCGTTTTTCTCCAGCTCCTGCCTCTCGACGAGATCTTCGACTTGCCGTCTCTTGCGGGGAAGTGCTTCTACGAACGGCTCTTCTGCCCCGGCGTCACCCTTTGGTATTTAATTTTTCAACGCCTCCAATCCGATCACTCCCTGGACAACGTCCTCTGCGACGCCCATAACGGCGGGGCCGATGCCCTGCGCCCGGGGCTTTCAAAAAAGATCCTCTCCACCGCGACAACCTCCTTCAGCAATGCCCGCCAGCGACTGCCCTTGGGTTTTCTCTTCGACATCCTCCATCTGCAGGGGCGGCGCATCACCGCTCTCGATCCCGATGCCTTGTGGCGGGGATTCCTGGTCGGCCTGCTCGACGGGACCACCCTGCGCCTGCGCTCTCTAGGCGACATTCCCAAGCACTTCCCGCCCCACGGCTCTTCATCGGAGACCGCAACTTCGGCGTGTTCCGCATCGCGCAAACCGCTCTGCGCTCAGGCTCCCACGCCCTGGTGCGCATGACCGAGAGACGCGCGCGCAATCTCCTCAAGCGCCCGCTCTCCTTGGGCGAGCACGTCGTCCTCTGGGCACACTCCCGCCAAGACAAGCTCCAGCCCGACCTCTGCGCCGACCCCATCCCCGGCCGCCTGCTCGTCGTCGGACTCCAGCGCAACGGCTTCCGCACCCAACGCCTCTTTTTGTTCACGACCCTCACGCAAACCGAACTCTATCCGGCCCTGGAACTCGCCGGGCTCTACGCCGTGCGCTGGCACATCGAATGGAATCTGCGCTACCTCAAAACCCAGATGCACATGGAGCAGCTCGATTGCAAATCTGCGGAGATGGCAAAAAAAGAATGGATCGCCGGCTTGTTGGCCTACAATTTGGTCCGCGCCTCCATGCTCTGTGCCGCTCTGCGCTCCGGGGTATCCGCACTCTGCCTTTCCTTCAGTTCCTCATGCCGCCACTTGCTCAATTGGCTGGCGCGATGGAGCCAAAATCTGCCGCATCGGACCGGGCATTGGGAAAAACTCCTGGATCTCATTGCCCGCTCTCGCCTGCCAAAACGCACCAAGCCTCGTCCTGCCGAGCCCCGGGCCCAACGTCACTTGCGTCAATCCTTTCCGCCCCTGATCGGCTCCAGAGCCGAGGCCAGGGAAAAGTTAATCGCTCCAAACCATGAATGCTAGTGGCATTGGGCGGGACGCCCGCGCCACTCTGCGCCAAGCGGGGATCGACGCTCATAGAGCGCGCGCTACAACACGATCAGCGGCACCGGCGCTGCCGGAAGAAGCGCGGGGGGAATCCGGCCGCGCACAGGGCGATGAGATTCCGGAAATTCAGCGAGGGATGCCTCGATCCGATGCGCTTCAATGAAAAGGGATCACGGGCGGAGCTGTTGACGCCAAATTCCAGCGTCACCGCGGTCTCGAACCCGGCCTCCTCGACGAGATCCCGGACACGCCGGTTCCATTTTCCGTAGGGGTAGCAGAAATGGCGGACGGCAATTCCGAACGTGTCCTCGAGCTTTTTCTTCGACGCCGAGATTTCCTCCTTGGCACGGTCCGAGGGGATCTCGGTCAGCCGTGGATGGGTGAGCGTGTGGGCTCCGATCGCGTGTCCGGCGGCGAGCCATTCGCGGATCTCGGAGGCGTCCATGAGCGGGTCGGGCGCCTCGCCATTTTCCCGGACATCCCAGTGGTTGACTCCCCCGATCGCATCCGCGACAATGAACTGGATCCCCGTGAAGCGATTGACCGAAAGCCCCTCGATGGCATGGCGAAAAACCGTGCGGCTCCCGTCGTCGAAAGTCAAGACGGCCCGGGCAGGATCCGGGGCAGAAAACCCGCGCCATGCGTCAAGAGATGCGGCCGAGAATCCCCCGTTTTTCAGATCCTTCATCTGCCAGGCGAAAAGCCCCTCATCCACATACAGGCTCTTCATTTTCACTCCCGGCGGCAGCGCCCCCAGTTTGTGGTAAACCAATGCGGGCACCCCCTCGGCAAACGTCGTCCGAAAAGGTCCCAGCGCCGCATACCCGCCATTCCGCAATGATTTCTCCCGCATGTGATCGGAAGCCTGCCTCAGAAATGCCCGGATTGAAAGTGCTTCTGTGCGACAGCAGCCCGGACTGGGGCGGCCAGCAATACCGGCTCGTCCGCGAGGCTCTCTGGATGCACGAGCGTGGCCACGAGGTGCTTGTTTTCTGCGGGGCAAGGAGCGAACTCGCCGCCCGCATGCGGAAACATGCTCCCCATGTCGCGCTCGAAACGATCCGCTCATGGGGCGGTCCGCTCGGCCTGCTGGAATTCCTTTGGATAATATCCCGGTGGTCCCCCGACGTCGTCCATACGCACAGCGGGCAAGATGCGCTCTGGGCCGGTCTCCTGCATTTTGCTGGATGGACCGTCATTCATTCGCGCCACATGACCGTGCCCGAGCAAATGCCATGGCGCAAAAAACTCCCGTTTCGTTCGGGATGTTCGCGGACGATCGCCAGCGCCGCTTTCATCAAAAGGGATCTGGCGGCGGTGACAGGAATCCCTGAAAGCCGCGTGGACGTCGTCGGCGAGGGGGTGGATTTGAGGGAATTTCATCCGGGGGTGAACGGCAGCGGGTTCCGCGCGGAATTTGGAATTCCCGGGGATGCCCCGGTTTTTGGGATGGTCGCCATGATCCGAGGAGACAAGGGCCACAAGTATTTTCTCAAAGCGGCGTCGGAGGTGCTGAAACAATTTCCGGCCGCGCGTTTTGTTATTGTGGGCGACGGGGCCGAGCCGCAGGTGAGGAAACTGGCCCAGAGGGTTGCGAACGAATTTCCCCAGCAGCCCTCGCCGGTCATTCTTGCCGGGTATCGGGAGGACGTGCCGGAGATTCTGGCGGCCATCGACGCGCTGGTCGTGCCGTCGCTCCGGGAGGCACAAACGATTGTCATCCCGCAGGCGTTTGCCACCGGAAAACCGGTCGTCGCCTCGGATGTGGGCGGGATTCCGGAAATTGTCGCGCACGAGGTGAACGGGTTGCTTGTCAAGGCGGGCGACGACCGCGAGCTTGCCGCCGCCATGGCCCGTCTCGCCGAATCCCCGGAACTCCGCCTCCGCCTCGGCCAAGCCGGGTTGGATCTCGCACGCCGGGAGCTGATGTTCGACCAAAAAATGGAGCTGGTGCTCGCGAGCTATCGCAGAGCGATGGAGCGGGTTAAGTAAAACCATGGCCTGAGGAGATGTTGTAGCCCGCATATCTCACACTCCAGAGAAAACGCCGAGCGGAGTGTTCCGGGGAGCGCACCCGTCTCGGGTGCGGGTTTCGGCGTCCTCGCCGAAACAGGCTTCCCTTCCCAAACGCAGGAAGTTCGCGGCAGCGAGACGCTGCCGCCCGCACCCGAGACGGGTGCGCTCC
>Ga0209697_10000557_pt1 | contig 61049 bp, 55 predicted proteins | sample AliMusrvi5mmetaG_FD_184115 | JGI IMG/M metagenome (GOLD analysis project Ga0209697, IMG submission 184115) | Freshwater lake bacterial and archeal communities from Alinen Mustajarvi, Finland, to study Microbial Dark Matter (Phase II) - Alinen... | ecosystem: Environmental > Aquatic > Freshwater...
GGATGTTCACGGAAAATGGACTGATCAGTTACCGCTCTTTACTGGCAGGAGAACCCCACAATGGAACGGCAATCGCCATCGAAGATTCTGAAATCGTTACCGTACCCCCGGATATTCTCTACCATGTATTGTTGAAAAACAACCATTTTTCGCTTGCCTTGCTGAAGGAACTCGCCAGAGAGCTGGGACATTCCAACCACCGCACCGTTAGTCTTACCCAAAAACACATACGTGGCAGATTGTCAGAGTCCATCCTGTTTCTCAAGGAAAAATATGGTTTTGAAAATGATGGACAAACCCTGAAGGTCTATCTTTCGCGGGAGGACCTTGCCAGTCTTTCAAACATGACTGCCTCCAACGCCATACGAACGCTTTCTACCTTTGCCGGCGAGAAAATCATAGCCATGGATGGGCGTAAAATCAAGATTACGGATCTGGCCAAGCTGGAGAAGATTTCCAAACAGGGGTAGATGGACGGGGAAGACTATAGGACTATAAGACGATAAGACCGGAGGAATGGAAGAGGGCAATCGTTGCCAAGCTGGTGGTTTATCCTGAGTTAGGGTTGAAGAAAAGTCAACAAAATTAAGGACAACACTATCTGATTCCCAATCCTCGAATTTACAGAACTTCTGATCTTCTGCACCATTTCATCATACAATCCCAAAATCCCTAAGTCTTACTAGTCTCACAGTCCTATAGTCCAATAGTCTTCCCCATCCTTCCATCTCACTCCTCAAAATAAATCCGCTTCACCCGCTGGCCTACTGTAGTCAGTACTTCGTACGGAATGGTGCCCATTTGTGAGGCTACCTCACTGACGGTTTGTCCTTCTCCAAAAAGGAGGACGGTATCATCCTCCCGGCACTCAATCCCTGTCACATCGGCCATGCACATATCCATGCAGACCGTTCCTACGATGGGAGCAAATTGTCCATGGATGATCACTTTCCCGACTCCATTCCCCAGTCTTCGGCTGTAACCATCGGCATACCCGATCGGGATGACGGCAATCCTGGTAAGATGTTCGGCAACAAAACTTCGCCCGTAACCCACCGTTTCGCCCGGGAGAACCGTTTTTAGCTGAGAGATGGTGGATTTAAGGGTGGCCACGTTGCGCAAATGCGCCGAATGACCTGCACTAGCGCCATAGAGCCCGATGCCGAGTCTGACCATATCAAGCTGCATCTCGGGGAACCGTTCTATTCCAGCGGAGTTGAGGATATGCAATAGGATTTTGTAAGGGAATGCAGATGTAATCTGTTTGCATAACTTCTGAAAATGCTCAAACTGTCTATTTGTGAATTTGTCATTTATGGCATCTTCGCTGACGGCAAGATGGGAAAATACCGACCGGATAAAGAGGGTATCACGGGTTCGTATATAATCTATGACCTGTTCAATCTCACCGGCAGAATCAAATCCAAGGCGTTTCATCCCGGTATCCAGTTTGATGTGTACGGGGAAATTGTTCACGGCACTTTTTTTCAGTGCCTCCTCAAAACTGCGTAAAAGCGAAAATCGGTAGATGTTTGGTTCAAGCCTGTTTTCAATCATGGCACCGAAACTGTGCTCTTCCGGATTCATGACTACGATGGGCAGTTCAATTCCTGCATTGCGCAGTTCGATTCCTTCATCTGCAATGGCCACCGCCAGGTAATCGACCCTCCTGAATTGAAGGATCCTGGCCACTTCCACTGAGCCTGTACCATAGGAGAAGGCTTTCACCATGGCCATCAGTCTGGTTTCCGGATGAAGTTGTTGCCGGTAATGGTTGAGGTTGTGCACCATCGCGCTCAGATTGATCTCCATCACCGTCTGGTGCCGCTTCTCCTGGAGCAGGGAGGAGATTCTGTCGAACCTGAAATCCCTGGCCCCTTTCAATAATATGAGGTCGTTTCTGAACCAGGATTCCTGAAATTGCAGCAAGAAGGCTTCCGTATCGGGGAAAAATTGTTGATGGTCAACTTGAAATAGGGTACTGAAACTGCTGATTGTGTTGCCAATGCCAATCAGTCTGCTGATGTTGCGCAAACGGATGTATTCGGCTACCTCACGGTAAAGCAGTTCGGGGTTTTTACCGGATTGCAGAATGTCCGAAAGAATCAGGGTGCTTTTGAGTTTTCTTGCATCTTTCTGCTGCCCGAGAAAGTCGAGCGCATTGACAAGCGATGCCGTATCGGAGTTGTAACTGTCGTCGATGATGGCACATCCGTTGATTCCTTTTTTGATCTCCAGTCGCATCGAGACGGTTGAAAGGTGAAGAAAACGAGCTTCGAAACTACCAGGCTCGGCTCCTGTGGCAAGCAAATAGGCCCAGCAATGAATGGCGTTCTCAATATGAGCCCCGTCGGTAAAGGGTATTTCGAGGGTGATGATCGATTCCCGGTACAAGGCCTTGATCGCCGTGGAATGGATGCTGCATACGGTGGAAAGGATCTGCAAATCTGCCTTCTCCCGCGATGACCAGGTAAAAAAGTGCGGATTTCTGGAATAGGGAACCCCGGCAAGTGACCGATGAACAATATCAAAATCCTTGCAATAGACGATGAGCCGGCAATGGACAAAAAGCTTGACTTTTTCCTGAACCAACTCCTCCAAAGAGCCAAAATTTTCAAGATGGGCATTCCCCAGATGGGTAAAGATCCCGTTATCGGGATGCAAAATGGTTTCCAATCGTGCCATTTCACCTGGCTTGGAAATACCAGCCTCGAAGAGTGCCAGGTCGTAATCATCGTCCATCAGCCAGACGGAGAGGGGATTGCCAATCTGTGAATTGTAACTGCGTGGACTCTTCACCACATGCAGTTTAACACCCAAAATCTCGGAGAGCCACTCCTTTACCAGCGTTTTTCCGTTGCTGCCAGTGATGGCAGTCACCGGGTAACTGAATCGTTTGCGATGGAAAGCAGCCAACTGTTGCAGGGCATCCAGGGTATTGTTGACGAGAATGTAACTACAGGGTAATTCGTGGTCGTCCGGGATCGGAAGTTGGGAAACTACGAAGGCAGAAACCTCCCTGTTCCGTGCATCCCGGATAAAATGATGACCATCATTCCTGCCATTCCGGAGCGCAAAAAAAAGCGTTTCCCGCGGAGAAAGCAGTGTACGACTATCAAAAGAGAGAAATCGAATCGAATGAGCAGTGGGTGTTCCAAAATGAATGAGCTGACCACCGACGATTTTAGCAATTTCGGTCAGGGTATAGAGGCTCATGTTTTGGTGTTTAACGTCCGAAAGCACTCTCTGCAAAGTGGTTCGTAGCTGTCTTTCTCACCCAGCAAGACCAGTTTTTCAGCATCGGAAAGCCGGTGACTGAAGTGTGCAATGTGACCGCAACGCATGCAGACCGCGTGAACTTTTGTGACATATTCGGCGCAGGCCATCAAGCCAGGCATCGGACCGAAAGGAACGCCCCTGAAATCCATGTCCAGACCGGCAATGATTACCCGAATACCCATATCTGCCAGCTTGTTGCAAACCTCCACCAGATTTTCATCGAAAAATTGGGCCTCATCAATGCCAATCACATCCATGTCTCCAGAAAGCAAAAGGATCGTCGAGGAGTTGTCGATGGCGGTCGAGCGGATGGAATTTTCATTGTGGGAAACTACTTCTGTGGAGGAGTAACGTGTGTCGACCGTAGGTTTGAAGATTTCAACCCTTTGTTTTGCAATTTCGGCACGGCGCAATCGCCTGATCAGCTCCTCGGTTTTTCCGGAAAACATCGATCCTACGATGACCTCTATCCAGCCCCGCTTGCGTCCGTTATTTAAATTGCTCTCTATAAACATAGATCAAAAATAGTTTTTTTCTGCTTTGATCCACCACGCTTTGGCGCAGATGATACAGTTAAATTTGTATTTTTACCAAATACAAACCAATATTGATTCCTCCGAAAAGTCAATTTGTTTCACTTGAAGAATGAATCGGACAAGCCCTTGAGCGAAAATCCGGGAACTTGCCGGTAACTTATAGGAACTCAATTGGAAGAAAATAACTTAACCGACAGGAGCAGATCGTCAAATTGTAAAATAGATCCGATGAACAAGAAAATATGGCTGAGTGTAATTAAGGAGGAACTTGGACTGCTTGATAAACTGGCAACTGGTATGGCAGAGGATGAGCAACTTTCCAGACCGGAGATCGAACTGGCCGTCTCAAGATCTGGGATGGTAACCAAGGTGTTTGAAATGTTGCTGAACCAGATTCCGGCTCAGGCTCCTCCTGAATTCAGGAGAGAAGAGACTCCGGCTTCAAAAGTGATTATCAAGGAAACTGAGGTTCTGGCTCCTGAGGCGAAAGTCTTTGTTGTTCAGGATATTACGGTTGAATCTCCCCTTCTTCCCAGTCCCCCAGTCTCCCCGACCTATAGTCCTCCAGTCCTTCCGTCCCCCGGTCCCGACGTCCCGACGCCTGTCATCGAACCGCTGGAGATCGAGCCTCCAAAAACACCCTTCTTACAACCCGTGAAGGAGGAACCTGTTGATTTGGGATTGGAGGTAAAAAAGGAGGAATCGACCAAATACAAACCAACTCCGATCAGAACACTTCGGGAGGGCTTAAATCTGAACGACAGGTATCTTTTCCAGCGGGAGCTTTTTGGCAACGACAAATCCAGACTGGATGAAGCCATTGCAGCATTGGATCAACTGTCCAACATACAGGAAGCTGTCGGATACCTGAAGGCCAATTTCAAATGGGTCAGAAGCGAGGCCTCTGAGCGGTTTGTACAACTTGTCAAAAGGCGATTCAGCGAATAAAGGCAAAAGGTACAGAGATGTTGCATGCAACGTCTCTACTGCTGCTCCCGTCACCATCCTTGCAATCCTCTCACATATCTCATCTCTTATATCTCATCTCTTATATCTCATGAGCAAACTTTACCTGGTTCCGACCCCGATTGGCAACCTGGAAGATATGACCTTCCGGGCCGTCAGGATATTAAAGGAGGTGGATCTGATTCTGGCGGAGGATACGCGGACCTCCTCCCACTTGCTACGGCATTATGAAATTTTGACCAGACTGGCCTCCCACCATAAATTCAATGAGCACAAAACGGTGGAGCGCATCGCGGATCAAATTCTTGCAGGAGAATCCATCGCACTGATCTCAGATGCGGGAACGCCCTCCATCTCAGATCCCGGTTTTCTGCTCGTCCGGACTTGTCTGGAGAAAGGGGTGGAAGTAGAATGCCTTCCGGGGGCGACCGCATTTGTACCGGCCTTGGTTAATTCCGGCTTCCCAAACGATCGGTTCTGCTTCGAGGGATTTCTTCCGCAGAAGAAGGGAAGGCAAAAAAAATTGACTGAACTGGCCCAGGAGAGCCGGACCATGATTTTCTATGAATCTCCTTTTCGATTGGTGAAGGCACTTGAACAGTGCGTCGAATTTTTTGGTGCAGATCGCAGGGTCTCCGTTTCACGTGAACTTTCAAAATTATTTGAAGAAAATTTCCGTGGAACTGCTGCAGAGGTTCTGTCCCATTTTCAATCCAAAACCGTGAAGGGGGAAATTGTGATCGTGGTAGAAGGAAAGGCCGATCTGAAAAAAGGGGAGGAGGATGAGGAATAATTCTGAGATTTTTGCTGTCGCCTTTTCAGGGCTTTTGGATCCGCTCATTTACATTTAGCAAGCAAAGGGCATCGCCCCGTTTAAAGAAGGAAGTAAGGAGTAATCGCCCTGAAAGGTCATAAGCATAAAAAACATGCCTCAATCACTCTCTAAAGTCTAAGTTCACCTAACATTCAGTGCCAAGCACAGGCAGGCTCTAATCGATGACAACATTAAAAATAAATGAAATATACCCATCTCTTCTTTGACCTCGACAACACCCTCTGGGATTTCAATGCCAACTCGTACGATGCGCTCCGCCTCGCCATTAAAAAACTGGATTTGGAGGCCGCAATCGGTGACTACGACCAATACTTTTCCATCTACCTTCAGGTGAATGAAAGGCTTTGGGATCTTTACAGGGAAAACAAGATTTCAAAGAATGTGCTGAAGGGTCTTCGTTTTGAAGAGTCACTCGAATTGAACCAAACACCATTGCCCGGAATGGGAGATACCCTAAATGATGCCTATCTCCGCGAAATGCCCAAACAAATGAGACTCGTACCGGGAGCAATCAGGGTATTGGACCATCTTCACCACCAATACAAAATGGCCATTATTACAAACGGTTTCAGGGAGGTGCAGGTCGACAAGTTGATCCAGTCCGGATTGAAGAAGTATTTCGATAAGGTCTTTATTTCGGAAGAGATAGGTGCCCAGAAACCTCATCGAAAAATTTTTGAACACGCCATCAAATCCATGAATGCCCCCAAACGGCGAAGTCTGATGATTGGGGACTCCTGGGAGGCCGACATTCTTGGAGCCAGAGCCTTCGGGATGGATCAGGTATACTATTGTCCAAAGGAAGAGAAATCAACCCTCCTCACCGAAGAGCTGCCTCCGGTTTCATCCAGGATTACCACCACCACCATCACTCATTTGGAACAATTGCTGGATTTGTTGTAGTCTCCCGGACTGAAAAGAGGATATTAGAGGTGAAATTCTCCCCACAGGGCAAATATTAAGCCCCCTGTTGGTTATTTTGCGCATTTTTCTTCCTTCAAACCCGCTATTCAATCATATAGATATGTTTCTAAATCATTTTTTTGACTTGGACAAGAAAATTATTTTGACAAAAAAATGAAAATAATTGCGAATACCCCCATAAAAACGAATGCATATCCTATAAAAAGCACACTATTTTAAAACATACCCCCCTAATATTTACTAATTGTTAAATTTTATAAAATGGGCACATAATTTGAAATGATTCCGGACAAAAAATGATATTCCTAAAATCAAAAATTAAATATCAGATTAACAGCCCGATAGATTTCGAATAAATTTGACATTTGTTCGTATTTATGACTTTTGTCATATTAATCAACTGGAATTCAGTAAAAAGAATAGTTATTTGCTATTGCAAGATCTTTTTCTTTAAATATATTTGCATTGGATAACAATTTTTAACACATTTGCCGTTTAAGGTTAAAATTTCCTTTAAAAGATGGGGTTTGAACTTTAAACCGATTTTGTTGGCTTTATGCAGTTGAAAATTTGAAATTCCTATTGAATTGTTCGAAAAAAACAATTTTTTGTATTACTAAGCTATATTACAGTTCAATTTTGTTTAACGCTAAAAATTTGTCTATGAGAAAAATTTCGCTGTTGCTTGTATTCCTGGGCTTTTTAGGATTACAAGTTGTCTTCGCACAAACCCGTACAGTTACGGGTACTGTGTCTTCCAGCGATGACGGAACCTCCATTCCAGGGGTATCGGTCGTTGTGAAGGGATCGACGCTGGGAACCATTACCGACATGGATGGTAAGTTTAATTTGAAAGTTCCACAGAATGCCAAGGTCTTGGTTATTTCTTTCGTTGGAATGAAAACCACGGAAGTGGCCCTGGGTGGACCTTCCAATTATTCCATAAAGCTGGAGACTGAAAAAACCGAACTCCAGGAAGTTGTTGTAACGAGTGGTTACGGTATCAAGAGAGCCCCCAAAGGCTCAACGGCCCTCAGCCAGGTTGTTAACAACGACAAACTGACTGCAGTTCGTCAAACCAACGTGAACAACGCATTGGCAGGTAAAGTTTCTGGTATCCAATTCCAGGGACAATCCGCCGCGGCTCTCGGCCGTACGGGTAACATCCGTTTGCGTGGGGATGGTGGTTTCAGTACGGGTAATGGCGTCCTCTATGTAGTGGACGGAACCATTCTTCCCAACTCTAACGACATCAACATGGATGACGTCGAGGATGTAAGCGTACTTTCCGGTCCTAGTGCTTCCGCTATTTTGGGTGCACAAGGTGCAAACGGTGCCATCATCATCACCACCAAAAAAGGCAAGGCTGCTTCCGGCAACAACGGCAAGGTAAACATCGAACTCAATTCAGGACTTCTGGCTTCCAAGGTTTACATCGTTCCGAATTATCAGAATGATTATGCCGGTGGTAACAATAGTCAATTGACCAGGTATACTTACAAGTCTACGGATCCTGTTGAGTGGAAAACATTGGATGGTAAATACTATCCCAACTACTCCGACGACTCCAGCTGGGGTCCAAGAATGGTAGGACAGGAATACATCCCATGGTACTCCTGGTATGCAGGTACCAAATACACCGGTACAACTGCCAAATTGGTTCCTCAACCGAACAATGCCAGAGATTTCTTCAATACAGGTAGTACTTATAACAACAGTGTGGCCTTCTCCAAAGCTACAGACGACTTCAACATCCGCATCAGCTTGGGCAATATAGCCGTAAAGGGTTTGCTTCCAACAACAAGTCTGAACAAAACTACTTTTGGTTTGAAGACTTCCTATAAAATTGCCAAGGGTCTTACCCTGGCTGCCAATGTAAATTTCTTTACCACGCAGACGAATGGTGATTTCAACGACGGATACAGCAACCAGTCTACTGGTTCGTTCAACCAGTGGTTCCACCGCGACCTGGATATGGGCATCATGAGGGAATTGCAAAATCTTCGGACACCGGACGGTATCTATGCAAGTTGGAACCACAACGATCCAACTTCCTATGATCCAAAAAATACCAAGCCATTCTATGCAGGCAACTACTGGTACAATTTCTATACCTACCAGAATTTGAGCAAGAGTCCTTCCAATACAGACCGTTTATTCGGAGATGTATCCTTTAACTATCAAATCATCGACTGTCTGTCTGCCAAGATTACCTACAGACGCCAGCAAAATGTAGGTTGGTCTGAGCAGAAATTCAGCACCGACTTGAACGACAGCGGTACCCAGACAACGGGTAACGAACCTAGGAACAAGGGTTACTACTATTCTGGCGAAACCTATTCCAATCGCGAGAATCTAGAGTCCCTCTTGTCATTCAGCAAGACTTTCGGTAGCTTCAAGGTAAATGCCAATGCAGGTACCGACTTCTTCCAGTCTATCTACAAAGGCAACAGCGAACAGACTGTCAATGGATTTAACATCAAGAATCTATATTCCGTTTTCAACTCTAAGGATCAGCCTTTGATTACGAATACCAGACAGGCCGAGAAATACAAGGCCGCTTTTGTCAGGGCAGATGCCGGTTACAAGGATTTCCTCTTTTTGGATGTTACCCTGCGTAACGACTGGTTCTCTACACTTCCTCCAGCCAACAACTCCATCATGTCCAAATCATTTGGTGGATCTTTTGTCTTCAGCGACCTGTTGAAATTGCCCTGGCTGAGCTTCGGTAAGATTCGCGGTGCCTGGGGTGAAGTTCCTACACCCATCGGTGTCTTTACCTATCCGGGATTTGCCTATGGAGTCAATGCTTACCAGTGGAATGGCAGTTTTTTGATGACTACACCCGACCAGTTGGTTGATCCCAACATCAGGGGTGCCGTTAAGACCCAAAAGGAAATTGGTGCTGAGTTGAGATTCTTCAACAACAAGGTGGGTCTTACTGCTACCTACTGGGATGGTTCAGAAAAGGATATTCCCTACAGCGTATCGATCTCCAACTACAGCGGATTTACCTCCAAATACCTCAATACGGGTTTGATCAACAAGAATGGGGTAGATTTGGCCCTGAACATCAAACCGATTACCATGAAGAACTTCACATGGGATTTCAATGCAACAGCCGCTATCCTGCTGAAAAACCAGGTTGAGAAAATCGCTGATGGCATCAATCAATTCGTTGTACAAACCATCTGGTCACGAAACAGTGTTCCTGTAATGGTTCATACAGTTGGTAAAGAATGGGGTCAATTGTTCGGCGGTGGTATCAAGAAAGATAGCATCACAGGCTTGCCACTTCTTGATTCAAAAGGAAACTATATCTCCAAACCAGACACCTATTTCGGAAGTGTATTGCCTAAATTAACAGGTGGTGTGCAGAATACCTTCACGGTACTGAAAGACTTCACGGTGATGGTAAACATCGATTACCAATTTGGTGGTAAATTCTTCTCCCTCTCCGACATGTGGGGTACCTATTCAGGGTTGACTGCAAAGACTTCCGGATTGAACGACAAGGGCAACCCAATTCGTGATGCAGTGGTTAACGGTGGTGGTGTTCACGTCTCCGGATTGGATGCTACAACTAAGAAACCAGTTGATTATTACATCGAGGGAGCTACCTGGGCTCAGAATCCTTACAACCTAGGCTATTATGATGAATTTGTTCACTCTTTGACCTATATCAAACTGAGAGAATTGAGCATCGGATATAAATTGCCAGTCGCAAAAATGGGTTGGAGCAACTTCGTAAGCGGAATCAATGTTTCGATTTTCGCCCAGAACCCCTGGCTGATTTATGCCAAAGACAGAGACTTTGATCCATCCGAAATCTCCGCAGCTTCCGGTGAGGCAGGACAGTTCCCTGGTGTACGTTCCGTAGGTGCTAACATCAAGATCAATTTCTAATTGCGTATTAACTTTAAATTGAATAAAAATGAAAAAAACATTTCATAAAATAGGAGTTCTGGCACTAGGGATTGTTTTACTTGCTTCCAGTTGCAACAAACTGAAGGACTTTGGAACGACCAACGTGGACCCCAGTGCTACCAACAAACCCATCACTTCGGCCCTGCTGACCAATGTATTATCAGCCATTGGCGCATTTGCCAGCAGCAATACCTCTTCCCTGTATTGCCAATTCTACTCAGAGACTCAATATCCTGATATCTCTTGCTATGCAATCAATACTGCAACGCCGATGGCCAACTATTCAGGTTTATTGTATGACCTTCAGAACATCATCATCAACAATACAGATGATGCAACCAAGGCTACTGCCGCTCTGAATGGTTCAAACAACAACCAGATCGGTATCGCACGCATTCTGAAAGCCTACATTTTTTGGGTACAGACAGACAGATGGGGAGATCTTCCCTATACCAAGGCGCTGGCTGGTGATCCGAATGTGGATTTCGACACCCAGGAAACCATCTACAAGGGCATGATCGCCGAGCTGACGGATGCAGTTGCCAAATTTGACAACGGTGCTGCCATCCTGGGAGATATAGCCTACAGTGGGAACATTGCGCAATGGAAGAAATTGGCCAACTCCATGAGAATGCTGATGGCACTCCGCCTTAGCAAGGTTTATCCAACTGCCAGTGATTATGCCGCTACTCAGTTCAAGGCTGCCCTGGCTGACGGAGCTGGTTCCATCGCTACCAATGCCGATAACTTCACGCTGGTTTATCCAGGTGGAAACTTCAAGAATCCTTACTACAACATGTATGACGGACGTAAGGACTACGGAGAATCTGAAACCATGACTACCCTGCTTACCAGCCTGGGTGGTGATGCACGCCAGTCCGTATTCGGTGAAACTGCCGGTGGAGCTGCCTCTACAAAGGGCGTTCCTTACGGAAGGGCTCGTACCTTCATTGATCCATGGTGTGGTGCCAATCCGGATTATTGTTATGTATTCGCTGCTGCTTACCGTCAGACAACCTCTCCTTTGGCCATCGTAAGGGCCGCCAGTGTTTTGCTGGCCCGTGCAGAAGCTGCCGACAAAGGTTGGACTACAGAATCTACTTTATCACTGTATACCAGTGGTATTAACGCATCTTTTGAGCAATGGGGTCTTGCAGATCCAACCCCCACCTATTTTGCAAATGCCAATGTGGTTTTGGGCGCTGCAGGTACCAACCTGAAGCAAATTGCCACTCAGCAATACCTTGCCTACTATCCTGACGGCATCCAGGGATGGTCGAACTGGAGAAGAACCGGTTTCCCAACCTTGTTGCCTGCACCGGATGGAACCAACAATCCAAAGGTTATTCCAAGGAGATTCATGTACGGAACTACCGACTATAGCTTGAATGCCACTGCCGTTGCAGCTGCCGTTGCAAGAATATCCGGAGGAGATAAGATGGATTCCAGAGTATGGTGGGATAAGTAATTCGGTATAATTTAAAATTTTAAATATTCTAAATATGAATACGATAAAAAAAGCCAAAATAGCAGTTTTTGCGCTGTTTGTCTCGGTGGTGGCCATTTCTTGTCTTCCCAAGAATGAGTCCATTGGTGGTGCCGGCACCACGTTTGTCAGAATGTCACCTGCTGATTACAACATGCTGGCATTTGATGCCAAAGCTGTACCACAGTCTGGAATTCTTTTCGAGATCAGAAAAGATGTGGTCAATAGTACCGACCTGAATGGTGCAACTACGGTGACTGTTCTCTACGATACAGACGGTTCCTTGTTGAATAGTTACAATACAGCCAATGGAACCTCTTTCATCCCGCTGCCTGCCAGCCTTGGAACTGTCTCTCCAGCCATCACTGGTGGAACGATTACCCTTAATTTTGCTGCAGGGGATTTTGCCCAACCTGTAACCATCAATGTGCCGAATGCTGGTGCTTTCGATTTTAGTAAACACTATGCACTTGCCTTCAAAGTGGGTACAGTATCGGGTGTAGGTAAATTGAGTGCCGAATTCGATAAGACGATTGTTTGCGAAGTTCTTGCCAAGAACAAGTGGGATGGTGTATATACCGTATCAGGTACTTTTGTTGATTATGTATACGATGCAGGAGGGACTGCTTATACAAGTGATTATCCTGTGACAATTGAATTGAGAACCATTGGCGCTACAACTTGTGCCAGATATGATGCGGATTATGGTACCAATCTTTACATCTTCAGTAGTGGTTCAGGGTTTGGAAATTGGACCCCCGCTTTCGTGTTTGATGCATCAGACAATGTAGTTAATGCTATTAATACAACAACTGATCCACTTCCACGTGGAAGAAGTGTTTATTTGTATACTGGTCCCGGTTCAATTAACAAGTATAACTCTACCAATAAAAGTCTGGATATTACGTTTGGGATGAAACAGTTGTCAGTAAGTCCACAATTGAGAAGTTTAATGACTGAGCATTATGTTTACAAAGGACCTAGATAATCCTTAAAAATAGATTAGAGAGGCTGAATGAAAATTCAGCCTCTTTTTTTATATATTTATCTCCTGAATATTCATCTCTAAAACGGTTGCCATGAATCCGACATTCAAAAGTGAAATTCTCCGTGTAGGTTCTTTTATTTTGTTCTTACTACTGATCGCTGCCGGCGTATTTGCCCAAACAGATGCAAATAACCCCTTTCCTCAACTGGTCTTCCTGAATTTTCAAAATAGTACCATCTTGATGAAATCCGGAACGAAGACGGATGCCTTTCTGAATTACAATTCAGTGGATGAGGAGATGCTCATTGACCAGGGTGGAGAGTACCGTTCCCTGAATAAGCCCGAAGAGATAGATACCATCTTCATTCAAAACAGGAAATTTGTACTATTGAACAAGGTATTCTGTGAACAAATTACCAAAGGCAATGTATCGATCTTTTTTCAATACAAAAGCCGTTACATGTCTGCCGGAACTCCCTTGGCCTACGGCATGACTTCCCAAACCAATGCCTCCATGCCAGTTTCCGTGGTGAAGGGCGGCAACCAGGTTAGACATTTGGAAGTTCCGGATAATGTTAAAGTGACCAACATCAACATCCTGCAGGTTCGCATCGGAAATGAGCTGCACCGGTTCTCAAATATCAAGCAGTTCTCAAAACTCTTCGGCGAGCACGAAGCTCAAATAAAGGAGTTTGCCAAAACAAACAACCTGGATGTTAATTTGCCAAAGGATTTGAAGAAGCTGGGCGCCTTTGCGGAGACATTTGCTAAATGAGGCAGGTAGCTTTTTAGTAGATTTGGTCCAAAGATTTCAATCGAAGCGCCTCTTCCGTTCGCAGACGGAGGGGGCGCTTTGCTTTATCCGGATATTTCTGATTCGGGAACTTCAGGGAGGGGAATTGTGCTCTTTTGTTGGAGTTAACGTTTTGATCTTTTCCAGCCCAGCATCTTCCGATTTTGAGGAATTTCCTGATTTGACACATTTTCAAAACTCGGGCGTCATCAGAGGGATTGCAATAGACGGGGAATTCATTTGTATCACAAATGAATCAATATTTTAAAATTGCAATGATTGTAATTTATTAATTTTATGATAAACAATATCTTAACGATTTTTTTTTGAATTTTGGTAATAATTATTTAATAATTTGACTAGTGAAATATTTACAATTATTTACATATATTTGCATTCATACGCAAAAATTAACACTGCATCGGTTCATTCAAATGGATTGAATGATTCGGGTGCTTTCATAAACATTGTTTAATCTAAAAAAAAAATCAATGAAAAAAGTTTCACTGTTGCTTGCTTTCCTTTGTTTGGTTGGGCTTCAACTGGGCTTTTCGCAGACCAGGGAGATTACTGGGAAAGTAACCTCTACTGAGGATGGGGGAGGAATTCCGGGAGCTTCAATTGTGGTAAAAGGAACCACTGTAGGTACCATCGCAGACATGGATGGTCAGTTCAGATTAAAGATTCCCTCCAGTGCCAAGAGCATCGAGGTAACTTTTGTTGGAATGGAAGTTCAGACCATTGCAGTTGGAAACCAATCTGTATACAACGTTCAGCTGAAACCGAAAGATGTTTCTGTTGAGGAGGTCGTTGTTGTCGGTTATGGCGTTCAGAAGAAGCGTGAGGTAACTGGTTCCATCTCCCAGGTCAAGGGGGATGCCATGGCCAATCTCGCTACGCCAAGTTTTGAATCGCAATTGGCTGGTCGCTCGGCAGGGGTACAGATCACAGCTGCAACTGGTGTACTTGGGGAAGCCCCTCGCATCAGGATCAGGGGTATTGGCTCCCTTTCTCAGGGTACTTATCCGCTGGTTGTTGTGGATGGTATGCCTATCATTACAGGTGATGTTGGTGGAGATGCTTCCGTCAATGCTATGGGAGACATCAATCCCGCAGACATCGAATCGGTAGAAATCTTAAAAGACGGTTCTGCAACTGCCATTTATGGTTCTAGGGCTGCCAACGGGGTCATCCTGATAACAACCAAAAAGGGAACAAAAGGCAAAGCCAGTGTTACCTACAGCGATTATTTCGGGGTTGCCTCACCTGTTGATCTTTTCAAATTGTTGAATTCAACCGATTTTGTGACCATCGCCAACGAAAAGAGAACCAACCACGGACAGTCTATCCTGGCCGTTGGAACGGATGTGAATACCGACTGGCAGAAGGCAGTGCTTCGTCAAAATGCCTTCCAGCAGGACCACAATCTCTCCATCTCCGGAGCCAGCGATGCTACGAAATATTATTTCTCAGCCGGTTACACCACTCAGGAAGGGGTTTCCCGTCCAAACAAGATGAACCGTTATACCATGCGTGCCAACGTCGACCACAAAGCCTACAAATGGCTTACCATAGGGTTGAATTCCGCCATTACCAGATCCGAATACTTCGGAATGAATACTGGAACCAACTCACTTTCCGGAAATATTTTCTCCGCCATTCGCCAATTGCCAAATACGCTGGTATTTGATCCAACCAATTCAACTGGTTACAACATTGATGCCATCAATCCTGCCATCGTAGGACGTGGTCAAAACTTGCAGGGGATCGACGACAACCTTCCTAACATCCGTTACACTTTGGACAAAAACGTTCAGTCTTCCAAGATCATGGGTGTAACCGCAAGTACTTATGCGATGCTAACCTTTGCCAAGGATTTCACCTTCAAGACCCAGTTGGGTATTGATTCAAAGGGAACGATGGGTTTCCAGTACTGGAACCCGCTGCATGGTGATGGACGTGGAACCAATGGTTACATCAACAACGACTATACAACCTATTTGCGTTGGAACTGGCAGAATGTTTTAACCTATACCAAAACAATTGCCGATGTACACAACATCAATGTGAACCTCGTTAATGAATTCCAACAGCAGACTTACAATTACTTCTACGGAAGTGGTACCAATATGTCCGATTCATTCTTCAACAAGAACCTGATCAGCGGATCTTACGGTACACAAAGTTCAGGTGGATCCATGACTCAGAATGGCTTCAACTCGTTGGCTGTTCGTGGGAATTACAACTATGCCGGGAAGTATTTCTTTCAGGCTTCTGTTCGTCGGGATGGAATCTCCTCTCTGCCGAAGGCCAACCGTTTTGGTTATTTCCCAGGCGCATCTATCGGATGGACCATCTCCAAGGAGTCGTTCATGAAAGATCTTAAATTCATCTCCGATCTGAAACTTCGTTCTTCCTACGCGGAAGTTGGTAACGTAAACATAGGCAACTATCCTTATCTTGGACTGTATGCCAATGCCAAATATGCCGACTACAACGGTATTGCCTTCGCTCAGATGGGCAACGATCAGTTGAAATGGGAAACCAGCAAGAAAGTAGACGCAGGTTTGGATGCATCCTTTCTCGACAGCAAGTATAAATTTACCTTCGACTATTTTGTCAACAATTTGGACGGCCAGATTCTGGGCGTTCCAACGCCTCCTTCCTTCGGTATTCCCGGAAACACGGTTGCCAAAAATATTGGTGCCCTTAAAAACTGGGGATATGAGTTCTCAGGTGAGGCTACACTGATCAGCAAAAAAGATTTCAAATTAACCGTTGACGGAAACCTTTCTTTGGTAAAGAACGTGGTGAAGACCTTGGTCGGCCATCAGGATATCATCAATACCTACACCATCATCCGTGAAAACGTGACTTACAATACTTTGTTTGGTTATGACTATGTTGGCGTAAACTCTGCCAATGGTAACCCAATTTACAGGAAAGCCGATGGTACGATGGTTCAGGGAAATATCCCAACCTCTACCTATAAAGTTTATACAGCTGCCAATCCATCCGACATTTCTGTTGCAGGTTCTTTGCTTGCTACCGACAGAAAGCTGTTGGGATCGACCATCCCTACCTATTTCGGATCTTTTGGTGTGAAAGCCGAATACAAGGGATTTGACTTTAGCCTGATGTTCCGCTACAGCGGGGGCAACTACGTGATGAACCGCACCAGAATGGACTTGCTTAACCAGAAATTCCAGAACAACAGTACGGAAATTCTTGGCAGATGGCAGAGTACCACCGTCCCCGGCGACGGTTGGACACCACGCTTGTGGTATGCGGGCGATACTTTTGTCAATTTTACCGACAACGCAAGTACCCGCTGGATTGAAAAGGGAGATTTTGTCAAGCTTCAAAACTTCGTTATTGGTTACACCTTGCCAAAATCCTTGTTGAGCAAAGTTGGTGTTCAGAACCTGAGGGTCTTCGCCCAGGGACAGGATCTGCTGAAGATTACCAAATACAAAGGTATTGACCCGGAAATGGAATCCGGGGGTGTTGATTACAACGGTACTCCCCGGCAACGTGTAGTTACAATTGGCGTTAACTTAAAATTCTAATTCCTAAAAACTATACAAGATGAAAAATATATCCAAAATAAACCCGAAAACAAGTAAACTGTTGTATGTTCCGGTGCTTGTTTTCCTGATGCTGGCCTACTCCTGTGAGAAGAATATCGATCTTCAGCCTTTCAACCAGGTATCAGAGACGGCTGCGTTCCAGACTCCTGCCCTGGTTGCTCTTTCCGTAACAGGGATGTATGAAGCTGCCGAGATCGGCTATTATGCCAATCCTGTCACTCCAGCCTACAGGGGATATCCTTTTGGCGCTGCTTCAGTTGAACAAGGTGATAACCGTGGGGAAGATGTGGTGAATACTGCCACATTCTACCAACTCACCTATACGGCAACCTACAGCACCTCTTCTGCCAACAATGTCAACTTCTGGAAAGACAGCTATCGTCTGATCAACCGTTGCAATATTGTGATTGATGGCGTGAAAACAGCTGCTGCTGCAAAGGTCATTACCGATGCACAGGCTGCGATCTATGCCGGTGAAGCAAAATTGTTGAGGGCCATGACCTATCACGAATTGTTGACTCATTTCGCACGTCCTTATAAGGATACACCTGGTGCTACCCATCTGGGTGTTCCATACTTTGACCAACCTTTCACGACTGCTGCCGCGATTGCTGCCGGTTTTGCTACCGGAAGAAGTACCGTTGCCGATGTCTATACCAAAATCCTTGCCGACCTTGATTATGCGGAGGCTAACCTTCCATTGAAGGCAGCCTTGACTGGCAATGCCAAAATTACCAGGGCAACCAAGGGTGCTGCCGTGGCTGAAAAGACCAGGATTTACCTGCATATGTGGAACATGGATAAAGTGATCGAAGAAGGCACCAAATTCATTACCGGATCGCTTGCCGGCACCTATTCGCTAACCACTGATCCTTCCGGACCCTGGACGAATCCTTACGGCAATACTGAGTCTATTTTCGGCATGGAGAATTCGGCTACCCAGAATCCTGGAACAAATGCAGCACTTGCAGCCATGTATTCACCAACCTCCATCGGTGGTCGCGGACTTGTAACCATGAGCCCGATTATCTGGAGACTTCCAACCTGGCTGGTGGATGACAAGAGGCGTTCTTCCACCATGATTACTTTCTCTTCAAATGTGGTCTATACCGGCAAATACAAGGACCCAGTCAACAAGACCGACCCATCTCCACTGATTCGATACGGAGAGGTTATTCTGAACATGGCTGAGGCATATGCCCGCAAAGGGGATGTGACCAACGGTCTGACCTATTTGAACATGATCCGCAACCGAGCCCTTGCGACTCCTGCTACACAGGCTTACACAGCAAGTACTTTTGCTACCAATGTAGCCCTGTTGGGTGCCATTCTGGATGAACGCAGAATTGAGCTCGTAATGGAAGGACATCGTTGGGCGGATATCACCAGGTTACAGGCTTGCCCATACTTCCCAGTGAGCGGGATTCCTGCAAAACTGGCCAATGCCGTACCTGCTGGTTCGCTTTTCACCCTTGGAACTCCTTATACAGGAGCATTGGGGACAACAGCTATACCTTATTCAGACTTCCGCTTCCTCTGGCCAATTCCACAGGACGAAATCAATGCCAATCCAACACTTGCCAAACAGCAAAACCCAGGATGGTAATCCTCATCAAGACATAAAAAAAGCCCTTTTCAGGGCTTTTTTTATGTCTTGATGATTTTATTTGCATTATTTTGTAACATACATATTGCTAATGCGTTAGCCTTAAAACGGCGTATCGTCTGCAAAACTATTTCCAGGTCTCCCAAAATCTGATTTGGTGTGATCAGCCTCCGCAAGGTTGGGCTCGGCATTCATCTTGGAATGAAATACGTTTCTTCCCTTTGTTTCGTGGTGGTCGCTGATGGAATGATCTTCGAAGGAGGTTTCCAGGTCACTGAAACGGGCAAGTGCAGCCTTGAAGGCAAGATGAAATTCACCCACTGCCCCGTTTCTGTGTTTGGCCACGATGATCTCTGCAACGCCCTTCAGGGAATTGTTGTCCTGATCCAGCAGAATGCCATAGTATTCTGGCCGATGGATGAACATGACCATGTCTGCATCCTGTTCGATCGCACCCGACTCACGAAGGTCCGAAAGCTGTGGCCTCTTTCCCTCGCGCGATTCGACGGAGCGGTTCAGCTGCGAGAGTGCCACAATCGGCACGTTGATCTCCTTGGCGATTGCTTTCAGGTTGCGGGAGATCATACTCACCTCCTGCTCCCTGTTGCCGCGGATGTCGCCTCCAGCCGTCATTAGCTGCAGGTAATCCACCACAACGATTCCTATGTTGTATTGCATCTTCAACCTCCGGCATTTGGCCCTGAATTCGAAAATGGAGAGGGCAGGGGTGTCATCGATGAAGAGCGGTGCGTCCTCCAGGTTTTTAAGTTTCCTGTTGAAAACTTCCCACTCCCAGTTTTCGAGCCTTCCGCTCTTGATCTTGTCAGAACCCAGCTCAGTTTCCGCAGATATCAGCCTGTTGACCAGCTGAAGGGAGGACATTTCCAAAGAGAAGACTGCCACCGGAACTTTGTGGGTGGCCGCCATGTTGCGCGCCATGGTCAGCACGAAGGCGGTTTTTCCCATCGCTGGCCTTGCTGCAATGATGATGAGATCGGTTTTCTGCCATCCGCCTGTGATTTGGTCCAGTTTCATAAAGCCGGAGGGGATACCACTCAACCCGTCGGGCTTTTTGGAGTTGATCTCAATCTGCTCCACGGCCTTTTGCAGCAAGGGTTTGATAGGTTGCGACTCTTTCGTGATGTTTCCTTCCGTGACCCTGAAGAGGGACGACTCTGCGAAATCGATCAGGTCGTTCAGTTCCATGGCATCTTCGTACGATTTGCTCTGGATCTCGGAAGAAATGAGAATCAACTCACGTTGAATGTATTTTTGGGCAATGATACGGGCATGAAATTCAATGTGCGCCGCTGAGGCAACCCTGCTGGTCAGCTGGGTGATGTAAAGCGGGCCGCCAACTTCATCGAGTTCTCCCCTGTTTTTCAAGGCCTGCGTGACTACCAGCAAATCGATGGGTTTCTCCTTGGAGGCAAGCTCCTTGATGGCGTTGAAGATCTTCTTGTGCTCCTCCTTGTAGAAACTTTCCGGCTTCAGAATGGCTTGTACGGTATGGTAGGCATCCTTCTCCAGCATCAGCGCACCCAGAACGGCCTCTTCCACCTCGGTGGCCTGTGGCGGAACCTTGCCATAATAGGCGTTCAACTGTTCGATGGTAGTGGCTGGCTTGCCCTTGCTTCGGTAATTGTTCTGTTGTTCTGCCATAACGTATTAAAAGTCAGATAGTTTTTTTATTTCCTGCGTATTTTCAAAGGTAGTCAGGAGATATTAAAAAATAGCATTCTTCTCTTTGGAAGTTGTCATCGGCTAGGTGCGCCTGATTCAGTACCTTAAAATCTGGTATGTATGGTTATGAACAGTTATTAACAATTGATGTACACAGAATGTGCATAAAATAACTTCTGGTACATTTGTGACAAAAAATTATTGGATTCCTTCTTCGATGATTTCAGTCAGCAGATCAGTCAGGTTTAATCCCGCGGCCTTTATCTGTTGCGGTAAAAAGCTGGTAGAGGTCATTCCGGGTACGGTATTGATCTCCAGAAAATAGAAAATCTCTCCTTTCAGGATATAATCGACCCTGACAATTCCCTTGCAATTGCATAAATCGTAAATCTCCGAGGAGAGGGACTGAACCTTTTTCGTCAGGGTTTCGCTGATTCTGGCCGGAGTGATCTCTTCTGTCATCCCTGGCGTATATTTGGCTTCGTAATCGAAAAACTCATTTTTAGGGATTACTTCGGTAACCGGCAGGATTATTTTTTTATCTCCAATTTTTACCACTCCGCAGGTAAATTCTTTTCCTTCAATAAACTGTTCTATCAATACCTCGGGGCTCTCCTGCAGCGCTTTGTCGACTGCCGCTGTCAGCTCCTCCTCTTTTTTTACCTTCGTCACACCAAAACTCGACCCTCCTGCACTGGGCTTGACGAAGAGTGGCAGCGACAATTCCCTGACTACCTCTGCAGGATTCCATTTCTCTCCGGTAACGAGTCGCAGGGATCTGGCCATCTGGATATCGTAGGACCTGAGGTATTTGTTACAGAAATTTTTGTTGAAGGTGAGCGCAGAGGATTGAACGCCACAGGAGGAGTAGGGGATGCCCAGCATATCGAAATAGCCTTGCAGGATACCGTCTTCGCCCGGCGTGCCGTGGATCATGATGTAGGCGTATTCCAGACGGATCTTTTCACCATTCAGCGTAAAGGAGAAATCTCCCCTGTCGACAGAGGCGATCTCCTTGTCATTTTCCAATACCGACCAGATACCATTCCGAATTAGGATCATCCATGGGATGAATTTCTGACGGTCTATGGCACTGAAAACATTGGCCCCACTTCTAACAGAGACCACATATTCGGAAGAGTCTCCTCCCGCTACGATGGCAATATTTTTCATAATTTGCTAATTTGCTAATAAGCTAATGATTGATATTAGGATCAATGTGTTTTGAGGTGGGAATTATGGCAGACAATAACTTCTGTATTTCGTTTAATTTATCGATTAGTGAGTCTTTAAATGGATAGGAGGCTGATGATTTGCATAGCATCAACCAATATATGGTTTCATTTGCCTCTTTAGAAGCGATTTTTAATTTGTGGATAAAATCAGCATTGCTTTCACACGACTGAGCTTCACTGATATTTGCACCAATCGAAGTTCCTGATTTTAATATTTGTCTTGCAATTACAAATTTTTTCTGTCGTTCAAGTTCCTCTGAAAACTCAATGATTAACAATGCGAATTCAAAACTCTTTTCCAGTACCACATTTCTGTGTTCCATAGTTAGCACATTAGCACATTAACAAATTAGCACATTAGCACATTATTCCCTCGTTACCAAATAATTCCTCCACTTATCTATACACGCCTTCATATCCTCCGGCAGCTCAGAATCGAAAATCATCTCCTGGTGGGTGGTCGGATGGATGAAGCCAAGTGTCTTTGCGTGCAGGGCCTGACGTGGCAGCAAGTCGAAGCAGTTCTCTACAAACTGTTTGTATTTGGTAAAAGTGGTTCCCTTCAGAATTTTGTTTCCACCGTACACTTCATCGTTGAAAAGCGGATGGCCAATCTCCTTCATATGGACCCTGATCTGGTGCGTCCGGCCCGTTTCGAGCACGCATTCTACCAGATTGACATACCCCAGCCGCTCCAGCACCCGATAGTGGGTTACGGCAGGTTTCCCGTGATCGCCCTTGGGATAGACAGTAAATACCTGCCTGTCCTTCGTGCTGCGACCGATGTTCCCTTCAATGGTACCTGAATCAGCAACCAGATTGCCCCAGACAAGGGCCACATACTGACGCTGCGTCGTCTTTCTGAAAAATTGCATGGCCAGGTTAAGTTTGGCGTGTTCCGTTTTTGCCACCAGCAACAGTCCGGAGGTGTTCTTGTCGATTCGGTGTACCAATCCGGGTCTGGGATCATCGCCGCCGTATAGTGGTAGTCCCTGGAATCTGAAAGCCAAGGCATTGACCAGTGTTCCGGTATAATTTCCGTGCCCGGGATGGACCACCAGTCCGGGAGGTTTGTTGACGATAAGCAACTCCTCATCCTCGTAAATGACATTGATCGGAATATTTTCTGCGATGATTTTTGTCTCCCTTCGGGGATAGTCCATTACCACGGTTACCTCGTCGTTGGGTTTAACCCTGTAATTGGATTTGACGGGTTTGCCGTTGACCAGGATACACTCTGCTTCGGCAGCCAGCTGGATCCGGTTTCTGGAAGTTCCGAGCATGCGGTTGGACAGAAATTTGTCTACGCGCATCAATCCCTGACCGGGGTCGGCCACAAAGCGGTGGTGCTCGAATTGTCCGGCCAGCTCTTCAATCTCTTCCGGGAGATCGGTCTCATCAAAAAAGGGATCGTCTTGTTGGGTCATGGAGCTATGAATACCGGTTTATTCCTTCGCCCGGAGGGAAAGGACAAGATTTATGGCACTACCTGCCGGAATATACTGGGTCGAATCAGCCACAGGGAATTGGCTGACGACCTTAGCTGCCAGCGTGTCGGCATGGCTGGCAACACTGACATCATAGGTAACCGTTCCCGAAGCCAGCTGGCGAAGATCGAGGAGTACCATTGCTTCAGAGAGAGTCATTCCCGTGAAATCAGGGATGGATGTTTCGTTGCTGCCCCGGTTTTGCCCAACCACCAAGTCGATGGTGGCACCACTGTCGAGACTGATTCCCGGCTCAATTGGAATGCCTTTATTTTTTTGTTGCAGAACCAGATCATTGAATTCAGAGGCGATGAACTCCACCTTTCCAACCGTGAATCCCCTTGATTCGAGTAATACCTTTGCTTGTCGCAAAGAAATATCCGTCACTTTTGGAACCTCTTCCTTGCCAGGAATGGATGAGACCAGCGTCAGATAAATCATTCTTCCTGATTTTATTTTGTGGCCAGCGGCTGGTTTTTGCATCAGGATGGTGCCTTTTTTCTTGTCAGAACGAAATACGGAATCTTCAAGTTCAAACCGCAGGTTCATCCTTTGAGCGGCTTCCCTGGCCTCCGACATGGTCATTCCTGTAAAATCGGGAATGGGAAGACTTTCGCCACGATGGGTGTAAAAGGAGAGCATCAACATCGTCAGCCAAAGCAAAAGAAGAGTAAGACCGACTGCTGCCAGGAGATGTTTTCTGAAGATCTTGCTGAGGAGAAATTCCTTTAGATGCATGGAAAATGGATAAAAAATTGATAGGGTAAATTTAGGTATTATTCTTTATAAGAAAGTACTTCGAGTACTTCAAGTACTCGAAGTACTACTTATTACATTGTACAAAGTATCCCTTTCCACAGGAACAAATCCTGCCCCGGTGATCATGGCAACAAGCTGCCCGGTTGTGGCGGCCGGGGATTGTTCCTCGGATCCTGCCATGGAGTATATTTTGGTGGTGTCATCGATGGTACCGTCCAAATCATCGACGCCAAAAGCGAGGGAGAGTTGGGCCACCTGTTTTCCGATCATGGGCCAGTAGGCCTTCAGGTGAGGAATATTGTCGAGGAAAATGCGCGAAACAGCGTAGTTTTTTAAATCTTCAATAGTGGTTTGCTCTGCTACGTAGGAGAAACGGTTGTTGTAGTGGCGGAATTTAAGGGGGATAAAGGCATTGAAACCTCCCGTCTCATCCTGGAGGGTCCGAAGCCGGTTAAGGTGGTCGATCCGATGGGAATAATCCTCCAGCAAGCCATAGAGCATGGTCGAATTGGTTGGGATTCCAAGTTGATGGGCCGTCCGGTGGATATTTAGCCAGCCTTCCGAATCTGTCTTGTCCGGGCAGATTCTGGCACGCAGGGTCTCATCAAAAATCTCTGCACCTCCGCCTGGTAGGGAGACCAGTCCTGCCTCCTTCAGCAAAATTAATCCCTCCCTGATATCCAGGGAGGCAAACCGACACATGGCATCTATTTCGACAGCGGTAAACGCCTTGATCTGAACCGATGGAAGTATTTTTTTAATCTCACGGATCAGATCTGCATAGAAATAGACATCCCGGTCGGGATGAACCCCGCCGACGATGTGAATCTCCGTAATCCCTGAAAGTGCATGACTTTCGGCCATCCGGACCAGTTCGTCGATGCCAAATTCCCAGCATCCCTCTTCCCCTTTTTTGCGACGGTAGGAGCAGAAGGCACAATGGTTGACGCAGATATTGGTGGGTTCGAGGTGGATGTTCCTGTTGAAAAAAACCTGTTTCCCATTGATTTTGTGCCTTACATGATCAGACAGAACAGCCAGAAAAGGCAGGGAAGCATCCCTGAAAAGCCGCTCCCCATCATCGGTAGAAATGCGTTCACCGGCAGATACTTTTTCTGCAATTTTCATCAGTTCGGCTGAAGTGCCGGATTGCTCAAAGAGTGCAAACGGGGAAGAGGTCATAGGAAATTTTCGATTTTGGATTTTGGGGCCTTTACCGGAAATTGGTTCCGGTGCAGCAAATTTAGGGATTTTGGTTATACGAATCCCAAAACTGCCTGAAAACACAAAAGGTAAAGAATCCAGTTCTTTACCTTTTGCCTATCACAGGAGATGTTTTATCAATTATCTTTTGTGATTTGGCTCATCAGAAACGCTAAGTTTGTGACGACCCTTTGCACGACGGGCGTTCAATACACGGCGACCATTGGAGGTAGACATTCTTTCACGGAACCCGTGTTTGTTTTTTCTTTTTCTGTTCGAAGGTTGAAATGTTCTTTTCATATCTGAATAATTTATTTTTTCAAAGGTTCCCGTACTTACGGGAGAACAGCCGCTGTACAATTCTTTCTCCGGTGAGGGATCAAGAAACCATTGACTTTTATCTCAGGGAAATGGCTTTATTCACTACCGTATTTCTCCCAATTAAGGAGTGCAAAAATAGTTTTTTTTTATTTATCGTCCAAACAATTGGTGAAATAGTGATCAAATTTATATTTTGTTTAAATTACCTGACTGGCAGATAGATTGCCTTCTTGGTTTCGAAGAAGGGTTCCGTGAATATTTTCGAGAGGTCGAAGATTTCGGCAGTCGCACGGAACGGGCTAATTTCTGCTTCAAAATCGCCCCCTTTGAGGTAGATGATCCCGTTTGGAATGGCATTATTCGATTGGGGAGATACGTTTTTACGAACCATCGCTACGAATTCGGGAAAGGCAGTAACAGCCCTGCTGAGCACGAAATCGTACTTCAGTTTGATCTCCTGAATCCTGTTTTTTTTGGCGGTAACATTAATAAGTTCCAGTTGGTCGGCAACTGCCTGTACCACGGTGATTTTTTTTCCGATGGCGTCAATCAGCGTGAAGTGACACTCAGGAAAGAGGATGGCCAGTGGGATCCCGGGAAAGCCACCGCCGGTACCTACATCCAAAAGCATCGTTTCCGGCCTGAACCGAATAATTTTTGCGATGGCCAGCGAATGCATTACGTGACGCACATACAACTCATCAATGTCTTTGCGGGAGATGACGTTGATTTTTGCGTTCCATTCGCGGTACAATCCTTCCAGCGCTTCAAACTGACGGATCTGAAGCGGAGTTAAATTGGGGAAATATTTGAGGAGAAGGTCCATTTAATGTGCTAATGTGCTAATATGCTAATGTGCTAATTAGCTAATGATTGTGTTTCGCTGATATTTGCTCCAATTGAAGTACCTGATTTTAATATTTGTCTTGCGAATACGAACTTCTTTTGATGTTCAAGTCGTTCTGAGAATTCAATGATGATTAATGCGAATTCTATACTTTTTTCAAGAACAATATTCCGTCTTTCCATCAATTAGCAAATTAGCAAATTAGCACATTATTTTGCGATTTCGTTGTTCTTCAGCAGCTCAAAAAGCATTTCTCGGGAACGGAAGAGTTGTACCTTGACGGTTCCCAGTGGCAGATCAAGTTCCTTGGCAATTTCGTCGTAGGAGTATTCCTGGAAGTAACGTAATTCAAGCAACTTGCGGTAGCGTGGTTTCAGTTTGGCCACCATCCTTCGCAGTATCTGGGAATTTTGATCCCGGATGATGCTCTCCTCGGGGTTGTATCCCTCCGCTCTGGCATTGTAATTGTATTCCCCGCTAACCTGCCTGTCACCAGAGGAAGGTTCCAGAGGAACCGTGATGGCCCGTTTCTTTCGCATAAAATCGATGGCATTGTTGGAGGCAATGCGGAACAACCAGGTGCTAAAAGCGTATTGTGGAGTGTATTGGTGGATATTGGTAAATGCCTTTCCAAAGGCTTCAATGGTAAGATCTTCGGCATCCGTCCGGTTATTGACCATCTTCAGCAGCATGAAGTAGATGGTATCCTTGTAGCGTCGCATCAAATCGGCATAGGCTTTCTCACTTCCTTTGCGAGCAGCTTCCACCAGTTCGATGTCCCTCTTTGCATTACCAGACGGGGCCTGACTTATTTCCATTTTCGTTTGTGGCCTGTGAATAATTGATTGATAATGAAATAGCCGTTAATGAGGGGTAGAAAGGCTTTGTATACCAGTAACATAGGTAGAAAATTTCTTTCCCCCAGTTTTTTGGTTGCCACAGCAATCCAGGTAATTTCGAAAATCAGCAGGAAACTCCATGCACCCAGAATCCAGAATTGCAGCGGCGACACGATCAGCAAAAGAACCAGGGTTGCCGTCAGTGTCAACCTGCTGATCAGATTGAGCGATCGGAAAAAACGTTGACCGGATGACAGTTTGCGTCTGAGCATCAGCTGTTTTTTCTTGAACTCTACCAGATCAATCCAATCGGTTTCTCCCAGGAAGGAGATGGGAGTGGTCTTATTGATCTGAAGAACCATATTTTTCTTGGTGGCAATCTTGTTGATGAAAAGCTCGTTTTCGCTGAAGGGAGAGTCGAGTACGGCGGCAAATCCGCGCAACTCAAGAAAGGTTTCCCGCCGGTAGGCTATGTTATATTCAAATACCGGCATGGCTACTCCCCAGGCTTTCCCGGCTCCGGATAGCAGGTAGGAGGTGAAGTTTTCGAACCGTATCCAGCTCTTGTATCCGCCAGTTGCATCGTTGTTGTGCATGTATCCGATCGATACCTCTTTGTCGGCATCCAACCTTTGGGTGTAATTCCGGAGCCATTGGTTGTCGCTGACCCGGCAGAGCGGACTCAGATAAACGAGCCAATCTTTGGAGGAGGCTCTAACCCCGATGGTAATGGCCAATGCATTTGGAAAATCGGTTTCCTGGATGATCTTGGTCGTTTTCAGATTCCCATGGCTGATCTTCAGCTCTGCAAGCAACCAGTCGGTTCCGTCCGTTGAACAATCGTCGACGACAACCACTTCAAAATCGGGATAATCCTGGGAAAGAAGTGTAGGCAGCAACTCCTTGAGTTGGTCCAAATAATTGCGGGAGGTAACAATGATGGAGACGGATGGAAGATTCGGTTCCTTGTTTTTCTGCTTTCCACTGAAAATGAACTTAATCAGTAGAATAAGATAGATGAGCTGGACCAGAAATGCCAGGCCAAAAAAAAGCAGTCCGATGATCTCTTCGATCGAAAATTGAAATCCCCAAAGTTCTATTGCCATAATTCAACCAAAAGTTCCCAAAAATACATAATGCGACGGTAAGAACCCTATTTTTGTCAGATTTTTTTAATTGGGACCGGAAGATGCCGGAAATGTTATTTTGCTATTATGACTATCTTTGCGCCTTGAAATCTTTTGAATGAACTTCGAATTGCAGCATACCTCCACCGACTCCAAAGCCCGAGCCGGTCAATTTCATACGGATCACGGCGTCGTGGAAACTCCCGTTTTTATGCCTGTCGGGACAGTCGGTTCGGTCAAGGGCATCCATTTCAGGGACCTGAAAGAGGATATCAAGGCCCGGATTATTTTGGGAAACACCTATCACCTTTACCTCAGGCCCGGCATTGAAGTACTTGAGAAGGCAGGAGGATTGCACCTCTTCAACGGATGGGACAAGCCCATCCTGACAGACAGCGGAGGCTTTCAGGTATTTTCACTTGGCGACATCAGAAAAATAACTGAAGAGGGGGCGAAATTTCAGTCGCACATCGACGGATCCCGGCATATGTTTACTCCTGAGCGCGTCATTGACATTCAGCGGTCCATTGGCGCCGACATCATCATGGCCTTCGACGAATGCACCCCCGGAGATGCAGATTACGACTATGCAAAAAAATCACTGGAGCTCACCCAGCGTTGGCTGGAACGCTGCATGAACCAATTTTCAGCTACTCAACCAAAATATGGGTATTCACAATCACTCTTCCCCATTGTTCAGGGATGTGTTTATCCCGATCTGAGGGTGAAGGCGGCCGAACATGTAGCCACTTTTCACGCAGACGGCTACGCTATCGGCGGACTCTCTGTGGGAGAGAAGGAGGAGGATATGTATGCCATGATTGAGGTGGTCAATGATGTTTTGCCTGCCGACAAGCCAAGATACCTGATGGGAGTGGGAAATCCGGTCAATATTTTGGAAGGAATCGACAGGGGCATCGATATGTTTGATTGTGTGATGCCGACCCGAAATGGCAGAAATGGCATGCTTTTTACCCGCAACGGGGTGATCAACATCCGAAACAACAAATGGGCGGATGATTTTTCTCCCGTTGACCCGGAAGGGAGTTCCTTCGTGGATCACCAGTATACAAAAGCCTATTTAAGGCACCTGTTTCAGGCAGGCGAGATGCTAGGTCCGATGATTGGAAGCATTCACAACCTTGCCTTTTACCTTTGGCTGGTGGATGAAGCCAGAAATCAGATTTTTCAGGGTACCTTTAAGCCCTGGAAGGAACAAATGGTGATACAGATGCGCAACCGACTCTGAACGCAAAAGTTTATCTCAATTAACAGAAACGGATGACAAAGAAATTTTTACAGAGAATAGACAGATACATCATCAAGAAATACCTGGGAACATTTTTCCTGGCCATCGCTTTGATCATCAGTATCTCCATTATTTTTGACGTCTCCGAAAACATAGATGATTTTATCTCCAAGAAGGCACCCATTAAGGCGATTGTGGTAGATTACTACCTCAACTTCATTCCCTATTTCACCAATCTTTTCAGTGCGCTCTTTACCTTCATTGCCGTCATCTATTTCACCTCCAAGATGGCCGCCAACTCCGAAATCATTGCCATGCAATCGAGCGGAATCAGTTACCGCCGGCTGATGCGCCCCTATCTGGTTGCATCCGGGATCATTGCTCTGATGTCCTGGATCCTTGGAAACTTCATCATTCCTCCTGCCACGCAATCAAGAGTGAATTTCCGGAACATCTATATCAAGAATGAATACATTAACCAGGACAAGAACATCCACAGGCAGCTCGAACCTGGGATCTTCATTTACATGAAAAGTTACAACAACAAATACGACATAGGCTACAAATTCACCATTGAGAAGTTTGAGGGAACGAAGCTGAAATCCAAACTGATGGCGGATTACATCAAATGGGACCGCGACAAGAAGAAGTGGGTCATACACGACTACTTTGTCAGGGATATGAATGGCGCTGTCGAAAAAATCTCTAAAGGGACCCAGATCGATTCGACCTTGCGGATGAACCCTGCCGAGTTTGGGCAACAAAACTCCAAAGAGGAGACGATGGATTACTGGCAAATCAACAAATACATCAAGGACCTTAAATTGCGCGGTGTTGACAACGTCTCCAGTTATGAAAAAGAGAAATACCAGCGCACTGCCGGACCCATCAGTACCTTTATCCTGACCATTATTGGCGTCTCCCTTGCCTCCAGGAAAACGCGCGGAGGAATTGGAATTCACCTTGGCCTTGGAATGCTGCTGAGCTTTTCATATATTATGTTTATGCAAGTGAGCACTATTTTTGCCTTTAAAGCTGGATTTAATATTTTGCTTGCGGTTTGGCTACCTAACATAATATATGCCCTGATAGCGCTGGCTCTTTACAACAGGGCCTCCAAATAGCCTGCCATTTTTTACCATGTTTCAGGTGATTAAATCGGGTCAATCCTTCCACAATCTGACTTCTATTAAGTCAAAGCAAATTATTTTTGTATTTTTGCCGCACGATCTCAGGACAATAAATTCGTTCTTATATAGGACAAAACATAAGTAAACAACTACAAATTATGTCATTAAAAAGAAACATCCTTGACCTTCGCAGAAGAAAGAAAGAGGCCCAGCAAGGTGGTGGCGAAGCTGCCATAGGGAAACAGGTGGCGATGGGCAAAAAGACTGCCCGCGAAAGGATCAAAGCGATCCTCGACGACAACTCCTTTCACGAGTACGACCTTTTCGTTGAACATACCGGGAAAGACTTTGACATGGAGAAGAAGGTTTTGCACGGCGACGGTGTGATCATCGGAACCGGGACCATGTTTAACCAGCCCGTCTGCATTTATGCGCAGGATTTCACGGTTGCCGGAGGTTCATTGGGATTGATGCATGCCCGCAAGATCACAAAAATCATGGATCACGCCCTGAAGATGCGGGTTCCAATTATTGGGATCAACGATTCAGGTGGTGCCCGTATTCAGGAAGGTGTCAACTCACTGGCTGGATATGGCGAGATTTTCTACCGCAATACCGAAGCATCGGGAGTTATTCCGCAGCTTTCCGTTATTCTTGGTCCTTGTGCCGGTGGAGCAGTCTATTCTCCCGCACTCACCGATTTCGTATTCGTCGTTGAGAACATCTCCAAGATGTTTATCACTGGCCCCAGTGTGATCAAGACGGTTCTTGGCGAAGAAATATCCATGGAAGAGCTTGGTGGAGCGCTGGTTCATAGCGAGATCACAGGTAATGCCCATTTTTATGCATTGAGTGAAGATGAATGTTTCGAACAAATCAAGAAACTGATCTCCTATATCCCCTGGAACAACACCCAGAAGGCCCTTCGTTTTCCGACGCAGGCTCCCACTTTCCCTGTCAGCATTGAAGACATCGTTCCGAGCGATCCACACTATCCTTACGACATCCGTGACATCATCAAGGCAATTGCAGACAGTTCTGATTTCTTTGAAATCATGGAACTTTTTGCCCGCAACATGGTCATCGGATTTGGCCGCATTGCCGGAAATACGGTTGGTTTTGTTGCCAATCAGCCCATGTATCTGGCGGGAGTTCTGGATTGCGACAGTTCCGACAAGGCTGCCCGTTTTATCCGCTATTGCGACGCTTTCAACATACCGATTGTTACCCTGGAAGATATGCCCGGATATTTGCCAGGTGTCGATCAGGAACATGCGGGAGTTATCCGCCACGGGGCAAAATTACTCTATGCCTACAGCGAAGCCACCGTGCCAAAGGTCACTGTCATTATCCGTAAAGCCTACGGCGGAGGTTATATTGCCATGAATTCACGCCACCTTGGTGCAGATTTTGTATACGCCTGGCCAACTGCCGAGATTGCCGTAATGGGACCTGAAGGAGCTGCCAACATTGTCTTCCGCAAGGAGATTGATGAAGCAGAAAATCCTGCCGAAATGCGCAAACTGAAGATCCAGGAGTACAAGGATAAATTTGCCAATCCTTTCGTGGCTGCCTCCAAGGGATACATTGACGAGGTGATTGAGCCATTGGAAACTCGTGCCCGTCTGATTCATTCCCTTGAAATTTCTGAAAATAAAGTGGACAAGCGTCCAGCGAAAAAGCACGGAATACCTCCGTTCTGATCCATCATTGATCCAAATTTAAGACCATCATGGAAGAAAACAAACCGAAATATGAGGTATTCGTTGTCAATACGGCACAATACTACACCCTGCATACCAAAAAGTATGGAATGCGGAAGAAGTGGCAGGCTGCCGATCCCAATGAAATACGTTCCTTTATACCGGGTACGATTTTGGAAGTCTTTGTGACCGCTGGTCAGGAAGTGGCTGCCGGAGAGAACCTGATTAAATATGAGGCAATGAAGATGCAAACCATCCTGGAAATGCCATTTACCGGTATAGTGAAAGAAGTACTTGTCGCAGTAGGCGACAAGGTCAGAAAGGACCAACTGATGATTCTTTTGGAAGAATTGGCAGAATAAGTGCCTAAAGTGAGCTAAAGTGAACTAAATTGCCTAAAGTTTTGGACCCAAAATTTTAGGCAATTTTAGTTTGGTTAGCCGGAGGAGTACTCGAAGTCCTATTGTACGCCATCCATTCTCCGATACCCCTCCAGCATCTCTCTCACAGTAAGTTCGCCGGGTGTATCGGGTTGCAAGATTATTATCAGTCGGTGTGCCTCGTCTACCAAATTCGCGGTTCCACCTTCAGTTTTTTCACAATTGTTGAGATATTGGATGATCCAAAAGGCATTGACCAGGTGGTAAAATCTCCTGGTAAAGGTTTTGAGATCGGCACAGTTCTTCTTCAACTCCACCAGGCGTGTCAATGTGTCTGTTGAAGTGAGATAATTTTGGAGAAGTGGATCAAATTTACCAACTCTCTCCTCCCAAATTTCTTGATCCGTGTTGAAAAAAAATCCGGGATCAAGAAACAATGGCTGTAAGGTTTCGAATATTTTCAGGGAATAGGCAGAATAGAGTTCCGGATCTCCCTCTTCCCACCTTTGGAGTGCCGCTCCGGTGCCAAAAGGAACCCTGTGGGATACTCTTGCGGCGGGATAGACCGTTGCGTCCGTAATGATGCCATAATCCCCCAGCAGCACCATTTTATGCAAAAAGTGAAAGTCCTCTCCTGCCTTTCTGCGGTTCATGCCACCCTGTTTGATGTAGGAGGTTGCCTTCACCGCAAAACTTGACCCAACCGTGTGAATGGCATGCGGATATCCACCCCATTGCATCGCACTGCGGAGGTAGCGAAGGTAAAGCTCATACCTGATGATACCTTCCCTCAAGAAGGGAGTCAAGCCGGGAAGGTCGACCGGATGGCTAAAAGAGAGATTGGCGAAATGGAATCCGGGATTTTTTTTAAAGACTGTCTCTATGGCCCTGAAGTAGTTTTTGGAGACGGTACTGTCGGCATCGAAGGCAATCAGAATCCCCTCTTCCTTGCCCGACTGCTCCAACTGACGGATTGCCTCATCCATGGCTATTTTCCGGGCCCATCCGACTCCTGCCCATTTCGAGGGCAATGTTGCAACCTGTAGGAGGCAAAGTTGGTAAAATGGCCTTGGACGGCTCTTCCACCAATCCGAAACCTCCCGGATGGTTTGCTCATTGTGTTCCAAAACTTCGGAGGGAGCCTGATCGGATGAGTTAACTACTACAATGACGGTAACACCGGAAGCCGGTGGATCACAATCTGCCAGCGACTGCAGGGAGGTGATCAGATCCGGTTCATCGTGGCACGGAATGGTGACAAAAAAGGTGCTTCCTTCGACTTCTGCAGGTAAATGCACGGTTACAACGGGAGGTTGCTGCCGCTCCAGATAGGCCCTGAATATTGACATAGATTCCGGATAATGGCACAAACGAAATGCGAAAAATGGCTGATAAGCTTTGTCGAATAACGGGTTTAGGGTTTGTATCTCTTATTCAGCCCTTCTGCAACATCCTTGGTGATGTTGTATCTCGTCGTTCCTTCCAACATGCTGGAACTGTTGAGAATGAAGTCGTATTTCTTATCTGAATTGTAGCTCTTCAAAAAGGAGGAGATACTGTCGATGATTTGCTGGTTGACCTGACTCTGCATTTCATTTAATTTCTGCGTCAGTTCGCTGTCGAGCCGCTCGATCTCCTGCTGTTGGCCTTGCAGCCTATCCTGCTCAAGTTTGGCACGTTCCTCCGTCAGGAAACCTCCTCTTTGAACTTTTTCCCTGAAGGCAGCCAAATCTTTTTCAAACTGAATCCGCTTGCCACTGTACTCCTTTTTGAATGACTCCTGGTTAACCTGAAGATTGGCTGTCAGTTTCTTTGCCAGTTCATAGGTGTAAAGCACAGAATCCATTTTGACGTAGGCAATGGCAACCGATTTACCTCCGATTGCAGCATCATTTCCCTTTTGGACCATACCACTCCTGTTTCCAGTGAAATGAAGCAGGTAGAGAAGGGCAACTGCGATCCCAAGTATTACCGAAACAATCGTTGAATTCTTCATATGAAAATTAGTGATGTACGAGTATCATGATTTGTTCAGACAAATATAACTGAAATGTTGATTGTTCAATATCGGTAAAATTACTTTTTCACGGCCGATTTTTTGGATGAGTTGATAAACATCATAGATTGACAATTCAGTCGGTATTATTTTTACAGACATTACAACAGGAAAACTACAAAGATGATTAACCAATTGATAGCGGCAACGCTTCCATACATGCCCAAACGGCTGGTCTGGATTTTTTCCAAGAAATACATCGCCGGAGTGGAAGTGTCGGATGCCTTGCGTGAATCAGCAAAGCTCAACGCGGAAGGATGTACGGTCACCATGGACATTCTTGGTGAGTACGTTTCAAAAATGGCCGAGGCGGATTCCTACCGGGTGCAGTACCTTGATTTCATCGAACAGTTTTCCTCCGAAAATATTCGTGGCAATTTCTCGCTGAAACCCTCCATGTTTGGTCTGCTGCTCGATAAGGAGGCCTGCTACCGCAATATCAGGGAAATTGTCAAACTGGCGGCGCAAAAAAATAATTTCATTCGCATCGACATGGAGGATTCTACCTGCACGGATGATGAGATTCTCCTTTATAAACGCCTGAAAAATGAGTTTCCCCAAAGCGTCGGTTTGGTCCTTCAGGCTTATATGAAGCGCACGTTAACGGATGTAAAACAATTGATGGAGGTTCATTCTGCAGACTCGCCGCTCAGTTTCAGGCTCTGCAAGGGCATCTACATCGAAGATAAGTTGATCGCCTACAAGGGACACCAGGAGATTCGCGATCATTATCTGGAGGATCTGGAGTTCATGTTGCAAAATGGAATCAATGTAGGTATTGCCACCCACGACTCATGGCTTGTCGAACAAGCCATGCTGCTGCTTGAAAAGCACAACACACCCAAACATCAATATGAGTTCCAGATGCTGTTTGGGGTCAGCCCAAAACTTCGCAGGTCTATTGTGGCAAAGGGCCATCCGATGCGGATTTACGTACCCTTCGGCAAGCAATGGTTTGGTTATTCCACCCGCAGGCTAAAGGAAAATCCAAACATGGTCTGGGACATTATCAAAGCGATTTTTATCAGAAGCTGAAATGACCGGCCTTTGTTGAGCCATTTGTTGCCCGGCTGGCTTAATTTCGCATTTACTAAGGTTTGGGCAGAACCTTGGCCGTGTCATTTTTTGCGATCCGGTGGTTGGCCAGTATCAGGTCAATCTCACTTTGCCGGACCATCTCATTGGTAATTTTCCTGGATTTTACGAGTTTGGAACCAAACTGAAGGTAATGGGTTTGATAACTGTTGGTGGAGAGCCCAACTGAATTCTCTGGCGTTACCATTAATCCCTTGTTTTGGGCCTCCATTTGATATTCCCGCAGGGTCTTCCTGGTGTTCATGTCGGCATCGTATTTTTTGACAGGGCGGGTCAATCCCTGAACGGCTGCCTTGTTCACATTTTTCTGTGCCTGGTTGATCATCTTTACATCAACGGGAATCTCCTTCACCATGGATGGGTAAATTTCAATCCGGGGGAAAATAACTATTTCCGGCATCAGGATGGTGTCTTTTGGCATAAAGACCCCCATCAGGTATTCCATCTGTTTCAGCGTGTCTGGAATGATCACATGCATCTCCTTGTAACCGAGGTAACGGTAGGAGATGGTATCACCCGGTTGGCCGTAAAGGGAGAACTTTCCATTCGACTGGGTGGAAAAGTTCTCACTGCGGTGGAGCGTAAAACGGGCATTGTTAAGGGGTTCTTTGGTCTCACTGTCATAAACGGCGCCGGTAATGAAAATCTTGCTTCTGACTGGAGATTTTATTTGCCCCGAGGCAGATATTGCCAGGGAGAAGGAGACTACCAACATCAAAAAGAACTTGATTGTTTTCATCGCAACAGGTGTTAAGGGTCTATGATTTAACTTTCAATTCACCTCCAACTCCCGCCAACCGGGCAGTTTTGGAAATGCTGCATGCGGATCATTCTGGTACCAAAAGCAGGTAGAGGCAATGTCAGAGTGCTGAGGAAGGTACCTTCCGCCGTGGCGCCATCCGAGATCCTGAATGGTTAGTTTCAGGTCCTTATCAAAACGGATGGGATCCATGATGTGCCAGCGATAGAGCCCAAACCGCATCATGACCTTGTAATCGCCGCTTGGGCGTATCACCTGGTGCAGACCGGTATAAGGCGTGCAGAACTCCTTGTATTTTCCATCCCTGTCAAAATTGTAGGATCCGCAGAAATAATCTTCCGTTCCTGTGCCGCAGATGGTGGGAAATTTGCTGTCGCCATCGAGGTAGAATTTTATTTCACCCTCTCCCCACCAGCCATTGTTGTTGACGCCCCAGGCAAGGTAGAGTCCGACAAATTGCCCTTTCCCCTTGATCCCATCCACTAGGGTGCATACGGAAGAATCTACCGGATTGGCACGGCGAAATTGCGCGTGAAAATAAGCTGCATCTGCCGGTACTTCCGTGAGGGTATAATCGATCTGATAATAGAGCGACATTTCATCCTTGTCGTTGATGTTCTCCATCGTGATCCTGCATTTTTTTCTGAAAGGCATGGGCCAGTAACAGTTGAAGGCACTTCCGGGATTTACGCATACCGGAAGGGATGTCAATTGTGCATAGGTGTTCCACCCCTGTCCGAAGAAATCGCCTACCGGACATTCCACGGAAGGTTCCTGCTCATCATCCCAGTAAATTCGGAGAATGGAGAATCGCCAGTTACCGGTAGGAGTCATCCAGATGTGCTGGATGGCACCGGGTCCTTCCATCTCTGCCAGGGTAAAGGTTTGGCCGGGTTTGATATCGACAGAGGGATTGATTTTCCACCCCTGGCCAAGATCCCGGGCTGCGTCGGCGGCAGTAGCCACATTGGGTTTGCTCTTGTCAACGGGATTTGCCATCCCCCCCTTCCCCTTGGCTCCCGTAAAATTCTCGGGACTGATGGATCTGGTTTTTGCGTCTGAGGTGCGGTAGAGATTTCCCATGTTCATCTCCAGTCCGCTGAATTTTGATTGGGAGTATCCTTCAAAAGCCAATGAAATTAATAGGATTGCAACAAAAAACTTTCTTTTCATGTGGTTGAATTATTAGGGTTGTTTATTGATTCAGAGGCTTAATTTACTGAAAATTTATTGATTTTTTTAAAATTGACCTATTTTTGACAAACCCGACAAGGATGAACAATCTTGCGCTTTCATGCGTTGGTTTAATGGAGGCCAATTTTGAAATTGATTCTCCAATTGCATTTTTCAGGAAGTGCCAGAATCAGGCGAAATGGTCGTCTAAGGGTAATGTGAAGAGTGCATTAAAATTACTGAAGCAGGTTAATTTATTTAACCAATTTTAATATAATTTTTTACATTTAGGATTTAACCTTTTGGGTTAATTTCAGTCTAAACGTTAAACGAGCTAAGGGTGTAACTTCACCCTGGTAAGTAAATACTATTTAAGTTGAAAGATCTATCTGTCATAATCGTAAACTACAAGGGGGGAGAAAAACTGGATCGTTGCCTTTCTTCACTTCAATGTGTTAGCGACAACCGTTTCTCCTTTGAAGTTATTGTTGTGGACAATCAATCGAACGATGGTACCCTTGACCGCTTTATCCTTCAATATCCAGAATTTAGATTTTTTTTGAACTCAGGTAACAATGGTTTCGCAAATGGGTGTAATCTGGGTGCAACCAAAAGTGTCGGCAAGAATCTCCTGTTTTTAAATCCTGATACCTCTGTCAATGCGAATGCCTTGTTCGACATGCTGGAAGAGGTTCGCGTAAGGCCGGAGTATTCGATTGTTTCGTGCAGTCAGGTACGGGAGAATGGTTCGAAAGAGCGCCCCTACGGGAAGTTTATCACCCTGTTCACGCTTACCGGCTGGTTGCGTTCCGTTCACCGGATCTTCTTTGGCAAAATGGAAGATTCCCTTTCCCATTCGAAACATTACATTTATCCCGATTGGGTCTCCGGATCCGTTGTGATGATGCAAAGGGAAAGTTTTATGCGCCTTGGGAAATGGGATGAAGATTTTTGGATGTATTTCGAAGATGTGGATCTGTGCAGGCGGGCCAAGGAAAAGGACGGAGAAATTGTTAAACTGAGAAGTGCGGTCATTGGTCATTTGCACGGAGGGTCCTCCAGACTCAATATGGAGACCACGGTTTTGACTAAAACGGAAGTCCATATTTCGAGACATCTCTACATATTCAAACACGAAAATTTTTGGAATGCTGGTCCAATGCACACAGTTTTGATTCTGAATAATTTGGTTTTTGGACTCATTCCGGCATTGGTGGGATTGGTTTTTTTCCCTGTTAAACGACTCCGCATCTGTTTGCAGGTTTATCTCAGACTCGCAGGCTATTATCTGAATGCCTTGAAATCAGGGACCTGGATGAGTGTTAGGTCTGTCAACTTTGGGAAAAAGGTATCAGGATCCTTATCCGGAACGGTGGCTTCTTCCTACAATCACGTTTACAACCGGCATTGATCTTTTCCCTTGCTACTTTTGTCTAACTAGTGATTGATACAAATTCATCAATTTCTCTGCGACAATCTGCTCACTGAAAAGTGCGGCATTTTCCGTTCCTCTCCGAATCAATTCCTTCCTTATTTCTTCATTCATCAGCACTTTTCGAATGGCCGCACCGATTTCCGCGCTGTTGTGGGGATCAATGTAAAGGGCTCCGTCGCCGCCCGCTTCCGGCATACTGCTGATGTCGGAAGTGATGACAGGACAACCCGAAGCCTGTGCCTCTAGCACCGGCAGGCCAAAACCTTCAAAGAAGGAGGGATAGACCATTACCTCTGCCATTTGATAGATGGCCTGCAACTCCTCCATATTGGTTCCGTGTAGAAAAATAAGCTGACTCCTGATTCCCGCCTCCACAATGAACTCGTCCAGAGCCTGCTTGTATTCTGTGGGCTTACCCAAAAGCACGACCGGGACGGCCAGTTTTTCCTCCACCACTCCCTTTAGAATGGCCAGTTGATTTTTCCGGGATTCAATGGTTCCGACACTGAGAATGAATTTCTCGGGCAACCGAAACCTTTGTCGCACGATCTCTTTTTGCTCATCCGAAACTCTTTCATAGAATCGTTTGTCGCACGATTGGTGGATGACCACGATCTTTTCGGGATCAATGTTAAAGAAATGCACCAGATCCTCCTTTGTTTGATGGCTGATGGCCAAGATTCTGGTGGCCCTGCGACATCCACCCTTCGTGTGGAACTTGTAAAGCCGGATATCTATCTTTTTGTAGAAATCAGGGAACCGCATATAGATCACATCGTGAATGGTGAGGACCGTGGGGATTCCGGAACTTCCCAACCAAAATGGCAGGACGTGACTCAATCCGTGAAAAAGATCAACTTTATTTTTTTTTGCAATTTTTGCAATTTCGAAGATGCGCCAATGTGTTCCAAACCGCTTTGAAAATTTGGATAATGGGGAGATGGTCTCTACTTCTTCCGGAATTGCAAACAAATCTGATCGCCTGGGTGTAAACAACAGGTACTTGTTCCCGGGATAATACCTGGCAAGCAAATTTATCGTATTTCGGCTGTAGTTACCAAGCCCCGATAAATTTTGAAATAATCTCTTGGCCTCATAGCCGATCCTCATATTGTAGTCAGTTTGGTCGTAAAAATGCGTCAATTCCTGAATAAAGGTGTTCAAAATTAATGGAAAAAATTAATTACGGGCATAAAAATGGTATGAATGCAAAATTGTCGGTTTAGAATTTGTCTTCAGCCAGTCCCTTTCTACCGGATCAGGCCAATTCATATGGTTATTGCAGAAGAAGGATCTATTTGAGATACCTCAACTTCTATATGACTTTCATTTTTTTGATGTATTCAAAGTCTGAGCCAATCATTTTTTTTATCAACTCGGAAAAGGAGGTTTGATGAGGGTTCCAGCCTAGTTCATTTTTTGCCTTCGAGGGATCTCCACAAAGCAGTTCGACCTCGGTGGGCCGGTAATACAAGGGATCTACCTCCACCACCAGTTTGCCTGTCTTGGTACAAATACCCTGTTCATCGACCCCGGTACCCTGCCAGGTTAGCTCTATCCCGGCTTCCCGAAAGGCAAGGGTACAAAATTCACGCACCGAATGCATCTCTCCGGTTGCAATCACAAAATCTTCTGCCGTATGGTGCTGAAGCATCAGCCACATACACTCCACGTAATCTTTGGCATAGCCCCAGTCACGAAGGGCATTCAGGTTCCCCAGGTAGAGTTTTTTCTGCAACCCGGTGGCGATGCGTACGGCAGCAAGGGTAATTTTTCTCGTGACGAAATTTTCACCCCGGCGTTCGCTTTCGTGGTTAAAAAGTATTCCATTGACGGCAAACATTCCATAGGCTTCCCGGTAGTTTTTGGTCATCCAGAAGGCAAACTGTTTGGAAATGCCATAGGGAGATCTGGGATAAAATGGTGTTTTTTCCGACTGGGGGGTCTCCTGAACCAATCCGTACAATTCGGATGTGGAGGCCTGATATATTCTTACTTTTTGTTCCATTTCCAGGATCCGGACAGCTTCCAGGATTCGAAGGGTTCCAATGGCATCTGTCTCTGCAGTATATTCCGGTACGTCGAAGGAGACCTTTACATGCGATTGCGCTGCCAGATTGTAAATTTCATACGGCTTCACCTTTTGTATGATCCTCACCAGCGAACTGGAGTCTGTCATATCGCCGTAATGAAGGGTCAGTTTGCTCTTGAGTTGCATATCCTGGATCATCTCCTCGATGTAGAGGTGCTCTATTCTGGTTCTGTTGAATTGCGAGGAGCGTCGAACAATGCCATGCACTTCGTAACCCTTGTCAATCAAAAATTCGGCTAGATAGGATCCATCCTGACCCGTTATCCCGGTAATTAGTGCGATCTTCATCTTATTAAGTATTAATGGATCCAGATTCCTGGTTGTTGTGACCAACAATGGTTTCGAAAAGGGCCAGATAAGCCTTCAGATTGACCTCCCAGGTAAATTTCTGGGAGTGTTTGATTAATATGGCAGGAAGCGTGGGGTTTTTGTAAAACTCATCGATTGATTGAAGGAAAAATTTGGCCATCTGATCCGGCTCAAAATTCTCCCAATAGTAGGCGTGATCTTCACTCACCTCGGGAATGCTGGAGTAGGTAGAGGCAAAGACAGGTTTGCCGAACCGCATGGCCTCGACAGGAGGAAAACCCATCCCTTCGAAACGGGAGGGGAAAAGCACTGCCTTGCAATGGTTGTACATCCAGAATTTATCCTCTTCCGAGATGATTCCAGGAAGGAATATGCGATCCTGCAATCCAAGTTCGGTGATTTTATACTGCAGTTCATCGGCATAGGCAGAGGATTTATTTCCTGCGATGATCAATTTATAGGAAGGAGGGAGCTGTTGCATAAATCCAATCAATACCTGGTAGTTCTTCTTCATCTGGACGACCCCAACAGAAAAGAGCAACTCACCTTCCGGAGCAAAAAGGGGACGGGGAACGTTGTCAAACCGTTTTACCTTCACTCCGCAGTAGATTACGTGAATGGGAGTCTCTCCAATTTGCAGGTGATTTCTGACCTCTCCCTCCGTAAATTTGGAAATAACAGTGATGGCGGTTGCCCGATCGACCTTCTTCTGCAATTTTTCAAGTCTGATTTTGGCTTTGGCGGGAGATTTTTCCCCCAGAAAATTGAGGTCATTGATGGTAAGCAGATAGGGTGTCGACTTATCTGATGGGAAATGGGCTGAATCCTGATGGATGGTGTACCACAGATCATATTTTTTGCAGAGGAAGGGGAAGTAGCGCCTTTTCAGGGATACTACCTCATAATCGACCAGATTCCCAAAGTAGCCTTTGAATTTCCCGGGAACCAAAAGGGTAAATTTAAATCTTTCGTACTCAGCCTTGCTGATTTCTTCCCCAAAAAAGGCAGCCACCTGCCCGAGACCGGTGTTGAGGTCCTTCAGGCGGTCCAGATCGACCAGAATAGAAAGTCTATTTTTCCCCATCCGTAAATTTTATGACTTGGTTGGCAATAAATTTTACATCCGTTTCGCTTAAATCCGGATAACTGGGCAGGTTGATACCCCGCGCACTGATGAAGGATGCTACCGGGTATTCCCCTGTTTCTCCATTGGCATACATGGGCATTTGATGAACAGGATGGAACAAAGGTCTGGTTTCTATGCCCGATTGGCCCAGAAATTGCCTTAGTTCATCTCGCTGGTCTGCCAGGGGGATCAAGGCAGAGCACATCCAGTAAGAGTTTAGCACAGCCTCTGCCTGCCCATGAAATTCTACCTTGGAATGGAGAAATGCCTCTCTGTAGGTCTCAGCAATCCTCAGTTTGTTGGTGAGTATTTCGTCGATTCGCTCCAGCTGAGCCACCCCGATGGCTGAACAGATGTTCGTCATCCGGTAATTGTATCCAACCGCATCGTGCCAGTATTCCATCTCCGAAAGGCCTTGATTTTTCAGCTTTCTGGCTTTGTCGATAAGTGCTTTTGAATTTGTGATGACCATTCCGCCTTCTCCTGTCGTGATGGTTTTGTTGCCAAAAAAACTAAATGCTGCAACATCCCCGAAGGTGCCCATCATTTGTCCCTGAAACTTGCTGCCAATGGCTTCGGCACAATCCTCCACCAAAAATAGTTGGTACTTTTTGCAAATAGCCACCAACTTTTCCATGTTGCAGGGGTGCCCGTAGATGTGAGGAGCCAGGATTGCTCTGGTTCTGGAGCCAATCTTGCGTTCAGCCTCCTCAACATTCATCTGCCAGGTGTCTGCCAGGGAGTCCACGAAAACGGGAACAGCACCGACATAGGTAATTGCGTTCACGGAGGCGATGTAGGTGAAGGTTGGAACGATGACCTCGTCTCCAGGCTTCAGTCCAAGTACCAGCAGTGCCAGATGCAGGGCAACTGTCCCATTGCAAACGCTGGTCGCATGATCCGTCCCGATGTAGGAGGCAAATTTTTTCTCAAACTCCTCCGTGTATTTTCCCTTGGAAGAGATCCAGGTTGATTCGATGCATTCGGAAACATACCTAAGTTCATTTCCTTTCAAAGATGGTTTGTAAACAGGATATTTTATCTCCATGAAGCTGTGCTCTCTATTTAATGCACAAAATAATAAAAAATTTGCATTCATTCGGGGGGAAGCAGGAGATAGCAGAAAGACGGGAAGTTAATTTCTCAACAATGGGAGCCGGCAAGCCCGCATCAAACGATTCTCAGATGACTTGCGGTGTTCTCGTAAGTGAGGATAAAGGAGAACCTCGAACCAACACCCATGGTTGATTCAATCACAATCTTGCTGCCCAGCATTTTCACAAAATCATTGGCCAGCGAAAGTCCAATTCCTGAACCTCCATAGACTCTTTTTGTGCTCAGGTCGATCTGGTAAAACCTGTCGAAAATTCTTTCAAACTGCTCTTCTGGAATGCCAATTCCGGTATCCCTGACAAAGAGTTCAATTTCAGTGAGTCCAATCAGGTTGTACCCGAATTCAATCTCTCCCGATTCCGTAAATTTGAGGGCATTGTCCATCAGGTTTTCCATGATGTCCTTTACCTTGCTACCATCGCAGAGGATCGAAAATTTGGGATGATCATTCCCTTTTACCGGTAAAAGTTTGAGGTGATTTTTTTCCAGCTGGCGCTTTTCATGCTGAAACTCCCTGTTTAGTTCATTTACCAAACCATTGATGTTGTAATACTGTTTCTCAACAGTTTCGATGCCACTTTGAATTTTGGAGAGTTTGATGGTATCGGTAAAAACGTGCAGCAGGATCTGACAATTGCGGGTGATGATGTGCAGGTAATTGATCCTTTCCGGACGCGAAACTTCATCTGTGAGCAGCACATTGGAGAATCCGACGATAGCATTGAGCGGTGTACGTACTTCGTGCGAAATATTTTGAAGGAAGGCCGCCTTGAGCATATCGGCCTCTTCTGCTTTTTTTCTGGCCTCCTCAATGGCCTGTACGGCAAATTTCTGCTTGGAGATATCCCTGGATACCGCCATCACCGCATGGTTATTGAGTTTGACCATTCGCATTTCAAAGAAACAAGATCCCTTCCCCTTCACCTCCAGCATGTATTCGATGGTTTCGATGTTGTTTTGTGCGATGACGGTCTTAATGGACTTGCTTACCTGATTGACCATCCTGGCAGAGAATCCCACTTCGAAGATGGTACTTCCGATGATCTCCCCAGCCAGCAGATCGATGCCATTGTCAGATTTTGGGACATAATCTATGTAGGTTCCATCCTTGTCGATCACGAAGAAAATGTCGGGAATGGTCTCCAGTAAAAGCTTGTACCGGTGCTTGCTGTTACTCAGTTCCGACAGGGAGTTCTTGAAGGCAGTAATATTTTCGAAAAAACAGATCAGGTGATTGCTGTCGGTCGGAATGGAACTGACACGATACCACTTTCCCGAATGGGGTACCAGGATCTCTTTCCTGATCCTTTTGGAGGGATCAAACAGGGATTGCCAGTCTACTTCATCCCGAAACAATTTTTGAAAAAGGAGATGTGCAGGCATCTCTTTTACCTCAGAATTACGAACTTCAAAATATTCCTCGAAGGCAGGGTTTACATAGACTACTGTGTGACCGATCCGCTCACCAAATTCATCCCGCTCGATGGTTAAACGAAGAATTCCTTCAAAAAATTGATGAAATATCAGAGCTTGATTTTCGTTCAGTGTACTTATCCGCTCTTCCTTTTCCGTAAGCCTGCCGTGCAAAATCAGGTAAGTAGTCATGCCAGCAGCTCCCAGAAGCAGGTAAACCAACACCGGATGCAGGGAATGGGTGGTATCCCAGTTAACCTGGAAAGCCAAAACACTGTCGGAGCAGGAAATCAGATGCGCGGTCAGTGCAAGGGTTGTAATACCCAGATAGATCAGTACCTGTCTGGGTTTTTCAGACAGCATCAGCAGAACAAATAATCCAGCGGTGTACAGGTATATTTCGTAATTGTAGGAGGATTGTGGCGGGTAGATGGCAAAACGGGTGGATACCATCAGAAAATAGGCGGGAATGGGCATCAGCATCAAGGCATTCAGCGCTTCATCCCTTTTCCCTTCCCTCAAAAAATAGAGAACAAGGATGAAAATAGCTGTAAACGAAAGTGCCTGGGGGGAATAGCTTGTATTGAAAAAACCAAATAAATCGAATAGGACGACTGCAACGGCACCTATCTGCAAGAGAAGGATCAGGTAGAAAAACCCCCTGACAATTCCCAATTCCCGTTGTTGAAGATGGGGGTATTTACCCTTCAGACCGCTTTCTATTTTCTTAGGCATCTATATCCACGCGTCTACATGATGATACATAAATAATTACAATTTCTGCCTCTATTCTATAAAACTGATATTTATTAGCAAATATGAGACAGAGATCCCATAGATTTGTATGATCAATTGTTAGTGTTGGTCAGTTCAATCTAATGCAATAATACAAAAAATCAACAATATGTCAACCGGATTTTACAATGTTCCAATTCCAGTCAACGAGCCGATCAAAAACTACTCTCCTGGTTCGCCTGAGCGTGAAGAGTTGCAGCAAACTCTGAAGGAAATGCGTTCCTCTCTGGTCGATTTGCCCATGATTATCAATGGGGAAGAGATCAGGTCAGGTAAAAAAGTGGAGATGCATCCTCCTCACGATCTGGCTCATCTTCTGGGCTGTTATCACCAGGGCAACCAGCACCATGTTCAGTTGGCCATCGAGGCAGCACTGAAGGCAAAGAATAACTGGGCCAATATGCCCTGGCAACACAGAGCCGGCATTTTTCTCAAGGCCGCTGACCTCATCTCTGGTCCATACAGGGCAAGGCTCAATGCAGCCACTATGCTTGGCCAGTCCAAAAATGCCTATCAGGCTGAGATTGATGCCGCGTGCGAGCTGGCAGATTTTTATCGGTTTGGAGTCAAATGTATGACGGAAATCTATGCCATGCAGCCTCAGTCCAATCCGGGGATGTGGAACTACAACGAATTCAGGCCCCTGGAGGGTTTTGTTTTCGCCCTTACACCCTTCAATTTTACCTCCATCGCAGGTAATTTGCCAGTGGCGCCTGCCATCCTGGGGAATGTCTCGGTTTGGAAACCTGCGAAAACTGCAGTTTATTCAGCCAGTGTGATCATGGAGATACTGATGGAGGCAGGTCTACCGGCCGGTGTCATCAACCTGGTTTTTGTGTCAGGTCCGGCTGCCGGCGAGGTGATCTTCAGTCATCCCGATTTTGCAGGTATCCATTTTACAGGTTCAACGGGCGTCTTTCAGGATATTTGGAAAACCATCGGAGAGAACATTTCCAGGTATAAATCGTATCCACGTATCGTCGGAGAGACCGGAGGGAAAGATTTTATCTTCGCAGATCCCACTGCCGACCCGACCGCACTGGCTACCGCGATTGTGAGGGGCTCCTTTGAGTACCAGGGACAGAAATGTTCCGCGGCTTCAAGGGTATACATCCCACGGTCTATATGGGAAGAGACCTGGAAAATAGGGAAGGCACAATTGGACCGACTGAAGATGGGACCACCCGAAGATTTCACCAATTTTGTCAATGCCGTGATTGATGAAGCCTCTTTTGACAAGCTTCACGGATTCATCGAAAGGGCGAAAAAGGATTCAGGCGTAGAGGTCATTCACGGCGGAAATTGTGATAAATCGATCGGCTATTTTGTCGAACCGACCGTCATTTTGACGCTGGATCCCCTCTACATCACGATGAAGGAGGAGCTTTTCGGACCGGTAGTGTCCATCTTTGTGTACGAAGATGATCAACTGGATGAAACCCTGACCCTGCTGGATGAAACTTCTCATTATGCGTTGACAGGAGCTATTTTCTCCCAGGATCGCTATTCGATTGACAAAATGACCAGGAGACTGGCCAACGCAGCAGGCAATTTCTACATCAACGATAAGCCTACGGGTGCCGTAGTTGGGCAACAACCTTTTGGCGGTGCCAGGGGTTCAGGGACCAACGACAAGGCAGGTTCCGTGTTCAACATGCTTCGCTGGGTCTCCATCCGAACAATCAAGGAGACCTTTGTATCGGCCAGGGACTTTACTTATCCGAATTTCCTCCCCGATAAATAATCTTTGGCTTTTACTATTTTGATTGGCAGGCAGATTTTCTAACTTTGTATGGAAAATCTGCCTGTTATCATGAAGGTGCCATATGGAACATATTCAACCCAACAGAAGCCGATAGAATGGTTTTCCATCCGATTGTTGAGAATCGAACCGAATAATGATGAAATCCCACGAAATTAGGATCATACCTACCGAAGATGATTATATGGGCATTCCATTTGGCAACTAAAAAACAAATTGTACTCAAGTGAAGCCGCTGTTCTCCAAAAAGCTTTTCAAAACGCTGGCAAACAAATACCTGATTGCTTTTATGGTATTCAGTGTCTGGATGATTTTCATCGATGACAACAATATCTTTTTTCTCCGGAAAAATGTCAATAAGCTGAAAGAGTACCGGGTCGAGAAAGCCTACTTCCTCGAAAAAATCAGGAATGACAGCATTCACCTTCAGGAGATGAAGGCCAATGCCAAAAATCTCGAAAAATTTGCCCGTGAAGAGTTTCTGATGAAAAAGAAAAATGAAGATATTTTTCTTATCATTGAGAAATAATTTTTTTCCCTATCGCTGATGCTACTGGATCTCGACATATTTAAGGTGGAAAGTACCCTGTTGCCTGAACCAGGGCGGGTGTTGATTGCGGAACCCTTTCTGCCTGGTGATTATTTTAGTCGTTCGACCGTACTGCTGGTACAATGCTCGGAGGAGGGAAATGTTGGGTTTATCCTGAATAAACCTACTGATCTTCTTGTAAAAGAACTCTTCAAGGGATTTCCTGATTTTGAATCGAATGCCTATCTGGGCGGTCCTGTCAGTAACGACAAGCTCTTTTTTCTCCATACCCTGGGAGAGAAAATTCCGGATAGCCTGCCTGTTTGTGGTAATCTTTTTTGGAGTGGAAATTTTGAACACCTGACTGCTTTGATTCGTGCCGGGCTCGTGAATGAGGAGGAGATCCGCTTCTTTCTAGGCTATTCCGGTTGGAGTGCAGGTCAACTGGCGACAGAAATTTCAGACCACTCCTGGGTGGTGGTAGAGCCTGATATCGAGACCATTCTCTCCAGTGATGAAAATTTCTGGAATGAAAGTATCAAAACCATTGGGGGAAATGCCTTGCTCTGGCAAAATTTTCCGGAAGATCCCGAATTGAATTAACACCACACCTCAAACCCTATCGGCGCGGTCTTTCCTGGCAAGTTCAGAAAGCCTGAGTGCAATCTGATGCGATTTTGTGCTGTAATACCTGCGGTCTTCCAGTCCAAGCACTTTTTGTATGCCGTTGCAGGCATCAAACAGGAGGAGTTCTTCTGCTTCCAGCAGTTCAGAGGGTCTTATGTTTTCTTGCTCTTCGGTTGAAAACCCTGCTTCCTCCGCACTTTGTCTCACCTCATCCAGAATGGCACAACGGTATCCACCTGAACTGGCCGATGGAAAAAATATCCGATCCTTGTTGATCATGGCGAAGGAACCACCAATGCTTTCGCAACAAAATCCATCCCTGTTTAGCAGAATCAGGTTGGGACTTTGAAGTTCCAGGGCAGTCCGAATAGCAGCCTGATGCAGAAAGAGTCCGTCGGTTGCGTACGAGGGGGTAGCACGAATCTCCTTTAACTGGTGTTTGTAAAAGGAGAGGATCAATCCCGGTTCCTGTATGGGATAGTAGTCTCTTTCCATCTCTCCGGCGCGTAATACCAAGTGGTACTGATCCGAAGAGCGAAAGAATTGCATCTCTATTTTTGCGGAAAGATAGAATTTGTTTTTGTTCAGCAGGCGAGAAACATCCGTTCTTAGCCTCCTCCCTTGAGACCCAATAAATTCCGTCAGATCGGCCCCAATACTCTGTGCGGTTCTTTGCAGATGAAGGCCAATGGATTCAGAAAAGAGAATTTCATTGTGCTCGGCCCGGAAGGTTTCGGAAAAACCTTCCGCTCTGCCAGTCAGGTCTGCGAGGGAAAAAACAGCATCCTGTTCCTTGTGAAAATGACCATTGAGTAAAAAATAGCCGCCTTTCATGTGAGGGTCATAAATGTCCTGAAGGTGAAAACAAAAGTGATAAAAAATCCCAGAAAAGCGAAGGACGAAGAAGTATTGGCGTGCAGAACCCGATTACGGCACCCAAAAAGTGCGCGTCGTGCCCGATGTTGTCGAGCTTCTTGCGGCTCATGTAAAAAGAGTAATAAAGGTAAAGGACCCCGAAGATGATACCAGGCATCGGAAGCACCCCAAAAAAATAGATGGGTTCCCAGGGATTGAAAAAGATGGCAGCAAAAAGTACCGCAGAAACAGCCCCGGAAGCGCCTACTGCGTTGTAATACACATTATTGCGCTGTTTAATCAGGGACCAAAAGCTTGAAAAGATGACAGAACCGACAAACAACCCCAGGTAATAGTAAGTGGAATTGCCCCCAAAATTGATTTCGAAATAGTGCTCAACCACTCCTCCGAACGACCAGAGAACGATCATGTTCACCACCAGATGTTCCCAGTTGGCATGAACCAGTGCATGTGTTAAAAGCCTGTAATATTGCTTTTTGTGATATATTTTAAAGGCATTGAACTGAAACTGTTTGATCACCTCCCTGTTTGAAAAGGCCATGATTGAAGTCATGGAGATGATGATAATCAGCATAATAGATATGGATGCCATGTATCAGATGTGTAAGATTTTGTATGTTAATTCCCGTAAAAGCTCTCCGTTTTCAGCGGTTCCCCCCCTTGCTCCCTTCGACCGAAGGTCATATTCTCTAAGGAGTGACAATACCAATACGGCTTTTTGAAGTGGATAGTTTCTACCTGCCGTGAGGTAATCCTTGACGAAGAAGGGGCTTACCCCTAATTTTTGGGCAACTTCACTTTCATTGCTTTTGTTTTCAAGCGTATGGTAGGTCAGTATTTTCCTGAAATAGGAGACCAGGATCGACACCAGCATCTGGATCGGATTCGATTTCTCGTTTTCAATGAAGTAGTTGATGATCCTGTTCGTGTTGTAAATATCCTTTTGACCAAGTGCCTTCTGAAATTCAAATGCATTGTACTCCTTGCTGATCCCGATGTTCTTCTCTACATCGTCCACCGTAATACTGGTTCCGGGAACTGCTGAATAGATGACCTTGTCGAGTTCATTCACGATCCGTTGCAGGTTGTTGCCAATGTGATCGGTGATCATCTGTACCGCCTTGTGTTCAATGCCAAGTTGTTTGGTTTTCAGGTAATTGATGGTCCATTCCGGAATTTTGTACTCATAAAGAGGCTTGGATTCCATGTAGACGCCATTTTTCTGGATGGCTTTGTACAATTTCTTCCGTTTGTCGATGGTCTTGTATTTGTAACACAGCACCAACAGGGTAGAGGGCGCTGGTTTCTCGACATAGGAGGCCAATTCGTCTATGTCACGGATATTTTGCGCCTCCCTGACTACCACTACCTGTTTTTCGGACATCATCGGATAGCGGCGGGCAGCGGTCAAGATGGTGTCCAGGGTGATATCCTTCCCATAAAGCAGCGTCTGGTTGAACGACTTCTCACTCTCCGTCAGCACATGTTCCAGGATGTAATCGCTGATCACATCAATGTAATAAGGCTCTTCACCTTCCAAAAAATAGACGGTACTGTAACTTTTATTCTTTAAATCAGCAAGGATGTTCTGGAATTCCATGCAATCAGAATTTCAGGTGTTTGACCGATCTGCCGTCGTTGATGATTTCCATGAGTGCACTGATTCCAACCTCGAGATGGGTGTTGACAAATAGTCTCGTCACCTCCTTATCGCTTTGTTCAGTCTTCACTCCGGTTGAAATCATCGGCTGATCCGAGACAAGCAGTAGCGCACCAGTAGGAATCGAATTGCAGAAACCTACTGTGAAGATGGTAGCCGTCTCCATGTCGATGGCCATCGCACGGGTTTTGATCAGGTATTTTTTGAAACGTTCATCGTACTCCCACACCCTTTTGTTGGTGGTGAAAACGGTACCGGTCCAGTAATCCAACCCTAGATCACGGATGGTGGAAGAGACTGCCCGCTGCAGGCTGAAAGCCGGTAAGGCAGGAACTTCCGGGGGCAGGTAATCGTTGGAAGTACCATCACTTCGGATGGCTGCAATGGGTAATATCAGGTTTCCAAGTTCGCTTTTGCGCTTTAATCCACCGCATTTGCCCAGAAATAACACGGCGTCCGGCATGATCGCGCTGAGCAGGTCCATCACGGTAGCTGCATTCGGACTTCCCATTCCAAAGTTGATGATGGTGATGCCGTTGGCGCTGGCATTGGGCATGGTTTTATCTTCCCCGACAACCGGCACTCCAAACTTCTCAGCAAAATTTTCGACATATCCCTGGAAGTTGGTAAGCAGGATGTGTTTGGTGAATTGATCCAAAGGTCTTCCGGTATATCGGGGTAACCAATTTTGAACTATTTCTTCTTTCGTCTTCATTTGGCGCTTTTCTACAAAATTACCTGCTTTTGCATTAAGTTGGCTGAATTGGAAATAAAAATTTAGATTTGGGCCGATTAATTCACGAACTTCGTATAATCATCGTGAGGAGATCCCCCGGAGGATGTGTTTCAAATTTTTGAGAAACCATCCTTCCGGAAGCGATCCGGTTAATTTGATTACCTAGTACCATGCGACTCAATCTACCATCTTACGTTTTCCGCACTACCCAGAAGGAGGGAAAGAGCCTGATCTTCGATGCCTTTCGTCACAGATGGGTCAGGTTGAACCCGGAGGAGTGGGTACGTCAGCACTTCGTTCGCTACCTGGTGGAGGAGAAGCACTATCCGGCCTCCCTGATCTCTGTTGAAAGATCCCTGCGATTCAACAAACAGGAGTTTCGGGCCGATGCAGTGATCTTTTCGACGGCAGGAAAACCATTGCTGGTGGTTGAATGCAAGGCCCCGGAAGTAGCCATCAGCCAAAAGGTTTTCGACCAGATTGTCAGGTATAACTTTGAATTTCAGGTCGATTTTTTGATTGTCACCAATGGGATGTTTCACTATTGCTGCAAAATCGACAAGCAAAACCAAACCTACGATTTTTTGAAGGAGATTCCCGATTACAGGGAGATCAACGAACCAATTTGAAAATGGGGAATTTGAAAATTTGGAAATGGACGAAGGAGCAGGTCTTTGGTTCAAGAAATAACAAGTTGCAGTAAATGCTCATCTTTCCAGTTTTCGCCCTCGCGAACCCAATCTTTTTTTGTTCCTGCAAGTACAAATCCAGCCTTTAAAAACAGCTTCAGGCTCTCCTCGTTGTCTGTGAGTATATTGGCATAGAGTTGATGCAGTTGCAGCTTTTCGAAACTGTATCGGATCATTATTCTCAGGGCAGCTGTGGCAAACCCCTTCGACCTGTCATCAGGGTGGTGCACAAGGATCCCAATGCCCGCCCTGCCGTGAAAAGGATCAAAATCGAAAAGATCAATGGCCCCCACAGTTTTACCGCCAGGGGCATCCATCATCATCCGGAGCTGTTTGGATTCGTAGATATCCTGGCAGGAGTTCTGGATGTATAGAGACAAAGTGTGTCTGGAGAAGGGAACGATGGTATGGCTGACGGTCCAGATCTCCTCATCATTCTCCCATTGGTACAGCAATTCAATGTCTTCGGGCTCCAGGGCCCGCAGCGCAATCACCTCGTTTTGAAGGAATTTCTTCATCTTTACTTTCAGGAGATAATTTGTTCGTACAAAAGCCTGTTGACAATGGAACGGCCAAGGGTCAGCTCGTCCGTATATTCCAGTTCATCCCCGACAGAGACGCCTCGTGCCAGTGTGGTGATCCGAATTTTGCTGTTTTTCAGTTTCTTGAAAAGGTAGAAATTGGTACTATCTCCCTCCATCGTGGTGCTGAGAGCGAAGATAACCTCCCGAATTCCTCCCTCTTCGACCCTGGTAAGCAGGGAATCAATCTCCAGATCGGAGGGTCCAATTCCATCCATGGGGGAGATGATGCCTCCCAACACATGGTAAACACCCCGGAATTGCTGGGTGTTTTCGATCGACATCACGTCACGGATATTTTCCACAACGCACACGACGCCGTGGTCGCGGGAGAGGTTGCTGCAGATGTTGCACTGATCGGTGTCGGAAATGTTGTGGCAAAGCCGGCAATGCTTCACCTCATCCCGTAACCGCGTCATGGCCTCACTGAAACGATGCACCTCCTCCTGCTCTTTCTTAAGCAGGTGAAGTACCAGTCTAAGTGCGGTCTTTTTCCCGATGCCCGGTAATTTCGAAAATTCATTGACTGCCTCCTCCAACAGCCGCGATGGAAAATGGTCGATGTTCATCCAGCTATATTATCTTCTCAAAAATAGCAACTGTAAGGGATAATTGCTACATAATTCGGATAAAAGAGGCAACTGAGTCAAAATTTGCCTGATCAGGTTAAACCAATTTGCTTCGAATGTGTCCAACCATCATATCTAAAAAAAATAGTAGTATGAAAAAACTTTTATTGGTATCCTCCTTACTTTGGATGATGGTTTTTACAGCATGTGGTCAACCACAGGGTGGCCGTCCTAATTTTACTCCTGAGCAAATGGCCAAGCGTCAGACAGAAATGATCAAAACAGCGACCGGAATAGACGACGCGACTACTGCCAAAGTTGATGCAATCAACTTAAAATATGCGAAAGAGACATCTGCCCTTCGGGAAAAGACAACCGACCGCGAAGCAATGCGCGAACCTATGAAAGCGTTGCGCGACAAGAGAGAAGCAGAGTTGAAAACCGTTTTAACTGCTGATCAATGGGCTAAAGTACAGGCAGCTCAAGAAGAAATGCGTAAAAACAGACCAGGCGGCGGTGGCCAGTAGCTATCTGCTGTAGATAAAGAAAGAGCCCTGAATTCTTCTGAATTCAGGGCTCTTTCTTTGGATCAGAGGATGATAGAAGGTAAGAAGTGAAGAGTGAAGAACTAAGAGTGAAGAACTAAGAGTTGAGAGGGAAGAATTTTTTCTGTAAACAGGACATCACTCTTCACTTCTTCCTTTCCCTACCTGCCCAGATCTTCCTTCTTAAACCTGAAAGGCAGGAGGGTATCGATGCCACTTACTACCGCGATGGCCGTACTCCCGTCCAGAATGATCTCCATCGGTTGTCCGGATAAATCTTCGTATTCGGCCATCACCTGGCGACAGCCTCCGCAGGGTTTGGCAAATTCACCAGGCAATACCCCATTCGACAGGGTAGTAACTGCCATAGCGGTCACGGCTACGCCGGGAAACCTGGAGGATGCATAGAAAAGTGCCGTTCTTTCTGCACAGAGACCAGATGGGTAGGCTGCATTTTCCTGATTGTTTCCTGCAATTACCTCCCCGTTTGACAACAGAACAGCTGCTCCTACGCGGTATCCGGAATAGGGGGCATAAGCCCGGCCGGCAGATTCCCTGGCTACAAGCAATAATTTTCTGGACAGTTCAGGCAATTCTTCCGTCGATTGGTATATTTTGACTGTAAATGCAAGTTGTATCTCCTTCATCCTCATTCGGTTTTTTCCAACTCAAAAGTAAACATATTCCTTCATTTAATAGTAGGAGACAATCCCCCTAAATTTTTATCTTTGGCGCAAACAAATGGTGATGCAGAAAATGGTAGGGTGGTGTTTGTCTCTGTTCCTGGTGGCTGTAAGTTCTGCCAACACCTGGGCGTATACCCCCGTGAAACAGACCAGGCAGGAGTACATCAACAAATATGCCCGCTATGCGGTGCAGGAGATGATTGACTATCATATTCCAGCCAGTATCACTATGGCACAGGCCTGCCTGGAATCGTCGGACGGGAATTCGGAGCTCACCAAAGAATCGAACAACCATTTTGGCATCAAGTGCAAAAACAGCTGGACTGGCCCAACGGTCCACCACGACGACGATGAAGCCGGCGAATGTTTTAGAAAATACAAAACCCCTGAAGAATCCTTCCGAGACCACTCCGCCTTCATTTCGGGCAGCAGCCGGTACGGTTTTCTCTTTTCCTACGACATCAGGGATTTTAAAAAATGGGCCTTCGGACTCAAGCAGGCAGGATATGCCACAGATCCGGGATATCCGGTAAAATTGATCAAGATCATCGAGGATTTTCGCCTGTACGAGCTGGATCAGCTGGATTGGAAATATGTCAAGGCACCGCAGCAAAAAACCAGTCACTTTTCACTCTTTGGCTTCCTGAAAAGGAAACCTGCCAACCGGGATCTGGGTATAGCCACCGGTTTCAAACCACGTACCATTGAAAGAAGAAACGGTAAAAGGGCCTTTGTGGCCATTGAAGGAGATGATTATGCGCGCATCGCGGATGAATTCGGCAAAAAGGATTGGCAGATTTACCAGTTCAACGATGCACGGATGGGGGATGTTCCGGAACCTGGAGAACCAGTCTTCCTGCAAGCCAAGAGGCTGAGAGCCCCACGAGGCAATGATTTCCACGTGGTTCAGCAAGGGGAGACGCTTAGGTCGGTAGCACAGTGGTACGGAGTCAAACTCTCTTCCCTGAGGAAGATGAACAGGCTGGAGGAAGAGGCAGAAGTACCGGTTGGGACAGTCTTGTCGCTCAGGAAGATGGCAAAATAATTGCCGATGCCCTGAATTAAAAAATAATATTGATTTAGCTAGGCTAACAGGATATAGGGAGACGTTGCATGCAACGTCTCTACTGTTTCATATCGCCAGATAACCGGACACATTGGGGAAACCGCGCAGAAACTCTTCGATGCCCATCCGCTTCTTGCCTGCCAGTTGAAGTTCAATGACAGAGAGATATCCGTCGGAGCAGGCGATCTTCAGTTGTTTTTTCTGATCCGAAAGGATGGTTCCGGGAGCAAATGTATGGGCACAAATTTCAGGGTGGGTCCTGAAAAGCTTGAGCCCAGTGTTTTCTTTGGAAGGTGCGGTTAACTCAGTCCAGGCAGTAGGATAGGGGCTTAAACCCCTTACCTTGTTGTGATTCCGGACGGTTCCCAGATTCCAGTTGATCCGGCAGTCCTCCTTGAATATTTTGGGCGCGTGCAACCGAACAGGATCAATTTCGAGCCGCTCCTGTGATAGCGGCACAACCTCCCCAGCGGCCAGGGCATCGACCGTTTTCAGAACCAAAGCGGCTCCAATCTCCATCAGCTGGTCGTGCAACTCTCCAACCGTCTCATCTTCTGTGATTGGAACCGTTTCGAAAAAGAGGATGTTTCCGGTATCGATCTCCTGTTTCAGCAGAAAGGTGGTGACGCCACTTTCACTATCCCCGTTCAGGATGGCCCAGTTGAGCGGAGCGGCTCCGCGGTAGCGGGGAAGAAGTGATCCATGCAAATTGAACGTTCCCAGGGCAGGCATCTTCCATACCACCTCCGGAAGCATCCGAAAGGCGACGATGATCTGGAGATCAGCCTTAAGGACCTTCAAGGCATAGAGGAAGGATTCGTCTTTTAGTTTCTCCGGTTGCAAGAGGGTAAGCTGGTTCTCCAGCGCATAGCTTTTTACGGCAGATTGCTGCATCTTTTGGCCACGGCCCGCAGGTTTGTCGGGAGCAGTCACAACACCTACCACCTGATAGCCATTATCGAGGAGTGCCTTCAAACTAGCTACTGCGAAATCAGGCGTTCCCATGAATACAATGCGGAGATCCTTGCCACTCATAACTGGTAATTTTGGTTTTTCGATATTGGAAAAGCTGATGTGCCAGATTGTGATTGAAAGATTCTGAATATCCTATTTGAATAATCAATGAGCGTATGTCACACTACCTCAAATCGAAAATCGAAAATATTTTTATTTACCGCAGGTTGGTATTCCCCTTGGTTGCTTTGGGGTGGTAAGGACAGTGCTTGCAGCCGTTGCCGCAGCAATAGCCCCGCTCTGTCAGGTATTTTTCGGTCATGATCCGGTATCCTTCCGGGGAAAGATAATAATCGACCCCTTTTTCCAGTTCATCCCCATATCTTATGTTTTCTTCCATCCGGATTCAATTTTGGATTTTCAATTTTGGATTTTCGAATTGAAGCAGCATCCACAACTAACCTTCCTATTTTTTCGCAACTCACAAGGTGCTGTCGAGGGAATGCCCCATCCTGTCGCGCTTGGTGCGAAGATAGAATTCGTTGAATGGATTTGACTTAACTTCTATGGGAACTGTTTCCACAACCGTTAGTCCGAAAGATTCGAGACCCACCCTTTTAACGGGATTGTTGGTGATCAGTTTCATTTTGCTTACGCCAAGATCGCTGAGGATCTGTGCACCCACTCCATACTCACGCTGATCGGGATCGAACCCCAGGTGAATGTTGGCATCCACCGTATCCAGACCCTGTTCCTGCAACTTGTAAGCCTTTATTTTATTCATCAGTCCGATGCCGCGACCCTCCTGCTGCATGTAAACGATGACTCCTTTACCTTCCTTTTCGATCAGCTCCATGGCCTTGTGCAACTGCTCTCCGCATTCGCAACGCAGTGAGCCGAAGATGTCGCCAGTGGCGCAGGAGGAGTGTACCCTTACCAGGATGGCCTCATCGGGTTCCCACGATCCTTTGATCAGGGAGATGTGCTCAATTCCGTTAGATTTCTGCAAAAAGGGGATCAGCCTGAAATGTCCGAATTCAGTGGGCAGTTTTACCTCTTCTCCTCGTTCAATCAGTGTCTCCTTATCCAGTTTATAAGCGATCAGATCGGCAATGGAGACCAGTTTCAGCCCCATTTTTTGTGCAATTTCATACAGTTGCGGCAGACGTGCCATCGTGCCATCGGGATTCATTATTTCGACCAAAACCCCTGCAGGTTGCAATCCGGCAAGCCTGACCAGGTCAACAGTTGCCTCGGTATGGCCGGCCCGTTTGAGTACGCCCCTGCTTTTGGCACGAAGCGGGAAAATATGCCCAGGACGTCCCAATTCATTGGGCTTCGTATCTGGAGCGGCCAATTTTTGAATGGTAACGGCACGATCGTGGGCAGAGATACCGGTAGAGACATTCTCCCCAACTGCATCCACAGAAACCGTGAAGGGGGTATCGTGGATGGAGGTGTTCCTTCCAACCATCATTTCGAGTTCCAGTTCCTCGCAACGTTCTTCCGTCAGGGCAACACAGATCAACCCACGGCCTTCGGTGGCCATAAAATTGACCATTTCGGGGGTGATCTTCTCTGCAGCGGCGATGAAATCTCCCTCGTTTTCACGGTCTTCATCATCCACAACGATGATGAATTGGCCCTCTTTGATGGCTTCAATGGCCTCTTCAATGGTATTAAGTTTTATATCACTCATGTTTCAAGTTCGTCTGTTTATGCATTTCCGGAAGCATCAGGCGATGTCGGTCGACCTGTTCTTGTCCCAGAAACGAAATTTCTTAAAGAATTCCCGGTAGGAATCGATGTTTAATACGGTGGAATCCGTCACTGCCTTGTAGGTGAGAAAAATTCCGGCAGGAAGGAAAATGAAAGTAGAGAACCAAACGCCAAACCATATGCCGGACGTTGCTTCCTTGACATATTTCTCTCCTGTCGTCGACAAGATCCAGTAAAAAATAAACAGGACAACGGAGACCACCAGTGGCATGCCCAGTCCTCCTTTTCGAATAATGGCGCCCAGCGGGGCCCCAATGAAGAAAAAGATAAGACAGGCAATGGAATAGGTATATTTTTTGTGCCATTCGGTGTCGAAGCGGTTCAACATCCTGACGTTGGCGACATTCATTTCGTCGGCTTGCTTCAGAAAACCCAGGTTTCTTCTGGCATTGGCGATCGCTACCGAAAGCATCTGACTGCGGATTGGTACGATATTTCCCCGCATCACACTGTCGATGTCGACATATTTGTGGAGCCGGATAGTGGGGGGCTTGGCCATGTCCTTGCGCGCCATTGAATTCAATGCCATTGTGATGGGCTGCAGGTAGTTTAGGGTAAGTGATTGCTCCGTATTTGACATCTCCACCTGTTTGGCAATGGAGTCGGAATAATATTCCAATTGTCTGTTGTTCAGTGCCCTGTTTTGGTTGCGGAAAATGCTTTCATCCTTGCGTTCCAGTTCCATTCCCTGTAATTTGGAATAGATGGTTTGGTTTTTGAATTTGTCCATTCGGGTAGGATAACCGGCGGCCTCCCTGTTGGTCGATTGGATCTCAGCGTGGGTCTCCCCAGAATAGAGGTTAAGGATCATGTAACGCTTGTCGGTGGTGATCTTCATGGTCCCCGAATCTGCGACCGTAACTGTCTCATTCCCTACATCGTGCTGGTGATCGTAGATCATGATGTCGTACAACATCGAGCCGTCCTTTGTTTTGCGACCTACCTTGATGGAGAAATTGTCGATGTCGTTCGAGAAGACCCCCTCTTTGATGACAATCTCGGGCCTGGTCTGTCGGATGCTGTACATCAGGGCCATCAGTTTTTTATAGGCGACGGGAATGACACGGTTGGAAAACTGGAAAGCCCCGAAACTCAGGAGAATACTCAACACGATAACGGGTTTCATGATTCTAAAAAGGGAGATACCGGCCGCTTTCATGGCCAGCAATTCGTTGTTCTCGCCCATATCTCCAAAGGTCATGATGGAGGCCAGCAGCATCGAGAGGGGAAGTGCCATCGGCATCAGCATCGCAAGCGTATAGATCAGAAATTCCACAATAATCCTCATCTCCAGTCCTTTGCCGACAAGATCATCCAGATATACCCACAGGAACTGCATCAGAAGTACGAACAGACTCATGAGCAGTGTGACGACCAGCGGACCAATAAAACGCTTGATGATGTATAGATGTAATCGCTTCATGAATTGAATGAAGATTCGACGGCAAAGCTAATGCTTTTTTATGATTTTTTGGGAAGTTGTCAGGAGCCAATGGCTTTTCTGAGGCGACTGATTGCTGCATCCCAAAGTTTGACCACATCCTCTTCATCTTCCTCATCCACGTGGTCGGTTACAATCAGTGAAAGGTCTTCAATGATCTCTCCCATCACGATATTGAATTCAAATTCAGCAGGTTCATCGGTCTCTGTCCACCTGAATTTGACGTTCTCCAGCGGGCGAATGGAGAGCAAGTCGGCACTCTGACTGGTCTTTCCCCAGATGAAAGTAT
>Ga0209697_10000558_pt1 | contig 61046 bp, 40 predicted proteins | sample AliMusrvi5mmetaG_FD_184115 | JGI IMG/M metagenome (GOLD analysis project Ga0209697, IMG submission 184115) | Freshwater lake bacterial and archeal communities from Alinen Mustajarvi, Finland, to study Microbial Dark Matter (Phase II) - Alinen... | ecosystem: Environmental > Aquatic > Freshwater...
AAGCGGCACAACGAATCCTTTAACTTCGATTTGTTTCACGGATGCGAACACAGGATATATTGCTGGTGGCGTTACTACAGGTGGAGCTATAATTCTAAAAACAATCAATGGTGGAGGCAGCTGGACATCTCAATATACAAATGGAACAGCCTATTTAAATTCCATTTGTTTTTTTTCAAAAGGGACACCAAATATGGGTTATGCTGTTGGTGGACTTAATATTGGCGGCGCTAAAATTTTGAAAACGATCAATGGAGGTACCAATTGGATTTCACAACCTGTTGGTACAATAGGTAATTTAAAATGTGTTTATTTTACTGATGCAAATACCGGTTACTTGATTGGTTATAGTGGAAAAATATATAAAACCATCAATGGAGGTACCGATTGGATTCCTTTAACAAGTGGAACAAATGAACATTTATATTCAATTAATTTTACTTCAACAGACACCGGCTATGTAGTTGGTAATACAGGAACAATTCTGAAAACCATAAACGGAGGAATAGCACCAGCTGCTATTATTAAACAACCTGAAATTCAATTGAAACGTTTTGGTGCAAATGCTTCATTCAAGGTTTCAGCAGTTGGGACAAGCCCTGTAACGTATAAATGGAAAAAAAATGGAGTTGTAATACCAAATAAAACTGATTCAATACTTAATCTAAATACTGTTGGTTTTGCAGATGAAGGATTTTATACATGTGAAGTGAGTAATGCAATAAGAACAGTTGTTTCTGATTCGGCTGAGTTAATGATTGCCGATAATTTTGAAATAGTTGGTGATACTGTTGTGTTAAATGTAACAAATGCTGTTGGAACTATACAATGGCAAAAGTCTGACGATTCTCTTGTTTGGACTGATATGACAAGCGCCACAACGAATCCATATTCTTTTGTTTCAACTTCATCATTATCAAGTAGAAGGTGTTATAGAGCGAAAGTTTCTGATCCTTTATGCACATTAGCATCTCCTGTTTATAGCAGCATTATCAGAAATAAAATTTATTCTAGTGTTTCTAAAACGCCTGTTAGTCTTTATTATCATGGCAGTATTATTTTTTATAATGATGGCGCTGGAAATGGATTAATGGCTCCGACTCAAGATCAGAGCAGTGGCGTGATATGGGGATGCAAAGGTAATTCAATACCTGCTGCAACAAGTGATGACGATGGAACTATGAACACATCAGCCATATTATCTGCTTGTTCAGCTCAACCTATTGCTGCAAGTATTTGCGACACATTAACAATAAATAATTTTAATGATTGGTATCTGCCTGCAATAAATGAACTAAAACTTCTTTATCAAAAAAAATCACAAGTAGGTAGTTTTATTGCTGAATACTATTGGAGCTCGACTGAAATAGATAATAATAGAGCATGGACATTGAGTCTTTATAATGGTGCTCAATATTCTTACGATAAAATTTATTATCCACCTGTACGTTGTATTAGAAAATTTTCTTCTTCAGATATTTTTAAAACATACTGTACTGCTACAGTAACAAATCAGCCGGTAACAGTAAATGTTTCTGCGCAACCTGTGATGCAAGTGAAACATTATGGAAATACAGCTACATTTATAATTGCTGTTACAGGGAATAAACCAATAACGTATAAATGGAAAAAGAATGGTGCAACGATTCCGAATGAAACGGATTCAATATTAAAAATAAAAAATATTGCTTTTGCTGATGAAGGTTATTATTCTTGCGAAGTAAGCAATTTGTGTAGAACAATTGTTTCAGATTCTGCTGAATTAATTATTGCAGACAATATTGAAATAGTTGGTGATTCCGTTGTGCTTAATGTAAAAAATGCTGTTGGCACAATTCAATGGCAACAAACTAGTGATACTTTAGTTTGGATCGATATTGCTGGTGCAACATCAAATCCGTTTTCTTTTATTTCTACTTCAACACTTTCAAGAAAAAGGTATTATCGTGCAAAAGTAAATGATCCGTTGTGTCCTAATGCAACACCTGTGTATAGTAGTGTTATTCGCAATAAAGTTCTCGGAAATTACTCTGAAGTGCCCGTTGGGGCTTATTTTCATGGTGGGGTAACGTTTTATAATGATGGTTCAGGGCATGGTTTAATAGCTCCTCAGCAAGATCAAGGTGTTGGTTATACTATATGGGGTTGTGAAGGTATTTCAATACCAGGAGCAACATCATTAACAGATGGAGCAGTCAATACTAGCGCAATTGTTGCGGGATGTGCTGTCCGACCTATTGCTGCTTGTCTTTGCGATTCTTTAAATTTAAATAATTATAATGATTGGTTTTTACCGGCAAAAGATCAACTGAATTATTTATTTCAACAACATAAAAATGTGGGTGGTTTTGCTGAATACGGTGGATATTGGAGTTCATCAGAACATAATTCAGGAAATGCATTTCTTCAAAATATAGGCAATGGTTCTCAGTTTGATGTTACTAAAGACTATACTTGTTATGTGCGTTGTGTCCGGAAATATAGTTCACATGAGAAAACATATTGCACAGCCACAGTGACGAATCAACCGGTAACTGTGAATATTTTAGTACAACCAATAGCTCAAATAAAATGTAAAAGCAGTCGTGTTACTTTTGTAGTTACTGCAAATGGTACCAGTCCTTATCAATATCTATGGAAAAAAGATAATACAAATATTGAAAATGCTACTGATAGTAGTTATACTATTTCTTCCGTTTCTGTTGCTGATGAAGGCAATTATTCATGTGAGGTTACAAATTTGTGTCGAAGTAAATTAAGCAATAGTGCAGAATTAAAAGTTGTTGAACTCACTGCTAATGCTGGTGCTGATAAATATATTTGTGGTGGAAAAAATTCACTCCTTAATGGAATAATTGGAACAAATCATACTGAATTCGGAACTCCAAGTTTTACATGGTCGCCAACCAATACACTTTTAAATACAAACAGTCTCACACCAACAGCTCAACCTTTAAGTAATACAAATTATACTTTAAGTGTTACTGATATTAATAATTGCAGCATTTCGGATCAGGTGTTGGTAGATGTTACCAACCTCGCAATAGATGCAGGAACTGATAAAACAATTATTTGTGATGGTACAGCACAATTAGATAATGTTAATTCAAATTATACAGGAACAGGAAATTTAACTTACAAATGGACTCCTGCAACAGGTTTAAATTATGATTCTATTTCTAATCCTAAAGCAACAATTACAACTGATACGAAATATATTGTAACAGTTACAACTCCTATTGGTTGTATTGCAAAGGATTCAGTTTATGTGAATATAAAACCATTAACTGTTAATACTGGTTTAGGCAAATCAATCATTTGCGGCGGCAAGGTTCAATTTAATTATCCAATAACAAATTATACAGGTTCAGGAATATTAAGCTATTCATGGCTTCCCAAAGAAGGTTTGGATAGTGCAAAACTTGCCCGACCAACTGCAGAAATAATATCAGACAAAATCTATACGCTTTCTGTTTCAACGCCTAACGGCTGTTTAGCAAAGGATTCAGTTAAAGTAATTGTAAATCCATTAACTGTAAATGCCGGAGCAGATAAATCAATTATTTGTGGTGGGAAAGTTCAATTTGATAATCCAATAACAAATTACACAGGTTCAGGAATATTAAGCTATTCATGGCTTCCAGCAGAAGGTTTGGATAGTGCTAAACTTGCCCGACCCACCGCAGAAATAATATTAGACAAAATCTATACGCTTTCTGTTTCAACGCCTAACGGTTGTTTTGCAAAAGATTCAATTAGAGTAACAGTAAATCCTTTAGAGGCGTACGCTAGTAATGTTACTGTTTCTTGTGGTAATACAGCCCAATTGAATGTTGCTTCAAATTATACTGGGGTAGGTATTTTATCGTATTCATGGTCGCCTTCAGATAGTTTAAATGCTATTGATATTAGCAATCCGATTGTTCATGTTATTAAACCAGCGGATTATACAGTTGAAATCACCACCCCAAATGGTTGCAAAGCCTCAAAGGTGGTATCTGTAAATATATCAGTCATTAATATAAAACCTGCAATATGTATGGTTACTGTTGACAGTTTAAATAGAAATGTTGTGATTTGGGAAAAACCAAATGCAATATACAACGCTATTGCATCATACAATATTTATAAAGAAAGCACTTCTTCCGGCATTTATAATAAAATTGGTAATGTAAACTATAATAAATATAGTATTTTCATTGATACCAATTCACGTCCGATGATACAATCAGATCGCTATAAAATATCTGTAAATGATGTATGCGGTTTTGAATCATCTGTTAGTCCGTTTCATCGTACGCTTCATTTGAGTGTATCGCCAAATGGAGCAGGCAAAGGGTATCAGTTAAATTGGCAAGATAGTTATGAAGGATTCACGTTTTATACATATTATATTTTCAGAGGAACAAATAAATTTGATTTTGTAAAAATTGATTCAATTCAAAATAATCTTACATCACGCACTGATACAACTTCAATGACAGGTCAAATTTTTTACGTGGTTGCAGCTGTCAAGCCTGACGGCGCTTGCTGGCCTTCAGGAAATAATAGTAAAGGCGTTTTCCCTGTTGATTTCAAAGGCGCTAATTTTTCAACATCAAATATATTTGATTTAAATTTTGATGGGATTAAGGAATCTTTACTGAAAAATATTCAGATTTATCCGAACCCAATGAATGATAAGTTTACTGTTGAATTAGATTATAATTATCAAAAAGAATCGTATAATCTTGAAGTTTTAAATACCATTGGTCAGGTTGTAGTTGCTAAAAAATTATTCAATCGTATTGAACAGATTGATTTAAAAGGACAATCAGCAGGTGTGTATTTTGTAAAAATACAATCTGCAAATTCAACCATTGTGAAAAAGATTATTAAACAAGAATAGAAATTTATATTAAATATTTGTGAAAGATTTGAGACAGATACGAAAATCATAGATTTGTTATCTGGTAATTAATTTATTTCTGATGAAAAAACTTTTAATTAAAATACCGGTTAAACTTCGTCTTTATTTGCCGTTGCTTTTGGGAATCATTATTTCCATTGCCATTGTAACATGGTTTTCAATTTATAATTTTAGAAAAGATGTAAATCATATTCTGAAAGAAAATCTTATTCAGGAAACGAAAAGCATTGTGAAAATGCTTGAGCGAGAAAATAATTATAAATTGGAGAAAGTAAAAAATAATATTAAAATTGCTCATAATCTCTTTTACAGCAAGTCTTTTCGGATTACAAATGAAAAGATTGCATGTGTAATTACAAATCAATTCACAAAAAATAAAAGTAAAATTACGATTAATAATTGGTTTCTGGATGGTGAAGAATTATATGGGAATAATAAGTTTGTTGATAAAGCAATTGAATTATTTGGTGGAACAATCACTGTTTTTCAGAAAACAGACAGCGGTTTTGTAAGAATATCTACAAATGTTTTGACCAATGATAGTTTGAGAGCTATTGGCACGTTTATTCCGATGAATTCACCTGTTGCGAAAAAAATTAATAGCGGACAGAATTATATCGGTCGTGCTTTTGTTGTGAATGATTGGAATATCACAGCGTATGAACCAATCATAATAAACAATGAAGTAAAAGGGATGCTTTATGTTGGCGATAAAGAAAAGGATCTTGAAATTTTTAGAAATACGACCAAAGATTTTCATATTGGGAAATCAGGTTATGTTTTTATTTTAGATGAAAATAAAGAGTCAATTATTTTTCCTCCATCAAGTTTAAATGATTGGAAAGCCTCTGGAATACTTGATAAAATATCCAATTTAAAAAATGGATTTATTCAATTTAAAGATGAAAAAGATAATATTCTTAAATATGTTTCTTTCAACTATTTTGAGCCGTTCAAATATTATGTTGTTGCTGTTATTTCTCCTCAAAATGAAAGTAAAGCTGAGGTGAGTAATATCGTTGTATCATCTGTCATTACTGCATTCATTATTATTTTAATATTTTCAACCATAGTATATTTTATTACCACAGAAAGCGTTCATCTTTTTTTAAGACAATTAGATTTATCAAACAAACGGTTAGTATCAACGCGGGAAGCATTGAAAGAATCAGAGAATAGGTTTCAATCCCTTTTCAATAGCACTTCTGACGATATTTTGCTTATAGATTTAGATTTGAATATCATTGAAGTGAATAATCAAGTCTGCGAAACACTCGGATTTAGTAGGGAAGAGCTGTTACGATTAAAGATGATAGATGTTAAATCTGCAAAAGCAAAAGAAAATAATCAGAAAATTACTGAAGACCTTTTGCAAACAGGTAAGTTGTCTTATGAAACAGAACTTGTAACCAAGACAGGCGTTGTCATTCCTGTTGAGATGAATTGTCGTTTGATAGAATACAATAATATTAAATATATTTTGAGCGTTGCAAGAAATATCTCTGAAAGAAAAAAAATAGAACGGAAAATTCTTTCGGCAGTTATTCAAGCAGAAGAAAAAGAAAGGGAAAGATTATCAAAAGACTTGCATGACGGTCTTGGGCCTTTGCTTTCAGCGATTAAAATTTATTTGAATGAATTGATTTCTGGGGAAATTGATGAAAAAGAAAAAGAAGATATTAATAAATATTCTATCGAATTGATTGATGAAGCTATTTTGACGACGCGAGTGGTTTCAAACAACCTGATGCCGCGCGTTATGAGCAATTACGGCTTAGTGAAAGCCATTGAATCGTTTTGTAAAAAGATAAATCTGACAAATAAAACAACAATAAAATTCAATTCTGTGAATTATTCAGCAGTTGACCAAACGACTGAATTGATTATTTACAGAGTAGTGAATGAATTACTGAATAACACCATCAAACATGCGTCAGCACAGCATGTCAATATTTTGCTTGAAGTGAAAGATACGATGCTTTCATTGACTTATGAAGATGACGGAATTGGTTTTGATTTTGAAAAAATGCTAGATGATCCGAGAACAGGCATGGGATTAAAAAATATCCTCAGTCGTGTTAAATCTGTGGATGGCATTATTCAGGCTGATAAAGCGATTGAAAAAGGATTTCGAATTGTGATACAAGTAAAAACAGAAATAGTATAATTAATACTATAAATTCATTTACAGACTTGATAAAAATAATGCTTCTTTAATCGGTCATTCGTAAAATTAATGTAGGTTTGCATTAAATAACAAGGGGTTAACAACATGCAATCGCAGGAACAAATAAAAGTATTTATTGTAGATGACCATGAGATTTTCAGGAATGGCTTGAAAATGGTCATCAATCGCTTTAAGAATGCAAAAGTTATAGCAGAAGCAACCAGTGGAAAAGAATTTTTGGAATTGCTGGATAAAAATCTTCCGGATATTGTGTTGATGGATATTGAAATGCCTGAAATGAACGGTATTGAAGCCACAAAAAAAGCATTGGAAAAATATCCTGAACTGAAAATCATTGCTCTCTCCATGTTCAATGAAGATAATTATGTTGAAAGCATGATAGATTCAGGTGTTCGTGGTTTCCTTTTGAAAAACATCAATAAGGAAAAACTTGGTAAAGCATTGGAAACAGTGCAAAAAGGCGGAAATTATTATTCTGAAGAATTATGGGAATTCTTCACACGCCGCATCAGCACACACGAAGAGAAAAATAAAAATGAAGAATATAAACTGACGAAACGTGAACAGGAAATTCTTGATATGCTTTCGCAAGGCATGAGCAACAAGGAAATTGCTGATAAGCTTTTTGTAAGTGAACGCACTGTGATTGGGCACAAATCAAATCTACTTGCCAAAACACAATGCAGAAATACTCTTTGTCTTATTACGTACGCCATCAAAAATAAGATGGTGGATATTTGAAAAGGTTCTAAATAATTTTACCTCGAAGTTCGAGCTTTACTAAACCATTTTTTCTGACCACTATTTCCTGCCATAGCTACTCGTGGTCGTGAATGACCTGTGTTTCCTCGTCCTTGTTGTTGTTTGATTGATTTTTCAGGATTATGATCTATCAATGGGAAAGGATGATTGTCAATAATAGAAATCTTTTTTGAAATCAGTTTTTCCACATCACGCAAAAATTCTTTTTCTTCTGCATCACAAAATGAAAAGGCAGTTCCTTTGGCTCCGGCTCGTCCTGTTCGTCCAATGCGATGAACGTAGGTTTCTGCAATGTTTGACATTTCATAATTAATTACATATTCCAAATCATCCACGTCAATGCCGCGTGCAGCAATGTCTGTAGCCACCAATACACGCGTGGTTTGTGCTTTGAAATTTGTCAATGCACGCTGTCGGGCATTCTGCGCTTTGTTGCCATGAATTGCTTCAGCGCTGATGTCATGCTTCAACAAAATCTTAACGACTTTATCAGCGCCATGTTTTGTGCGTGTAAAAACCAATGCAGTTTTTATTTCTGGATCTTTTAGAATATCAACCAATAAAGCGCTTTTATTTCCTCTGTCAACAAAGTAAACATATTGTTGAATAATATCAACAGTTGATGAAACCGGCGTCACAGAAACCTTTGAAGGGTTATGCAAAATGGTGCTTGCAAGTTTTACAATTTCAGGAGGCATCGTTGCAGAGAAGAAAAGTGACTGTCTTTTTTTCGGAAGTACAGCTAATAATTTTTTTACATCATGAATGAAACCCATGTCCAGCATGCGGTCTGCTTCATCAAGCACAAAAATTTCTACATCATGCAATGATATATGTCCTTGATTCATGAGGTCTAACAAGCGACCGGGTGTTGCTATCAATATATCCACGCCTTTGTGCAATGCAGTAGTTTGCGGATTTTGATTTACGCCGCCAAAAACAACCGTATAGTTTAATCCGGTGTGTCGTCCGTACGCTTTAAAACTTTCTTCAATCTGAATGGCAAGTTCTCGTGTAGGAGTGACGATAAGACTGCGTATTTTCTTTTTTTTATGAATTGTTTTATTTGCGCTCAATAGTTGCAGAATAGGAATGGCAAATGCTGCAGTTTTACCTGTGCCTGTTTGCGCACAACCGAGCAAGTCGGTGCCTTTTAAAACAATAGGGATTGCCTCTGCCTGAATGGGAGTTGGTGTTGTGTAGCCTTCTTCTTGTACTGCTTTTAAAATAGGTTCAATGATGTTTAATGATTCGAATAGCATAATAAATTTAAATGTTGATTTGTGAAAATTAAAAATTCTTTTATAAAGGTTCTAAACCTTTGTTTTCGCTTGGTTGCAAATGTTTTGTATTGGTAACGTTGCGGACTGAATGCACTTTTTTTTCAATAATTGATGATGTTGGGTTAGGACTTTTTGTTTTGTTTTCTGAATGTCCTTGCAATTAAACGAATATTGAGTATGTGCATCGAGACTGCAAAGATACGAAAGTTTTTTAACATGTAGCTATTTTAAAAATGAGGAAGCCCTGACAGGTTTTCAAAATCTGTCAGAGCTGGAGTTCTAAATTAGCTTATTGTTTCTTACTAAAAATAATCGCTTCATAAATAAAAATATCAGCGGTTTTCCATTCATCCCACGACAAACCTGCTTTGTCGCGTGCGCAATGACCTAAAAATTCTTCTTTATTCCAGCTGGTTTCAGTAGCAACCTGCGGTAGAAACGTTCCGTGGTGATAGCCTTTCTTAATGTAGATGCCGTGTTTGCCAAGTTGTATTTCATCAATAGATTTTATTTTTTGCATGGGCGTTAACACGGAAATTTCAATATCAATACTGTCAAGTTCATCTTTACTTACCGGCGAAAAACGTGAATCTTCTGTAGCTGCAGCAATAGCCATCTCCTGAATCACTTGAAACAATGGCTCATCAGGTTCAAATCGTCCGATGCAACCTCTCAAGTTGCCTGATTCATGCAAGCTGACAAATGCGCCGCAAGGAGTGAGCAACGCATCTGAAAGCCCTGTAGAATCTACCTTGTACGTTTTTTTCTCGCGAATATATTTTGATAATGTATTCCTTGCAATGTCAAGCAAAATATGTTTATCCGTTTCGCTTAAAGAAAATTTATTTTTTACCGAATCTTTCTTTTGGCTTACTGCAAGCGCATTGTAGCCCACCACCTCGCTTTTATCTCCATACTTTGAGTCACCGGAATTATGATAATCAATCAATGAAAATTCAATATCTTGTTTGCCTTCTGTCATATAAAGCAATGTCAGCACTGAAGTCCATCCGCATAAACTTGTTGCCAGTTGGCTGATTCCTTTGGTATTATTGCTTTTCAACGTAGCGAGTAATGCTTCAGGAGAATTTTTCATAATAGCATTTGCTGTTATTTTATCAATCAGCGTTGCATCCTTGTAAGTTGGATAATGAGAAAAATCAGTGCTGATAATAAAAAGATTTTCATCATTAAAATAAGGTTTCAACGCAAACGCAATATCCATGAAGGTTTTCGCATCATCTGTGCCGAGAATGATTGGAATGATTTTAAAATCAGTCTTCATTTTAAATTGCAAAAAAGGCAATTGCACTTCCAATGAATGTTCGCCTGCGTGTGGACGAGTATCATCATTAAAACAATGATTTTCCTTTACCAATTTATTCGCTAAGTCAATATCCACCTTCACTTCGCCGAGTGGCGTTTCATAATTGCCAACAGTATAAATTGAAGCTCCTTCAAAATGCATGCGGTGGCTGGAAGCAAGAATAAAAATATGTTTGTAATTTTTTTCTGCATCAATCTGGTTAAAGGCAGACGCAGCAACCGTTCCGGAGAAAACATATCCTGCATGTGGCGAAATGATTGCCAATGTGTTATTAGTTTTTGTTTGAACCGCTGATGCAAATAATTGTTTTAATTCTGCTTTTAAACTGTCGGGTTCTGCTGTGTAAAACTGCCCGGCAACAGCTGGCTGACGATTGATTAACATATTACTTTTTTCGGTTTTGTTCATATTGCTTTGAGATTGGCAACTCATCCTATCAACGAAAAGAAAAAATATAACAGCTACATATAATTTACAAATCTGCATAAGCTGACAATCCAATACAAATTTAAGAAATTGTTTTTTGTTTTTTTTAAATAGAATGTTAATGAAAGAATTTGATTGAATGTACTTTTATAAAATGATTTCTGGAAGAATCAGTATAAATTTTTTCTGTATTGTGAAGGATTATCGTAGGATGAGTCAAGAAAAAAATAATTTTGCGAAATTAAAATCCTGTTAAAACTCCCATTTAACGATGAGTTGATGTAACAGGCTGTCCATATTTTTTCTCATATTCCTTTGATTTTTTTTGGAAATACTCAATAATTTGTACAGAATCCATTTTAATTATTTCAGCGTTTACTTTATCGCGAATATCTCGCATCATTTTTACACAATCAAAATCTTTAGTCGTTTTCATAATCAATCAAATCTTTAGGTGAACGAATCTCAATTGAAGGATATCCATTTTTAATATTAATCCCGTTATATCCTCGAATTCTCTTGATATTTACAATATGTTTAAAATTCCAACTTACCAATAAATCAAGTCTTGAGATTGTTGCAATGGCAATATGCAAGCAATCATCATAACTTGTTTGTCCAACAACATTTTCCTTAATATACTCTAACGCCAGATTTACCGCATCATCTGTCAAAGTAATTACTTCATAAACAATATTCAAATCATTTAATAAAGTTCTTACACGTTCCGGAGCATTTAATAATTCACCTTCGGTAATATTGGATACTACGATTTTGTATTCTCCTTTTTTTACTTCATCAAAAAATCTTCGAGTTGCCACTTCAAATTCTTTATCAAAGTATCCACCAAGTACAGAAGTATCAATATAAACCTTTTGAATTTTCATTATTAAACCAAATTGTTTTTACAAAATTAATCAATATTTAATGATAAATCTAAACTAAGGATGGTTTTTGGTTTACTCAAAATTTGTATATATAATTCTTGCAAAATATTTGTAATTGACAACTCATTCTATCAATGAAAAGAAAAAATAAAACAGCAACATATAATTTACAAATCTGCATAAGCTGACAATCCAATACAAATTTAAGAAATTGTTTTTTGTTTTGTTTATGGAGTGATTATGAAATAAATGGATAGGCTATGTTTATTATGTGATTTTTTGAAAAAAGAAATAATAATTATCTTAATTGAAAAACTAAAACTTTTTTGATTTATTATCGGTTGTTGGTGCTAGTATTATTATTTCCAATTGATCATAAATTCATTTCTTTCTTTGTGAGGGAATATCATTTGCTTTATTCTTGTCATAGGAAATACATCAGTTGTATTCTTTTCTTGGTGGTGGATAAAAATATAATTTTGTGTTTTTCCAATGTAATAATTTGTACTATCTGAAACGAAAATTTCATTATTATCAAACATGATTGTAACACCGCAGGTTGATTTCATATTTTTTACAGAATACGCCTGATAAAATGAATATCCCATAATAAATAATATTAAGTATAAAGAAATTAGAGCAATAGAAATAAATTGTTTTCGAATTTCAGTTGAATTGAGATGGTAATGCTTTCTTTCTATCTCTACACTAATTATAAGAAAGATTGTGCTTGTAATTAAAAATATTGACACAACTGCAACTACGAGATTTGCAATTTCTTTGAAAAAGAAATGTAAAATTCCAAAACTTATTATTATAATAAGTTCTAAAATTAGAATTTTCTTTAAATAATTTAAATAGAGTAAAATTACTTTCCACAATTTTTTTTCTTCAATTATTTTTTGACGCTTATTTATAATTATATCTAACTCTGATTTATTGCTCGTTAAATAATTCTGGATGTATATATATACAAAATATAAAACTATGAATACAATAATATCTAAAAAGGATGTAATAATTTCAGAAAAATTAAGATAGTCAATTATTGCAATTCCAAAATAGTTATAAAAAGTTATTAGTCTTATTATACCTAAAAATATAATAAATGGTCCTATATATTTATAATATCGATCTATTTTATTAGTTGGATTAATTTCCATATTAGTCATTTAATTGATTTTTTTAAAAAAATATTTTTTTGGAAATTTGTTTGGAATTAGTTCACTCGTTTATGTATTATTACAAATAACAATTAATATATTTTTCATCAAATATATCAACTTTTTTTAATCTTTAAAAAAATGATTTCTTGATTCTGTTGAAGAATTCGTATTTTTGAAAACAAAAAAACAAGAATGAAACAGACGGAACTTCCAATCACGATGAAAGCTGTGCTATTGCCTGCGTATAATCAAAATGTAATCAGAGCAATGGTTGGCTTGAAGGTGAATGATATTGCTATTCCTGCGATTCAGAGAAAACAAGTGCTTGTGAAGATGGAAGCTGCAACATGCAATCCTTCGGATGTTGCTTTCATTCGCGGTGTTTACGGAATTAAGAAAAATCTTCCTGCAATTCCTGGTTTTGAAGGTTGCGGAATTGTTGTGGCTGCCGACAATCATCCGGCTGCGGAAATGCTGATTGGCAAAAGAGTCAGTTGCCTTGCAACGTCTGATGGATACGGAACGTGGGCTGAATATCTTGTTACAGATTATTCAAATTGTATTGAAATAAATAAAAATATTCCAACCAATCAGGCAGCCTGTATGTTCGTCAATCCATTGACATCATTGGCATTGATGGATATAGTTAAAAAATCAGGACGCAAAAGTTTGATTATCAATGCAGCTGCAAGCCAGGTTGGACAAATGATTCGGAGTTTAGCAAAAAAAGAAGATATCACAATTATCAATATTGTAAGGCGAGAAGAACAAGCTGAAAAATTGATGAATGAACATGAAAAATATGTAATCATTTCTACAGACGAAGATTTTGACAATAAGCTGAAATCAATGGCTGCAGAAACAAACGCACTGATGGCTTTTGACGCTGTGGGCGGCGAAATGACCGGAAAAATTTTAAACGCAATGCCTGAAAGCGGAAAGATTGTAGTTTACGGAGGACTTTCAGGTGAACCGATTGGCGGCATTTCTACCTTGGAAATAATTTACAAGAAAAAAATAGTTTATGGATTTAATCTGATGGATTGGCTTAAAACAACCGAAACGTCAGCATTTAAGCATATCACAGACGATTTGCAAACATTGATGGAATCAGGTGAAATCAAAACTGAAGTGCAAGGACAATTTAATTTTACAGATGTTATTGCCGGAATGAAACAATATCTTGGGAATATGTCTGCCGGAAAAATTATCTTCTGTCCTTAGAAAATTAAGCTTTTCAAACTTATCGGACTAATGTGACCAATCCTTTTTTTAATGTTGTGCTTCCTGCCACATCCTGAAAAGTAATGATATACGTGTAAATGCCTGCGGGTGCGTCACTGCCTTTGTATGTGCCATTCCAGCCATCATGCGGCTTAGTGGTTTCAAATATTTTTTCTCCCCACCGGTCGTAGATGGTGAAATGAAAATTATTTTCATCTATCAATGAGCAAACAGGGAAGAAGTAAGGATTCAATCCGCCGGGTGTGAACGCATTCGGTACCCAAATAAAAGGATTTTGTTTCACCGTGATTTCATTGGAACGGCTGGTATCAAAGAATCCATAGTTGTCTGCTCCGTTTTCAATCGCTTCAATGTAATACGTGAAATAACCTTGAGATGACAACATGCTGCTGATGTCATCAGTAAAATTATTGGTTGATGCCGGAACTTGTCCAACCTGCTCAAAGCTGCCATTATCAGTCTGTCTGTAAATATAAAATTCGCCAGTGCCTGCAAGAAATCCTTCATAATTATTCCAAATCATTTGATTGGTAAGGTTTATATCAGCTTTCACTGACAGAAGCCGCATGGTGCGGACTTTATTTGATGTTAACGTTTTTCTTCCGCAACTATCATACACATAAATTTTATAAAAATAATTATTGTCATTTACGTTTGTTGAATCGTCAAGAAACTCAGGATCGGCATTATTAGCGGGTTGTATGGAAGATAAAAATTTGAAATTCGTATCTTGTTGCGTTGCTCTGTAAATAGTAATAGTTGAAATATATGCAGAAATATCAATATGAAATTTCAAACGAATATTTTTATTATTCTCAACGGATGCGCTTCTGATATAAGCAAATTGCGGTTCTTTCGGTTCATGAAACCTGAATTGCTGAATGTTTGATGAAGATGTTTTGATATTATTGCCGGCAACTGCACGGATATAATAACTATAAAGCGAATCATTTTTAACATTTTTGTGTGTATATGATGTCACTGAAGCAATAGTAGAATCAAGCAATCTGTAAGGGTTTCCATTTTCACTGACATAAATTTTATATACGCTAAGTGGCGGATTAAAATTGTTATAACCGTTCCAATTCAATTGAATCGTATGGTCACAAGGAGATGAACTTGGTGGATTCAAAAAAACGGTATTATGAATATCGCCCATTGGGCTGGTTTTATTCGTATTGTCAAAGGCTGCAATTCTGTAAGGCTGTGACTTTGAAGTAGGATTGAGTTTTGTATCAGTATAAGAAGTGTTGAGTCGTCCTTTAACAGTATCCAGCGGTCTGCCCACACCATTTGGAAGAGATTCGTAAATGATATAACCTACTGTATTCACATCATTGCTCGGATGCCAGCCAATGATAACTTTTACCGAGCCGAAAATAACACTTACACTGTCAAGTGCAGGAATATCAGGCTGTCCAAAAGATTTAAAATTTGAAAAAGAAATTAATATCAAAAAACAGACAAGAAAAATTTTGAGCTTCATTTTAAAAATAAAATATTTTTTTATCATCAAAATTATCCGACAATAACTTCAATCATACTGTCAGCATCAAGATATTTTTGAGCCAATCGGGTTATTTCATCAGCGCTGATATTTTTAATTACATCAACACATCTGTCGAAATAATTTTCATCCAGCCCATATTCCAGCATAAAGCAATATTGTTCAGCCATTGCAAAAGGCCCGTCCATGCTTCTGAGCAAAGAACCCATCTTATAATTTTTAACCAATTGAAGTTCATCTTCGGGAACTGTTTCAGTTTTTAAACGATTAATTTCAAGATATATTTCATCCAGTGTTTTCTCGCGATCATTCACGCCAACTTCTGTTGCAATATAAAAATAAGCGGCATGCAAATAAGTTTCAACATTTGAGCCGATGCCGTACGTGTAGCCTTTGTCTTCACGAATATTCTGCATTAATCTTGAACCAAAATATCCGCCAAAAATTGTATTCAGCACTTTAAACCCAATATAATCAGGGTGTGTAGGATTGAACATTGGTTTGCCAATACGAATGGCTGATTGAACCGCATCCGTTTTTTCTATGCGGTGTTTCAATACATCCGACATTTTAAATTGTTCAGGATGTGGAACAATTATTTTTTCAGCTTTCCAATCATTCTGCCCGAAATGCTTATTTAGCAAGCAAAACAGCGTTTTATCCGTTTTTCCTGCAACTATAATTTTGCAATTATCAGCCGTATAAAATGATTTGTGAAACGTTGAAAGCACTGCAGGAGTAATGTTTTCGTAATCTTCAATATTTATATAATTGCTGTAAGGATGCGTCGTTCCAAACATCAGTTTATTAAAGGTTTCGCGGGCAACATATTTAACTTTCTCTCGTTGAATGATGAGATTTTGTTTGTTGTTTTGTAAAAGAACAGACAGCTCTTTCTCAGGAAAAGCAGGGTGTTTCACCATATCTTCCACCACAGGAAATAATTTTTCGAGATGTTTGTTCAACGAATACAATGTAATATCTGAATTATCCGGTTGACATAAAAGTTCAAGGTCAGCGCCATAGAACTCAATCAATTCAGCGATTTGCAAGGAGGTTAACTCTTTTGTTCCTTCGCGAAGCATTTTGCTGGTGAACCATGCAACCAATGGAATGGGCTGATACCACGAGCCTGCAGAGAATGCAAATTTTATTACAGATACTTCCTGGTCATCTGCCGGAATAGAAAAAACCTGAATACCATTGTCAAGTTTTGATTTTTCAGGCAAAATAAAATCAATGGAATCTATTTCCTTTACTACCGGTTGTTTTTTTCTGTCTAACATTTTTTTGATTTTATAATATACCTAAAATTATTTTTTTGAAAGATAATACAATGTCGAGCAATTTGAATCTTTTAGAATTTTATTGCTGATGCGCTTGATGTCTTCAGCTTTTACATTTCTGTATTTTTCATTCTCTTGATTTATCAGCGCTGCATCGCCCAACAATTCTGAATAAGCCAGATTCATTGCCTTGTGAAGAATATTTATTTCAGAAAAAGCATTTTCAGCTTCAATCTTATTTTTTACTTTTTCCAATTCGTTTTCGCCGACAGTTTCATTTTTCATTTTTTCAATTTCTTCCTGAATGGCATTTTCAGCTTCATTCATTTGAACTCCTTTGACCAGTTTTCCTGAGATGCAGAGCAATCCTTTTTCAAGATGTTCAAAATGATACGCATCAATGCTGCTGAAAAGTTTTTTCTCTTTTACCAATCGAACAAACAATCTTGAAGAATTTCCATTTGAAAGCACATCAGTGATCAGGTTGGTTGCATGAAAATTAGGTTCACTGCGACCACACATGTGATAGACCTTGTAAATAGCGTCAAACGGCACTTTTCGTTTTACAGTCAGCGTTCTGTGCTCTGTTTGCAAAGGTTCCGGAGTCAGCGTAGGATGAACGAAATCGCCTTTTTTAATATTGCCAAACCATTTCTCAGAAAGATTTTTTACATCATCTAATTCAATGTTTCCGCCAACTACCATGATTGCATTGTTCGGACAATAAAATTGTTTAAAGAAAGATTTTACATCTTTAATCTTTGCATCTTTGATGTGAGAAATATCTTTGCCAATCGTATTCCATTGATAAGGATGCACCTTGTAAGCCAGCGGTCTCAACAACAACCAAACATCGCCGTAAGGCTGGTTCAGATAGCTTTGTTTGAATTCATTGATGACGACTTTTCGTTGCACTTCAAGGCTTTTCAAGGAGAATGCCAATTCGTTCATCCGGTCTGATTCAAGCCAGAAGGCAGTTTCAATATTTTGTTTTGGCAGCGTGAGATAATAATTTGTAATATCATTGGTGGTAAAGGCATTGTTCTCTCCGCCCACGCGTTCAAGTGGTTCGTCATACACCGGAATATGTTTGGAACCGCCAAACATAAGATGTTCAAAAAGATGAGCAAAACCGGTCTTGTCAGGGGCTTCGTCTTTTGCGCCAACATTATACAAAATATTTACAGCAACAATAGGAGTGGTTTTATCTTTATGAAAAATAACTTTTAATCCGTTTTCAAGTTCAAATTTGTCAAATAGAATCATACCTTTTTATTTTCTTTAAAATTAGCCGAAAGGACGTTTTATATTTGTTTTATATGCGAAAGTTATGAACGCAAATCTGTGAATAGAAAAAATAGAGCCGCTAATAATGAACGGCTCATAACCAACACTAACCCTAAAAAAGAAACTAAAAGGAGCACGTTGAAATCAGAAGAATTTTATGCTGATTTTTACTCTCCCTTCCATTATTATATGAATCCCAATCAGTATTGGTGTAATTCATATCTGGTTTTGTTTAATTCCTGTCGGTATTGGTACAAACCCGATCGGGATTGTACATTTTCTTATTTGGAATGGTTGTATTCTTATATGAATTGATGCAATCCTTATCGGGATTGATTGTATCCCAATTGGGTAAGACACTCTCCTTATCAGGTTTGATTCATTCCATATTGGGATTGATTATATCCTTATCAGTATTGGTTGTATCCTTATCAAAGTTGGTTGTATCCTTGTTGGGAAAGATATAATTCTTATCCGGTTTAAAAGCATCCTTATTAGAATTGATAGTTTTCTTACAAGAATTTGACATATTGCTTGCCAGATAGATATTATATTTAAAATTTTCAATCTAATCCTGAAAGAGTTTTGCTAAACAAAAGGCAAAATTCTTTGTTTTGAAATTTTATTATATTTACAAAATAAATTATAGCAATACGTTTGAACAATTATAAACATTAATTGTAAAACTGTAATAACTTAAAACAAAACAACTAAAATATACAGATATGTCAAAAACAAAACAACTCATTTCTTTACTTGACTCACTTGAGAAAAAAGAATTTGATAAAATTGTAAAAATCTATCTTAAAAAAGAATATGATTTCAAAAAAATAGTTGCAACTGACGGAAAAGATGATATAGGGCTTGACATTAAAGTATTTGATTTTGAAGGACAAAAAATTCAATATCAATTAACAACTCAAAAATCTAGTAATAATGCTGAAATGAATGCATTTATTTTAAAAGTTACGGAAGATCTTAATAAAGCAAAAACAAACAACATAGAATATGGCTTTAAAGACAAATTAATTTTTTTTTACTCCAAAACATTAACAAACAAGCGAATCAGAGAGATTGAAAAAATGGCGTTTAAAGAATATTCTATAAATCTTGAACTTATTGAAGCCAATAGAATTGCGGAAGAATCTGAAAATATTATTGAAATACAATCAGAACTATTTAAAATAAATGAATTGGATAAATTCCATTCTACGAATTCAACTTTTGAAAATCATTTATTTTATGATTTACTTTCCTTTGGTAAACCAACTCAATTTAAAATTCAAGTTATTGAATCTTTTGTTCTTCAACTTTTCTTTACAAAAGACAATTTAACAAAAGATAAAATTATTAAAGCATGTGAAGAAAAATTTAGTGTCAAAGAAAATATTGTTTTTTATGAAAAACTTTTAAGTAGATTTCAAACTGAGAAAAGAATTTCAATAAATAAATCAACTAGTGAATACAGCTTGACATATGAAGAAAAAATTAGTTTAAAGAAAAAAAATGATCAATTTGATTTAGACAAAAATATTTTCATTAAGGAAATAAAAGAAATACTTGAAAAATATGAACAGCAAGATGATATTGAAGATTATATCAAAGAGTTAAAACAACTTTATATTGATAATTTTAGTAATGATATTGGTGATGCTTTAAGCAATGATGCAGAATTTCACTTATTTAGTGTTTGTAAAAACTTTAACAGATACATTGAAAAAAAAATTAAAAATAAATATAATGCAATTTCACTATCAAAAGAATTATTAAAATATTGCTTAAATAATAAATTTATACAAAAAGTTGCTGCAAGTAAAGTTTATAGCAGTAAAATTGATGACTGTAGATTGGAAACATATCTTTCTCAAAAGAAAAAAATATTTATAGATACAGCAGTTGGCTTACATAGTTTGTGTTATTATTATAAACCCAAAAGTGAATACAAGAACTTTTTTTATAGAGCAACTAAAAATATGATTGAATTTGCACGACAGGAAAACATTAAATTATTTATATCAGAGCGATATATTTGGGAGATTGAAAGTCATATAAGTGATGCCTTTAATTTAGTGCCATTTACCAACATTCCAAATTTTGAAAAACTAGGTTCTTCAAGAAATGTTTTCTACAATTATTATAATTACCTTAACGCATCAGAACCTCATTTTAATTTAACATTGAAAGATTTTTTAAATGATTTTGGATTTAATGAAAGAAATGGATACAAATCATTCAATTCAATTATTGAACATTCACTTTCAAAAATCAATATAATAAAAGAAGTTATAAAAGAATATAATATTGATGAAGCGAACAAACTTTTTGAAGCTGCTTTAATAAAATTTTACAAGGATAAATCTACATTTACAAGAAATAATGATAGCATTATGATAGAATTTCTTGCAGATAATAATGTATATGTTCATCCTCTACAACCTGTATTTGTAACATGGGACAAAACATTTTTTGAAGTTCATACTAAATACATTAAAAAATTTCCAAATTCACAGAATTGGTTAATGTTGACTCCAAATAAAATAATTGATGCTTATTCGCTTTTGAAATTTTCAATTAACTCTGAAACAGTTACTGAAAATCTATTAGCTTTAATTTCTGATGATATTATAACCAACACACATTCTCTTATTGACACACTATCATTCATACTTAACCCAGAAGATGAAGTTGGTTTAGAGTACACAAACAGATTAGCAAAAATTCGAGAATCAGAAATTAACCAAGTAAACAATGAAGAATATACACCTCCTGAAAACTTTGAAGGAGAAGCTGTAATCGATGATATATTCTTTAAACTTACTACATATTACCATGACAAATTAAACAAGATTGATGACTTTAAATTGCTTTTCACAAAAAAGGAATTTATTGAAGACGTAGTTAAGATTCTTTTAAAAACAATTAAAGTCTTTTATGATAAAAAAACTATTGACAATTCACTTTTTGCCGACTTTGACAGGCTAATTTTAGATTTAAAAAAAATGGATAAATAAATAAAATTTGACACACTAATACCTTAGCGTACCGCCATCAGTTTACTCCGGCCTTGACAGGATTTAAAAACCTATCAGATTTTTTTCATTCTAAAATTTTAAACAAAAATAAAAAAATAGAGCCGCTAATAAATAGCGGCTCATAACCAACGGCAACCCTAAAAAAGCAACTAAAAGGAGCACGTTGATAAAATCATAAACCAAAGCCATAGTAGGCTTGCATGCCGTTGGTATAGATACCTTCAATAAGCACTCCGCCTGTTTTGCCTTCAAGCGTTTGTTTAATATCGTCGGTATTTCGAATTGGTTTTTTATCAATGCTTAAAATGATAAATCCTTTGCGAATGCCGGCGCTGCTGAGTTTTCCGGGTTTCAAATCTGTAATTTTAACTCCATATTGAATTCGTAATTTCTGTTTATCCTGATCTGTTATTGTCGAGAAAGTGGCGCCCAGCAAGGAAATCACGTCTTCTTTCGATTTTTTAATGATGCCTGTATCACCATTTTTATTTTTAAGTATCACGGTGATCGTTTTTAATTCATTTTGTCTGTTGATGGTCAGCGTGATTTTATCACCTGGTCTGTGTTGCCCTACAACTTCAAGCAATTGAGTGGTTGTGTTGATGTCAGCGCCTTCAATTTTAAGGATAATATCGCCTTCCTGAAGGCCGGCATCAGCGGCAGCGCCTTTTTCCGTGAGTCCTTGCACATAAACACCTGCCACATCTTTAAGTTTTTTCTCTTCAGCAAACTGGCTGTTAATATCGCGAATCTCAATGCCGATAAATGCTCGCTGCACTTCGCTATAATTCAACAGGTCGTCAACTACTTTTTTAACTATATTTACAGGTATTGCAAAAGAATAACCTGCATACGAACCGGTATTTGAAGCTATTGCCGCATTGATGCCAACGAGTTCGCCTCTTGTGTTAACGAGCGCTCCACCGCTGTTTCCGGGATTTACAGCAGCATCCGTTTGAATGAAAGATTCAACAGACGTGCCACCACCGAGAATATTAATATTTCTAGCTTTTGCACTGACAATGCCGGCTGTAACCGTTGATGTCAGATTGAAAGGATTGCCAACTGCCAACACCCATTCGCCAATTGCCAAACTGTCAGAATTTCCGTAAACAAGAAATGGAAGTTTGTTCATCTCAATTTTCAAAACAGCTAAATCTGATGAAGGGTCAGTGCCGACAATCTTTGCAGCGAAACTGCGTTTATCATTCAGTGTAACCTCAATCTGTTCGGCATCTGCCACCACATGATTGTTGGTGACAATATATCCATCTTCGCTAATGATTACGCCGGAACCGGTTGCTTGAATTTGATTTTGCTGAGGCTGACGATTCTGAAAAGGATTTCCAAAAAGATTAAAAGGATCCATTCCGAAAAAATCATCATAATATGAATTTTTCTGCTGAAATGTTGTTTTGATATGCACTACAGCATGAACGGAAATCTGCGCAGCATACCTGAAATCAGTCAAATTACCTGAAGGTACGCCCATATAACTGGCATAATGTGCAGGAATGCCAGCGCTTTGATTGCTGATGTAGTTCGTTTTTTTTGAAATTTTATTGTTGATACCTAATGCAGTCAACCCGCCTAAAGAGGCTATTAATAATGTGCTTACAATTTGTTTTGTCTTCATTTTATTAATTTTTTTAAAGTTTCATGATTTTCTTTTCAAAAATAATGCCAGTCAGAAACAAGCATTTTAATAACGTTTTTCAGAAAAATTTATTTTTTAGTTAGTTTGAATATGGTCAAGAATACTGAAATTTAACTTGTTAAGTTCTTTATTTTTTAAATAAAATAATGAAACATAGAATTTTTAAATAATCAAAATGTATCTACTATTTATTTAATTTTGTCGGAGAAACAGAAAAATATGAATATAGATTCTAAATACAACCCGAAAACGACAGAAGACAAGTGGTATGCATACTGGATGAAAAATGGTTTTTTTCATTCAGAACCTGATGATAGAATACCTTTTACAATTGTGATTCCTCCGCCAAATGTGACCGGCGTGTTGCACATGGGACACATTTTAAATAACACCATTCAGGATGTAATGACTCGCCGTGCCAGAATGCAAGGCAAGAACGCCTGCTGGTTGCCCGGAACAGACCATGCATCCATTGCAACAGAAGCAAAAGTAGTGGCAAAATTAAAATCAGAAGGAATAAATAAAACGGATTTGACTCGTGAAGAATTCCTGAAACACGCATGGGAGTGGACACACAAGCATGGCGGAATAATTCTCGAACAATTAAAAAAACTCGGCGCTTCGTGCGATTGGGAACGCACAAAGTTTACAATGGATGAAGATTTGTCGGAATCTGTGATTGATGTTTTTATTGATCTTTTCAAGAAAGGGCTTATCTATCGCGGCGTTCGCATGGTGAACTGGGATCCGAAAGCATTGACAGCCATTTCTGATGAAGAAGTAATTTACAGAGAAGTATCCTCAAAATTATATTATATCCGTTATAAAATTGAAGGTAGTTCGGATGAATGGCTTACCATTGCTACTACTCGTCCTGAAACAATTCTTGGAGATACTGCAGTTTGCGTGAATCCTGAAGATGCGAGATATGCTCATCTTATAGGAAAAAAAGTGTTGATTCCTCTCATTAACCGCTCTGTGCCTATTATTCAGGATGAATATGTGGATAAAGATTTTGGAACCGGCGCATTGAAAATTACCCCTGCGCATGATGTGAACGACTACAACATCGGCTTAAAACACAATCTTGAAACGATAGATATTTTTAATGATAATGGTTCGCTCAATAAAAATGCTCAATTATATATTGGTGAAGATCGTTTTGCGGTAAGAGAAAAAATTGTTAAAGAATTGGATTTGCAAGGTTTTCTGGTAAAGACAGAAGATTATATGAATAAAGTTGGCTTCTCTGAACGCACGGATTCGGTTATTGAACCAAAGCTTTCATTGCAATGGTTTTGCAAAATGTCAGAAATGGCAAAGCCTGCATTGGATAATGTGATGAATGATAATATCCATTTTCATCCGGCGAAGTTTAAAAACAGCTATAAACACTGGATGGAAAATGTGAAAGATTGGTGTATCTCGCGTCAGCTCTGGTGGGGACAACGTATTCCTGCATATTTCTACGGCACTCATCCAAATGATTATGTGGTTGCAAAAACAGTTGAAGACGCATTGATTCTTGCAAAAGAAAAAACGAATAATAAAAATTTAACCATTGAAAATTTGCGACAAGATGAAGATGTACTCGACACTTGGTTTTCATCATGGTTGTGGCCAATTTCAACGTTTGACGGCATTAGACATCCTGATAATAAAGACATCAACTATTATTATCCGACAAATGATTTAATCACAGCGCCGGAGATTTTATTTTTCTGGGTGGCGCGCATGATCATGGCGGGCTATGAATACAGAAAAGAATTGCCTTTCAAGAATGTATATTTGACGGGCATTGTGAGAGATAAGTTGCACAGGAAAATGTCCAAATCGCTGGGTAATTCACCTGATCCGCTTGATTTGATTGAGAAATACGGCGCTGATGGCATCCGCATGGGTATGTTGTTGTGCTCTCCGGCAGGCAATGATCTTTTATTTGATGAATCGCAATGTGAACAAGGACGAAATTTTAACAATAAACTTTGGAATGCTTTACGACTGATAAAAGGTTGGCCGATAGATGAAAATTTGAAACAATCGGAAGTGAATCAGATTTCTTCACAATGGTTTTTCTCAAAGATGAATGAAAGCATTGAAGTGATTGATGATTTGTTTTTGAAGTATAGATTTTCCGAAGCATTGATGGCTATTTACAAATTGATTTGGGATGATTTCTGTTCATGGTATCTTGAAATGATTAAGCCAGCTTATCAGCAACCTATTGACCGAATGACCTATGATTCCGTTGTTCAGTTTTATGAAATGTTATTGAAAATACTTCATCCGTTCATGCCATTTATTACTGAAGAAATCTGGCAATTGTTGAATGAGCGGAAAGATGGCGACAGCATTATGATGACTTCATGGCCTGTTGCAGAAAAATATAATGCGAAAATGATTTCTGATTTTAATGCTACACAGGAAATCATTATGGGCATTCGCACTGTTCGCAAAGAAAAAAATATTGCTAATAAAGAAGCCATTGATTTATATACTAAAATTAATCAATCAGAAACATTCAATACGTTCTTTGACCCGGTAATTGCCAAGTTGTGCAACATTAACAAAATTGAATATGTGAATGAAAAGATTGACGGAGCAATTTCGTTTATTGCCAGATCAACGGAATTTTTTATTCCATTGTCCGAAACCATTGATATTGCTAAGGAAATCAAGAAATTGGAAGAAGAACTTAAATACACCAAAGGATTTCTCATTTCTGTTACAAAAAAACTTTCCAATGAAAAGTTCGTGAACAACGCATCAGAGCAGGTTGTTGGAATGGAACGAAAGAAACAAGCCGATGCTGAATCAAAAATAAAAGTGATAGAAGAGCAGTTGTTAAATTTGAAAAAATAAAATTGGCAATGTAATTAAGAATGTTGGTATTCTTAATTTAAAATGATATTTAATATTTATATCTTTTTCCCCATAACTTTTTGAGTCGGGCAAGAATTTCGTTTTCACGCGGATTATCTTGCGGAGAGTAGAGTTGTGTGCCTTTGATTTTTTCTGGAAGAAATTCTTCATCTACAAAATTATCTTTAAAGTCGTGGGCATATTTATAATCTTTTTCATATCCAAGATCTTTCATAAGTCCTGTAGGTGCATTGCGAATATTGATTGGCACTGGAAGATCACCGGATTGTTTAATCAGTTTATGTGCCTTTTGAATTGCCATGTATGAAGCATTACTCTTTGGTGAAGTTGCAAGATAAATGGCTGTTTGCGACAAGATGAGTTCGCATTCGGGATATCCAATCATATTCACTGCCTGAAAACAGTTGGTAGCAAGCAATAGAGCATTTGGATTCGCATTGCCAATATCTTCGGAAGCAAGTATGAGCATACGGCGAGCAATAAATTTAGGGTCTTCGCCGCCTTCAACCATACGAGCAAGCCAATAGACGGCAGCGTTAGGATCACTACCACGCATGGATTTTATAAAAGCAGAAATTACATCATAGTGCTGTTCGCCGTTTTTATCATATAATGCCAGATTCTGCTGAACATACTTCAAAACTTTTTCATTGGTAATCGTAATATTGTCCGAAGGTTCAGAGTTAACGCAGAGTTCAAAAGCATTTAGTATTTTACGAGCATCACCACCGGAGATACGCAACAATGCTTCTGATTCTTCAATATGAATTGTTTTTTTCTTTGTGCGTTGTTCCTCTTCTACTGCAATGTTTAAAAGATTAGTCAGTTCATCTTTTGTCAAAGGATTGAGAATATAAACCTGACAACGCGAAAGTAAAGGCGAGATAACTTCAAAAGAAGGATTTTCTGTTGTTGCGCCAATCAAAGTGATAATGCCTTTTTCAACGGCATTGAGCAGAGAGTCTTGCTGCGCTTTATTGAAACGATGAATTTCATCAATAAAAAGAATGGCTTTAGGTTGCTTTCTTGCTTTTTCAATTGTTTCGCGAACATCTTTAACACCTGAACTGACAGCGCTAAGCGTGTAGAAGGAAGATTGAAAATGATTGGCGATAATATTTGCTAATGTTGTTTTGCCAACACCTGGCGGGCCCCAAAATATGATAGAAGGGATGCTGCCTGAATCAATAGATTTTTTTAATATTGAATCATCACCAACAAGATGTTTTTGTCCTATAAATTCATTTAATTGTGTTGGACGAAGTCGTTCTGCAAGAGGAAGGATAGGCATTTTTTCAAATATTTATACAAACCTAACAAAAAAAATTAAAAGACTTTTGTAGTTTAATAAAATTTATGTAGGTTTGACAATGATTTCATTAATTGAAAATTAATTATATTTGTAAAAACAAAATTTAGAATACTATGAAAAACAAAATAATGATTTTTATTGTTTTAGCTTTTATGACTACTCAAGTTAAAGCACAATTGAAGATTCTTTCAGGCATTGAGAAAGGTTCATATAATTCAATGGCTAAAGACATTTTGAAAATATGCGGAGATAAAGAAGTTAAAGACACTGTTCGTGAAAAAGTACCTGTTTACGTGAATGGATATCCTTCAGGAGAAAGAGATACAACATATATCAGGTCTTCAAAAGAGACGTTTATTAATATTAAAACAACCGGTGGTAGCGCTGATAATTACAGACAGTTGGTTGTGAACAGAAGCGCTAATCCTGATATTGCATTTATGCAATATGATGTTATTTTGCTTGAACAACTTAAAAGTTTGAAAAGAGGAGAAACAAAAAAGAAATATGAAAATTTAAGAGTACTGCTTCCTTTAGGAACAGAACAAATTCATCTGATCACAAAAGCCTCCAGTGATATTGAGAGTTTGAAAGATTTAAAAGGAAAAAGAGTGGGTATAGGTTCAAAACAAACAGGTACACAGGTGACCGCTATTTGTATTCAGGAAATTACAGGAATTCAATGGATCAATGTAGAATGGGATTTGGATTTTTGTATAAAATCATTATTCAACGGACAACTTGATGCTTTCTTTTTTGTCGGATCAGCTCCTGTTGAAAGATTGAAACTTTCAAAAGATATTCAGTTTGAATTAAGGCTTGTGCCAATAGAAGATGAGAATCTTTTGGCTTATTATCCTAAATCTGTAATTAAAAAAGGATCTTATTTCTGGGCAAAAGAAGATGTTCCAACGTTTGGTGTTTTGGATGCTTTAGTAACTAATATCATTGGTGAAACAAAAGAAAAACAAGAGAATATTAAAAAGATGCTGACAGACATTAAAAATAATATTGAAGAACTTAAAAAGACTGGTCATCCAGAATGGAAAGAAGTTAGTTTTGATTTTAGCAATTACGAAGGGAAAATCCAAACGGATGATATATCAAAAGAAGTTTTTAATAAATAGAATATTCGTTTGATTTGATATTAAAAGGGGCGGTCAGTATTGATCGCCCTTTTCTTTTGTATTAGTTTAATGCAAGTTCTGTGACTTCTTTTAATTCTTTTATATAATGAAATTTTAATCCTTCAAGGTATTTAGGTTTAATGTCATCAATATCTTTTTTGTTTGCATTACATAAGATAATATCACTAATACCAGCACGTTTGGCTGCCAGTATCTTTTCTTTGATGCCGCCTACGGGAAGTACTTTCCCTCTAAGTGTAATTTCACCGGTCATGGCAAAATTATTTTTTGCAGGTCTTTTTGTAAATGCAGATGTGAGCGCTGTAAACATTGTAATTCCTGCTGAAGGACCATCTTTAGGCGTTGCGCCTTCCGGCACATGGAGATGAACATTAAATTTTTCAAAAATTTCAGGGCTTAAAGAAAAATAATTTGCATTTGATTTTAAATATTCATAAGCCAGTGTTGCAGATTCCTTCATTACATCACCCAGATTTCCTGTGAGTGTAAGCTTCCCTTTACCAATACTTAAGCTAACTTCAATGAAAAGAATTTCGCCACCGGCGGCTGTCCAAGCCAATCCTGTAACAACTCCAGGCACCTGGTAATCATTTACTTTTTCTCTTTGAAAAATTTGCGGACCCATGATTTTCAATAAATCATCTTCGGAAATATTTTTATTGAATTTTTCTTTCATCGCAATAAAGCGTGCTCTGTTGCGAATCACTTTCGCTATCGTCTTTTCAAGTTGGCGTACACCTGATTCCCGCGTATATTGTTCAATCAATTTTTGAATGATATTATTACTAAAAATAAGCTGTCCATCAACAAGACCATGTTCTTTGATTTGTTTTGGAAGCAAATGACGTTTGGCAATTTCAATTTTATCTTCAAGTATATAACCGCTGATATCAATGATTTCCATCCTATCAACCAATGCAGGATGAATCGTGCTTAACGTATTTGCAGTTGCAATAAAAAGTATTTTTGATAGATCAAAATCTACTTCGAGAAAATTATCGTAAAATGCGTTGTTCTGCTCTGGATCAAGAACCTCAAGCAATGCAGACGCAGGATCACCTTGAAATGTGTTGCCGCTGACTTTATCAATTTCATCTAAAACAAAAACCGGATTTGAAGTTTTTACTTTTTTAAGATTTTGAATGATTCGTCCGGGCATAGCGCCAATATAGGTTTTTCTGTGTCCGCGTATTTCCGCTTCATCACGCAATCCGCCGAGTGACATTCGAACATATTTTCTTTGCAATGTTTCTGCAATTGATTTTCCAAGAGATGTTTTTCCAACGCCTGGAGGACCAACGAGGCAAAGGATTGGCGATTTCATATCACCTTTAAGTTTTAGAACAGCAAGATATTCGATGATTCGTTCTTTGACTTTTTCTAAACTAAAATGATCTCTATCTAATATTTTTTGTGCTCGTTTGAGATTGAAATTGTCTTTTGAATATTCATTCCAAGGCAGATCTACCATAGTTTCAAGATAATTCATTTGAATAGAATATTCAGCCGCCGCAGGATTCATGCGTTGCAGCTTATTCATTTCCTTGTTAAAGATTTCAGCAACTTCTTTCGACCATTTTTTCTTTTGAGATCTTTCAATAAGATCTTTGATCTCGTGTTCATTGGGTGTTCCGCCAAGTTCCTGTTGAATGGTTTTCAGTTGTTGATTGAGCAGAAAATCTCTTTGTTGTTTATCAATATCAACTTTAACTTTAAGTTGAATTTGATTTTTAAGTTCCAGCATTTGCAGTTCCTTTGAGAGATAGGTAATCACTTCACCTGCTCGTTCACGCAAGTCGGAAATTTCAAGTAGTTTCTGTTTGTCTTGAACTGAAATATTGAGATTTGATGAAATGAAATTTATAAGAAAAACAGGACTTTCAATGTTTTTAACTGCAAAAGCCGCTTCAGATGGGATGTTTGGCGATTCCTTAATAATGTGTAAAGACATATCTTTAATGGAATCCATCAAAGCTTCAAATTTTTTATCTTTTGGAATAATTTCAGCTTCTGTGTAAGCTGTTACTTCTGCTTTGAAATATGGTTCTGTTTCGACAATTTTTTTAATCTCAATTCTTCTTCTTCCTTGAATAATCACGGTTGTACTGCCATCAGGCATTTGAAGAATTTTAATTATATATGCCATTGTGCCAATCGCATTCAATTCATCTGATTTTGGATCTTCAATTTCAACATCTTTTTGCGAAACAACACCAATCAGTTTGTTGCCGGCATATGCATCTTTAACCAGTTTGATGGATTTGTCTCTCCCAACTGTAATAGGAATTACAACACCTGGGAAAAGCACAGTGTTTCGCAATGGCAGAATTGATAGTATTTCCGGAATTTCTTCTTGGTCTATTTTTTTCTCATCATCAAGACTAAGTAATGGAATAAATTCAGCATCGCTGTCCATAATATTTGATAATAGTATCTGAAAATTTTTATCGTTATTATTCATTGTTTAAGTTTTCATTATTTAGATAAGTATAAATAAAATCTAATTAAATAGAATGTCAATATGGCAGATAAGAAGGAGAGCCTGCTTTTTAATATTAAAATTCATTAGTTTGATATTTATTAAACCCTTTATTTATTAATTGTTTGACTGTATAATCTCATTTTTACTTTTAAAGTATATTATGTAAGTCAAAAATTATTCCAATAATAAAATCTTGATAAAGATCAAAAAGAATTTTAACGAAAAGTAAACATTCGTCTAACAGAAAAATAATTAAATTTTATAATGAAATCAGTCAATTAAAAAGGAAAATTTTTCAAAAATAGATCAGTAATTAAATCTTTCCGACAAGCATTGATTTTGGCGGGGTTTTTAAATAAAATAGGATTTAATAGAAATAAAAAATCCTTAAAAATACTTGATAAATATAGTATTCTTAAGGATTTAATTTTAGAGTATTTATCTGTTTAATTTCCGTAAATATAATTTTCAAGATTTTGAATAGTCACGTTTTGTTCGTTGATTACATTATTTACGATGTCTCCAATTGAAACAATACCAATGAGTTCTTCGTTTTCAACGACTGGCAAATGGCGAAAATGTTGTTCTGACATCAACGCCATACATTCCTGAAGGCTTGTGTCTGCATTGATAACATAAACAGTAGTTGACATAAAATCTGAAATGGCTTTACTTAAGGCAGAATCGCCATATACAACACTTTTTCTGGCAAAATCTCTTTCGGAAAATATTCCAATCGGTTTTTCGTTTTCGAGTACAATTAGTGCTCCAATGTTTTTTTCTGACATAATTTTTAGAGCAGATTTAACGCTGGTCTGCGGAGTGACAGAATAAAATTGACTGCCTTTCTTTTCAAGGATTTGTTTTACTGTTATCATAATTATTTTTTTATGGTTAAACAATTAATACAAATATAATAATTCCAATCAATCAAGTCAAAAAAAATATTTAAATTGTAAAATATGAATTTGAGAGGTTAATATTTAAAAATAAAAATCAGAGAATCAACAATCGAAAAATGAATGAAACATTAAATTTATTTTTCTCGTATAAAGTTTAAATTTTAACAAAATTCATTAGGTTTGTAAAACCTTTTCACAAAATACATCTATGAGATTTTTTTTTTATTATGTGATTTTCACATTCGTGTTTTTAAGCCTCATGTGGTTTGTTATTGAAAAGGGCAAGACTCTAAAACCACATGATAATATAGTTTCCACACAGATTGCAATCAATAAATACCTTGATAAATCAGTCCCTTTTAAGATTAATTCCAATGTAAGTGTAACAGATCAATTTATTCATAACATGAAGAATCCATTAAGCATGTTATTGATTCAGGTTGTGTTGATTTTATTGATATCACGGATGTTTGGTGTTTTGTTTTCGAAGTTTGGGCAACCTATAGTTATTGGAGAAATTGTTTCAGGTATTATTCTTGGTCCTTCCATTTTAGGGTTTATTTCTCCTAATATTTTTAACTTTATTTTTCCGAAAGAATCTTTAATGAGTTTACAATATTTAAGTCAGATAGGTTTGACTTTTTTTATGTTCAGTATAGGAATGGATTTAGATCTTTCCAAAATCAAGAGAAAAGCTAAAGTTGCGCTCGTTGTTAGTCATAGTAGTATTATTTTTCCTTACTTTCTTGGCGTTTGTCTTGCATATTTTATTTATCCAGTTTTTGCTATTGGTAATGTTAATTTTTTATCTTTTGCTTTATTTATTGGAATTGCGATGAGTATTACAGCTTTTCCAGTCCTTGCACGAATTATTCAGGAAAGAGGATTAACACGAACTACACTTGGTTCTTTGGCGATAACGTGTGCTGCTACAGATGATATTTCTGCGTGGTTTATTCTGGCTGCTGTTATTGCAATTGTTAAAGCAGGTAATATAACTAGCGCATTATTTACTATTGGATTGACTATTGTTTATGTTTTTTTTATGTTTAAAGTTATTAAACCATGGATCAGCAAAAGAAGTCAAAAACATTTGAATGAAAATATATTATCTAAATCTGTTGTTGCCAAATCGTTTATAATATTATTATTGTCGGCATGTATAGCTGAACTTATTGGAATCCATGCTCTTTTTGGAGCTTTCATTGCTGGTGTAATTATGCCTCAAAATATTAATTTTAAGAACAATTTGCTGGTTAAAATAGAAGATATTAGTGTATTGATATTACTTCCTATTTTTTTTGCTTTTACAGGGTTACGTACTCAAATTGGGTTATTGAATACAAGTAATGCTTGGTTAATATGTGGATGTGTGTTTTTGATTGCTGTTATTGGGAAAATTGCAGGCAGCACATTAAGCGCAAGATTTGTTGGTTTGTCGTGGAAGAATTCATTATCATTAGGTGCCTTAATGAATACTCGGGGACTAATGGAATTAGTCGTTTTGAATATTGGTTATGATCTTGGAATATTATCTCCTGAAATTTTTGCAATCATGATCCTCATGGCGCTTGGAACAACCTTCATGACAGGACCATTGCTCAATTTGATAAATTGGGCTTTCCCTAAAATTGAAGTTGATGAAGATGAAATTATAACGCAATAAAGAATTGTAATATGAATTTGTAAAAAAACTAAATTAATGACATGTGTTGTTTGTGTTGATTATTCAGTATTTGCAGGTTTATTTATATTTATAAAAATAAAAAACGAATAAAAAAATGCAAAAAATACAACACCTGCTTGATTGTTGAGCATTGATTCAAATAAAAAATTTATTGCACATATAAATAAAAATAATAATGCAACTAAATCTTTATTCTTCCAGAAGATTTTAAGAGGATAGAAAAAAAGTAAAAGAATCCAAATAAGTCCTACAATGCCCTGCCCTAAAAAGGTTTCAAGAAATTGATTATGCACATTTAATCGTTCTTTTAAAGCGCTTTCATAATCGTTTTTTTTATATTCTTTACACAATTCTTCTTTAATATCGCCAGTACCAACGCCAAATAGCCAGTCCGTTTTTAAAATATTAATTGTTGAACTCCAGACTAACAAACGAACTGCTGAACTTTCATTCGTTGAAACATTGTTTTTTGAACGTTCTAATGCTGTATTTACCGAAGCAAAACGGTTATTATTTTTTAAAGCAAAACAAAATGACGAAGCAGTTATTAAAATTAAAATTGAATACAAAAAAATATTTTTACCTTTAAATAAATCATAAAAAACTAAAATTAAAAATGCCGAGAAACCTGCAATTATACCAGCCTTTGACGACAGAAGAAATATAAAAACGCAGAACCAAATTAATATTAATATATAGCACACTTTTAATGAAATTGAGATTTTATTTTTTAATTCATAATAAATAAAAATTGATGCCATTGAGACAAACATTGCAAAGTATGTTGGATGATGTATAAACGATAATTTTGTATAGAAAAACCATGTCATATTGCTGAATCCAGAATTGTAAATAGCATTTCCTATACAAAAAAGACTACCTGTAAAAACGCCTGCAATAAAAAAATATATGATATTCTTATAACTATAAGTTTTTGTATTTATAAACAAAAAAGGAATTATTAAAAGTGAAAGTTTAACCTGAATATCAAATAATCCAACGGACAAATTTGAATATCTTGTATTAATTAAAAATATCGCATGAATCAAATAAAAAACAGGTAATATTAAAAAAGTCAATGAACCAATATATTTATAAATGTTTTTGTAACTACCATTGAATATCCAAATAATTATCCATAAAATAATTATTGGCGGAACTGCTTTTTTATAAAGAGGAATAAAAAATGCTAATAACAATGGCACCCAAAATATTATATTCTGTCTTTTTAATTGAAATAAAGAATTTGACATATGTTTTTTTTAAATAGATTCAATTGAATTTATAAAATCTTGCGCTAACACTTTATAATTATGATGAAGTGCCACGTAATTCTTACCTCTGGCTCCAATGTCAGATAATTCATCTGGTGTTAATTGCATAAAATATTTGATTGTTTCAGCAATTAAAAAATGATTTTCCGGTTCGATTGTAATTCCGCAATCAGCTAATTTAACAATATCAGTAGGTGTTTTGATTGCTTGAATGATCGGTCTTCCTGACATCATATAGTCAAAAAGTTTATTTGGACTAATTCCAAATCTGAATATGGGTTTGTATTGAAGACTGATAAAAAGAATATCTATTTTTTTCAGAATAGGAATCAATGTTTTTTTAGGAACAGCATTCAGAAAAAAAACATTTTGTAAATTCATAATAGCTGCTTGATTTTTCAAGGTTTCTTTATCTGGTCCATTACCAATAAAAAGAAAAGCAACAGGTTCTTCTCTCAATAAATCTGCAGCTTGAATTAAATATTGTAAAGCATTTGCTAACCCATGACTACCTGCATAACCTATCACTGTTTTGCCTTCAGTTTTAAGTTTATTAATTAAATTAATATGTTCACAAGAAACATTTTCGCAGTTTTGCCATTCATCCATCGCAATTCCATTTGGTATATAATGAAATTTTGCAGGATTTAAGCCATGTTCAAGCATGTGTTCAAGTGTGTTTGGAAGAATTGAAATGACTTTGTCGGATTTTTTATAAGCAAAATTTTCAGCCCATTGCATCACTTTGATAAAAGGATGATTTTTTGAATAACCTCCCAATTCCATTGGTGACAATGGCCACAAATCATGTACTTCAAAAACTAATTTCGCATTACATTGTTTTGCAATTTTATTGGCAGGGAAAATATCAAGCGGATAGGTTGAAGAAGCAATAACAACATCTGGTTTAAAAATTTTAATGATTTTATTTTTATTAAAAATCAATTTGATTATAAAAACAAAAATATTAAAAATTCTTCCTATTCCATTTCCATTGTATTTATTGGTTTTAATCCATAAATAATTTATTCCATCAATAGTATCTATTTGTAAATTTCTTTTTACATCCGGTTGCGAAGAACGTACATGCGCTTGTGATGAAGCCACTATCAAAACATTATGTCCTTGTTTTATCCATTCATTTGCCAGATAATATGGTCTGTATTCCATCCCAAGTTTATTATTGCCGGCGTAGTGATTGATGAGTAATATATTCATTTGAGCAATTCCTTATAGATGTTTATCATTTGATTTACATTTTCATTCCATTCAAAATGCTTTTTCACTTTTTCTCTTCCTTGTTTTCCAAAAGATTTCCGCAATGTTTCATCTTGTATGAGTTTGATTATTGCGTCAGCAGCTTCATTTTCATTTTTTGGTTGAACTATAAATCCTGTAATGTTATTATCAACAACTTCTGGTAATCCGCCTATATTACTAACAACAACAGGTTTTTCACAAGCAGAAGCTTCTAAAATTGCTACTCCAAAACTTTCACTATCGTTTATTGACAAGGCAACATAGATATCCAGCATATTATAATAATCCATAATTTTATTATAAGAAATTAAACCTGTAAAGATTGCATCGTTAATAATATTTAGCTCTTTACATAATTTTTTTAATTCTTGTTCTAATGAACCACCACCAACAATCAGTAAGCGAAGCGGAAGAGATGGTAATTTTTTTTTAATAATAGAAAAAGTTTTAATAAGATATGCAATGCCATATTTTTCTTCAAGAGTTTTAATTGTGCCAATCACAATGTCATTTTCATTAAATATACTTTGTGTAGACATTGGTTTAAAAACACTCGTATCGATGCCAAATGGTGTAACTTCAATTTTTTTTGAAGTATATTTTTTTGTTTCATCTGCCATGAAAAAACTTGTAGAAAGAATTTTGTCGGCAGTTTGTAAATTATATTTTAAAATTGTTTTATGAACAAACGATTTTCGGGGAAAATCAAACACATCACTTCCCCAAACAGAAAGAACATAAGGATGAAATTTTGTTAAAGCACCAAGCAATCCATAGCTTGAAGCATAATGAGCATGAACAATATCCGGTTTTAATTCGCGAATAGTTTTTTTAAGTTTTTTTAACGTATTTAAATAAGATAATTTTAAGAATTTTTTTTTTTTTGAATTGATTATTTTTTTTGAAATTATTGATTCAATTATTTTAATTGAATTGTAATTTTCATATAAATCATTGTTGAAAGAGTTTAAAGTAAAAATTGATATTTCAAATCCTCTATCATGCAGAGCTGTTGACCATTTAAAGGTATGTGATGAATTTGCATCAGCCAGAAGTAATATTTTAGTTTTATTATTCATGAATGTTTATTTCACGATAGTTTTAAGAAATGTTTTACTTGCAAGAATGAATTCTTTAGGTTCATTTAAAAGTATATAAAATAATTGTATAGTTCTGATAATATAATATTGATAAGCGATTCCGTGTTTTTTGAAAATTTTTTTATAAGAAGATTCAATAATCATTGAACGTTGTTGATTTGACCAAGTCTTATTACTGGAAGCCTTACCAATATGAGTGATGCGAGTATCAAGATAGGTAACAGGAATATTTTTTGTGTATGCATTATAAAATAAATCAAGATCTTCTGCATACATAAAATAATCTTCAGCCCAGCCATTCAAAAGTTTAAAAGTTGAACGGTGTATGATAACACTGGCGCCAATTGACCAATGACCAAGTTTGTTTTGATTTATAAGCCGTGTAAAATAATTATTTAGAGTAGGAATTAGATACATTGTCTTTTGAAGCTGTCCGTCAGTATCAATAAGTGATGTAACATAAATAGATTCATTATTTTTTTTCAAAATTTCAGAATAATCTTCATCTAATTTTGAATTTATAATAATGTCTGGATTAAGAAAATGAAGCCATTTGCCATGAGCATGTTTTGCAGCTAAATTATTGGCTTTTGAAAATCCAAGGTTTTCCTGTCCTTTGATAAATGTTACAAAAGACTTGTCAATAGTGATATCTTCAGCAATTTTAATAGAATTGTCTATTGAATTATTATCATAAATAATAATTTCCACAATATTATTTTTGATAAATTCTAAAATGCTTTTAATACAATCACAAAGCATTTCACCTGTATTGTAATTTACAATGATAATACTGATGTCTATTGGATTATTTGTGTTAGTCATCAAATTTATTTTTCATTATTTTTTGCTGATATTTTGTAAATCCATCCAATCAGACATATATCGTAAATACACATTAACAAAGATAATATTATTAGAGTAATTATAATATTTTTGAAGATAACACCTCCAACGATTAGAGAAAAAATAAGTAAAATATTTCCTGTTATAGAAAATTTTAACATGGTTTTCATCCTGTCTTTAATGATAGGTACTTGAGCAATCGCATATCGGATAAAATCAAGAAAGAACCAAGGCGCTAATATTTGCGAATAAACACCTGCTTGACGCCAACCAGAACCGAATAAAAATGAAAACAGCCAAGGACCTGCGATTACAGGAATAATAACTATAGGCAGCGCTATTAGTGCAGCTAATAGGATAGTTCTAATAACAAGTTTTTTAAATACTAAAGAATTATTAACTTTTTCAGCAGCGTCTTTATAAAATACTTGAGCGATTGATGTGCCTACAAGACTCATTGGCGCTTGTAGTATACGATAAGCAAAAGAATACCAACCTATAATTGTTGGCATAAAAAATATTTGCAAAAGATAAATAATGCCATTTAATTGAAACATCTCAAGCAATACTTGTGGTGTATTGGCTTTTGGAAGATCTTTATATTGTCTTGCCATTTTTTTTATTGTCAGAAAGTTGATGTCTTTAAATTTATTTTTATCAACTAAAATAATTCTGATTATAAAAAAAATATTAAATAGAATCAGTCCAATTAGATTGCCTGTAAACAATCCCCACAAACCTGTTCCTGCAAGTCCAAGTGCTAATGTTGACAAATTTATACCGGCAGAATTAATGATTTTGCTGTAGGCGAGATTGCTGTAATCTTTTTTTCTGTTGAACCAATTTTGGAATACATTGCTTGAGCTAATCAAAAAAACTAATACAGGCATTAGTAAAAGCCAGAATTTAAGCGGAGAATAAACTTTTGCTAAAGGGAACCAAGTAAAAAATGAAATAATTGAAACAATAAGTATGGCAATACAAATCAAGGCATTGATAATTAATGAAAGCGAGACTATATTAACAGCTTCTTGATCTTTTTTAGGTAGCATGATAGCTATTTCATATCGAAGTGTAGCAATGAGAGCAAATGCACCTACAATAGCCATGAAAAATGTAAAAACACCAAAATCAGCTGGTGAATAAATTCGTGATAAAATAGGAGTAACAAGTAAAGTAATTGCCTGAGCAATTGAAGAACCGGTAACAAGAGTTAAAATACTTTTTATAAATGGAGAACGAAATATTTTTTTTAACATAAAAATTGATTATATGTTTTTGTTCATTCGTTTTTCTAGTAACACCACGTTTTCCACATGATGCGTATGCGGAAACATATCAACCGGTTGAACTTTTGAAACTATATAAAATTCTTTCATCATTTCAATATCTCTTGCTTGTGTTGCGGGATTGCAGCTAACATAGACAATCCGTGATGGAGCTGTTTTTATTAATTGTGCAATCACATCCGGATGCATGCCCGAACGTGGTGGATCTGTAATAACTACATCCGGCTTTCCATTTGCAAAAATAAATTCATCATTTAAAGTCTTCGCAATATCTCCAGCGAAAAATGAAGTATTGTTAATATTATTTAAAATTGAATTTTCTTTTGCATTACTAATTGAAACTTCAACATATTCAATGCCGACAACCTTTTCAGCCTGATGCGCAACAAAATTTGCAATAGTTCCTGTACCGGTATAAAGATCATAAACAGTTTCTTTTCCTGTCAACATGCAAAAATCACGAACTGTCTGATACAGCTTGAGCGCTTGATCTGTATTGGTTTGAAAAAAAGATAACGGTCCAATTTTAAAAATCAAGTTTTCTAATTTTTCAGTTAAATGATTTTTTCTATAATAACAAATCGCTTCTTGGTCGGACAAATCATCATTAAATTTTGTATTTACAACATACATCAGAGAAGTGATTTTCGAAAATTGTATTTTAATTTTTTCCAAAAAATCTTTTATTTTATTTTCATTGTTTTCATTGAAAATAACAATTACCATCCATTCTCCGGATGATGTATTGCGAATAATAATATTGCGTAAAAATCCTTGATGCGTTTTGGAATTAAAAAATTGCAAGTTGTTTTCAACTGCGATTTTTTTAGCTGCCAAACGTATAGCATTAGAAGGTTCCGGTTGAAGATGGCAGAAATTAATATCAAGAATTTTATCAAACCGACCGGGCAAATGAAATCCAAGTGCTTGCTGATTTTCTATTTCTGTATTTTTTATTTCGTCATTTGTCAGCCAACGATGGCAGGAAAATGTGTATTCAAGCTTATTTCGGTAGCATGTTGTTTTTTCTGAAGCGATAATAGGCGAAATAGGAGGTAAGTCAATTTTTCCAATTCGTTTTAAATTATTTTCAACCTGATTTTGTTTAATTGAAAGTTGAGTTTCGTAACTTAAATGTTGCCATTTGCATCCACCGCAAACGCCGTAATGCTCGCAAATAGGTTCAGTGCGGAGTTCGGAATATTTATGAAAATTAATAATTTTAGCTTCAAGATAATTTTTCTTTTTTCTAAAAATTTGAATATCCACAACGTCGCCAGGTGCACCATAAGGAATAAATACAATCTTGTCATTGATTTTTGCAACAGCCTTGCCTTCTGCGCCTGCATCTGTTATCTCAACATTTTCTACAACAGGAAGTTGTCTTTTCTCTTTTTCCATTTTCCGTTTTTTCCTACTACCTTTGCAAAAGTAACAATTAAAACAATACATTATGAATGCAGAAATTGTCATAGAATTTCTTAGTGAATTGCAGCAAAATAACAATCGTGATTGGTTTCAATCGAATAAAGAATATTATTTGGAAGCGAAGAATGAAGTTGAAGCTTTTGTGAATCATCTGATACCTGCATTAATGAAAATTGATAAAACAATTTTGCCTTTAACTGCAAAGGAATGCATGTTTAGAATTTACAAAGACATTCGTTTTTCAACTGATAAAAGTCCTTACAAAATTAATTTCGGTGCATATATTGCGCGTGGCGGGCGCAAAAGCATATTCCCGGGATATTATGTGCATTTTGAAAATGATAATTCATTTCTTTCAGGAGGAATTTATATGCCCCAACCGGAAGTTTTAAAAGCTATTCGAAAAGAAATATTTGAAAATATTGATGAATTCAAACCAATCATTCAAAATGAAAGCTTTAAAAAATATTTTGGCGCTATGGATGATGAGAGTAAGCTTTCAAGAGCGCCAAAAGATTTTCCTGCTGATTTTCCTGATATTGATTTATTGAAATTTAAAAATTATTTTTGTATTCATCCGGTGAAAAATAAACTTGTCAACTCGGATAAATATTTAGAATATTCAATAAATGTTTTTAAAGCAATGCTTCCGCTGAATAAATTTTTGAATGAAGCGATTGAAAAAATGCTTGAATCTAAAGGCGAAGAAGAGATTATTTTATAATTAATAATTTCTTAGTTACTACGTCTTTATTGGTTTTTAAAACGATATAGTAAAATCCATTTGTTAATCCGGATGTTTCAAAATTGATTAACTGAATACCTTTTGACAGTTGTTGATTCTCGCAAATCATGCGCACAACGTGCCCTGTAGCATCATAAAGATAAATATTTGCAGATAAATTGTCCGGCAGATTGATATTTAAATTTGTAAAGTTGTTCGCAGGATTCGGATATACATCAACACTGATTTTATTATTTGCATTAATAATATAATTATTAATAGATGTATTGTCATTAATAGCAGGAAAAACAATATAATCAACCCAAGCTCTGTCAGCGCCTTTGAACCCACTCATGTCTTTTTGATAAACCCATTTAAATAAATGATTTCCCTGTGAAACGGCAAAGCTAACTTTTGCCCAGTCTAATTCTCCAGACCATTGACCAACAATTTTATTATCAATATAAAAATTTAATATGTCAAAATTTAGTTCAGATGAAACTTTTCTGTAAAATGAAATAGAATCATTAAAAAGAACATTAAATCCAACTGACATTATAGACGCTTCACTGTCTTTAATTTTTGCTGAAACTGCACAATGAGTTAATTGGTAAGCAATAGAATCTGTAATAATCCATGGATGCAAATTGGTTGAATCCCAAGGGATATGAGTTGATTTAAAGTTTTCAAAATCTTCAATCAGATAACCAACCGGTAAAATAATTTTAGCAGTATAATTATAATCTCCGGAAGATATTTTATAATTAAAAGAAATATTTGTGCCTGGTTCTACGCTGTAATCAACAGAAAAGCTGAAATTTGCAAATTTAAATGAGCCAGCTGTGAGTGTATCTAATAAAATAATTGGATTATTGATTGTTATAGAAGAATTATCCGTTGACAGTGAACACACTGTATTTGCAGCAAGAGCATGACCAATATTAGTATTTAATATTTTTAATTTAATGGTTTCTCCAGGATCTAATCTGTGATTATTATTCCCACCAACACTATCATTGATTACTTTTGAACCAATTTCAAATGAAGGAGCATTTAATAGAACACTGAAAAATGAATTCCATGAATTTGATTTTTTGTCCCAAGCATGTATGTCAAAGTATGTTTGGTGCTGGTCTGGAACATTATTTTTCACCTTAAAACGAAAATAATCTGATTGTAAAACAATTTGTCCTGAAGGTAAAATATTCCAATGACCGGTATCACTCAAAATAGTAATATTTGTATCTATTGTAGTCAAACGGGCTATAACATTTGAGTCTGCTGTTTTACCATAATTCTTTAAATTTATTTTTAATCGGATAATTTCTCCATTATCAATCAGTCCATCGTTATTGCCTTCAGAATCGTCAATCTTATAATCATTATAAATGATAAATGGTGCATCTGGCGCAACAATACTTATGCTGTAAATCAATGGCTGCCGGTTTTGTTTTGTGATGACAATTGAAGCATAACCAATTGTTTTAATTGCAGAAATTGGAATATTAGCAACTCCGGTAGAATCAGTGTATGAAGCGCCATAAAGTGTATCATTTTTAGAAATACCAATATATGCAAAAGGTTCTGTTTTTACAGTAAATGAACTTGAACCCATTGGAAGTATATTATTAAATTTAGCGTTCATTTTTTGTGGAACACCCATATAAACCATTAATGATGGATCACCTGTCAATTGATAGATTTCCCAATATAGATCATAAAAAGCAGAACCGGATTTCATAACCGAAAGATCACCTGCTTGAAGCATTTGTCCTAACGTGATATACCAATCACTTGTCGGTTCTCCATGATCATGAAAAAGTCTGTCAAATGAGCCTAATGTGTTTGAATTATAAATTGGATTTGTAAGACTTTTATTTCCCACAGACCAATAATAATCTTCATTCCAATATGTGTCATCTGTTGCGCCAATATATGCAAGCGCTCCTTTCTCCTTTGCTTTAACCATAGATTCACCAAAACCGTCTTGTGTTCCGCTAATGATATTTGTTCTGCACGCATTGCTGACCATCACAGAATACTTATCTGTATTGGAAAGTGCTGCAATATCTGAGATTTTAAAAGATGGATCAATAAATCCATTGATCAGTCCATGTCCGGTGTAATTTAAAAATCCTGTTCCAGTATTAAATTTTGAAATTATTTCTGTTGCTTTATTTGCCGACATTGGATAATTATAAAGTAAAGGATTTATTCCATGAGCAGAATTGATATAGTTTGTATTTTCATAATTTAATTGACTATTCATTAAATTGCCATAATCTTGGTCAACACCGGCAATTAAAAGGTTATTCGAAAGATAAGATGGATCAACCATCTGATAAGATTCATAACGAATTATTTTGTTAATCATTGATTGAAGCTGCAAACTGTCATCTGCCGGTAATCTACCATAAAAAACTTCAGGCAAAAAATCATTGGTGTATTCAGCATAATAAAGATCTGTATAATGAGAGCCATCAGCGCTTTTGCCAGTAAAACAAGGAATTTGTTTTGTATTTCCAACTAAAAGTACAAACGTTGGAGCTGGGTCGTTCGTTGTTGCTTGATTGTATAAATTTTTTAAATAATTTCTGATTGAAGTTGTCGAATAACCAACCAACGGATTGCTGGTATATGCTTCAATAATTTGAAATCCTTTTTTTGTTTTCCATTTTATAAAAGGTTGCAATGAAGTTTTATAAATACTATCAGCTACAATAACATATTTTACAGGTATATTTGAAGTTTCATTATTCCCTTTTGTCTGCAAAACTTGGTTGTTTAGAATGTTTGAATAAGTAGGATTGAAATTTAAAGAATTTGTTTTCCCTTTAGTAGCGATTGTTTTAGGAATATTTCCATTTATAAAATGTAGTTTGATTTCTAAATTTTGAAAAACAATAATTGTATTTGTTACCGGATTATATTGCACAGGTGCAATATCTAAACGTGCAAGATTTGCTCCACGTAACTGACCCAGATAGCTGACCGAAACAAGACCGCTGTCTCCAGAAGTATTGTTTGAAAAGGCGTTCAAAGATTTATTTTTTTTGTAAACAGATGAATTAAAATGAAAAGTTGTATCTTTTTTTTCGTTGCCTTTTGATTGAGAAGGTTGCAAAGGATGCAAAGGTGAAGAAATACCAAAATCATTTAGCTGATAAACGTGCGTTTTATAACGAATAATTTCAATCTGAACCGTTGCTTCTATAGGGATTTCAATCAGTTGGTGTAATACCGGTAGTTTTGGAGAGCCGATGATGTTACTCGAACCATAACCTTCAGCATTAAGTTCAGTAAAAGTGCCGTGAAAGTCCGATAATTCTGCATATTCCAGCGAAGAAATAGTATTGACAATATGTAATAGTTTAAAGTTGTTTTCAATTATTTTTAAACCAGAGGAATCTGATTTGAATATTTTTTTCATCGGAGCAGACAATGGATGTTGCGCATAACCCGTTAATCTTAATGTTCCGAAGATAATCAAAAAGAAAAAAAAATATATTTTATATTGCAATGATTTCATCTTTTTAATATATGACAAATTTTAGATGCAATAGTTGCATCTGATTACAAAAGTACAAAGAAAACGTTTTGAATGAAAGAACGTAAATGCGTTTTAAATTATTTTTCATCAAAAATCAAGCACTCGCATGAGAAGTGTCATTAATAAAATAAAAAACATTTTTTTACGTATTTTAATCAATTAAGCATGTATGCAGAATATATTTATGCGTATACTTATTTGTAGCTTTTTAAAAGAAGAAAGTTGTATAACGATCGGTTCCTGCTGATTTCACATATCGAATAGTCAAATCAACACTACAATTGCCGGGTCTTGTATTACTGACACTGGTGATTGAATATTCATAACTAAAAATAAACTTGAAGTGCATGTACTCAAATCCGCCGGTCAGTGCTACAGCATCTGTTGTGCGATAAAAAGCGCCAATTTCAAATGTGGTATAATTACTACTTCTGAAATTATTTACTGATAAAAGATATCCAATTGTTGCTTGTGTGAAGTTCCCTTGATTCACGATTAAAAATTGAGGGGTCATGCTTGTATTGCGAGAAGAAACAATATCCATTCCACCGTTAAGTATAAGTTTTTTTGGTAAACGACTTGCTGCTGAAGTAAAAGATTCATTTGGACTTGTAAGATGATAAACTGAAAAGCCCAGCCATGGTTTTTTGCTTTTCCAACGATCTTTTACATACCAAAGCATTCCTGCATTAAAATCTGGATACAAACAGCTTGTGCGAGAAAAGGATTCATTGTTCGGATTGCTTGATGAATAGCCAACGCCATCTATATATTGTTCGTCAAATGATAATTTTTCAGGATGAAAACTTTTTTGTTTTAATCCGAACTGTAATCCAAATGAAAAGTATTGATTGTTTTTTTTCGATAAAATATTGTTGTATCCAAATGATCCCATCAAAGAGAAATCATTCATCAATCCTTTTAATGAAGAATTGTTGGAGATTAATAAACCATATCCAATCTTTTTTTTGGTGATTGGAGCGTCAAACGAGAAGGTTTCTGTTATCATTCCTCTTTTCTGTACATTTGACCATTGATCCCTATGATCCAACCATGCTCTCCATTTTGCATTTTGGAAATATCCTGTCATCGCTGGGTTTATGGCTAATGGAGAAGCTGTAAATAAATTTAGTTGTCCGTCTTCTTGAGCTGTTAACCTTAAAATATTAAAAAGAAAAAATATGAGTAATAATTTTTTCATATTTTAGTAGAAACGAAAATTATACCAACCAGCATAATGTCTTTCAAATGCCTGTCAAATAAGGATTTTAAAAAATCAAAATGTTTCCGTTTTCTTAATAATAGAATTGAAATTCCATTTTTGGGAATGATTGATTTTTGCTCGAAAATTTAATTTTTTTTAAAGTAGAACAGGGAATAAAATATTTAGTGTAGAATTTTATAAATGAGTTCTTTATTCAGCTCATTTTCAGTAGTGGAAGGATTTTCAATGCCTTTAAATTTTAGATCATATTCTCTAAGAATAGAAAAGATTTCAATGATTTTTGATGGACTGTAATTATTAGCGCCAATCTTATAATCATTAACAAAGAAAGGTTGTATAGATAATGCAGTTGAAATGCTCTTTGGTGATTTATCCTGCACTTGATGATAGATTAAAAGCTTTGAGAAAAACGTATGCAGGATATTCAATGTTAAAACAAGCGAATGTAGTTTTGTGTTTTGAGAAAAATATTTAATGATTCGTGTCGCTTTAAGAATATCTTTTTTCCCAACAGCATTCTGAAGTTCGAAGATATTGAAGTCTTTGCTGATGCCAATATTTTCTTCAATATGTTCCAGTGAAATTTGGCTGTTCGCCGGAACATTAATGATTATTTTATTGAGTTCATTGACAATCTTGCTGAGATCATTTCCTAAATATTCTGCCATCAGAACAGCTGCTTTAGGCAAGATGCTGAATTTTTTATTTTTTAAATAATCAGTAATCCATGTTGGAATTTGCGAATCGTATAATTTTTTTGATTCAAATAGAACACCTGTTTTATCAATGACTTTGGAGAAAGTTTTTCGTTTATCAATTTTTTTGTATTTGTAACAAAAGACCAGAATAGTTGATTTTAGAGGTTTTTCAAAGTATGAAGCCAGATTTTCAATTTTATCTAAATCCTGCGCTTCTTTGATAATGACTACCTGATAATTTGCCATCATCGGGAAACGCTTGACATAGCTGATTATCATTTCAACGTTAGCATCTCGTCCGTAAAGTATATGTTGATTGAATTCTTTCTCCGCTTCGCTTAACACATTTTGTTCAATGAAATCGCTGATAACATCAATATAATAAGGTTCTTCACCGCATAAAAAATAGACGGGATGATAAATTTTATTTGTCAGATTAGCCAGTATTTGTTCAAAAGTCATAAATGGAAGAATGTGGAAGCAAAGTTAATTTTTTTATCAAAAAAATATTTGTCAAGATGAATTTTAAATTGGTTATTGTTTATTTGAAAAAAAATTGTAGGTTTGATTTCATGATGAAGAAGCTGAATTTTCCTGAATATATTTTCAAAACCTCTGTCATTCAAGAGAAGTTAAATATTTTTGATTTTGTCAGAAAAAAATATGTTTTGTTGACAGAAGAAGAATGGGTACGACAGCATATTTTACATTATCTGATTCATGAAAAAGAATATCCTATAACAATGATAATAGTTGAAAAATCAATGCGTTTGAACCGAACAGAAAAACGTGCAGATATATTGATATATAATAAAAACTCGCAACCTGCCGTTCTCATTGAATGCAAAGCGCCAACTGTAAAAATTTCACAAAAAGTGTTTGAACAAATCGCCAGATATAATATGGTTTACAAGGTGAAATATTTGATGGTTACCAATGGATTACAGCATTTTTGCTGCGAACTTGATTATGAAAATTCAACGTGGATTTTTTTGAATGATATTCCTGCTTATTCAGAATTATAATTTATTCATTTTAAAATAAAAAATAAATTGAGTAAATTGCATTGAATTTAAGATTGAGAAAATATTTTTCTTTTATACTTTAAATACTTTTAAATGACTAAATATTTCATTTTTTGTTTCGTGATTTTATGTTCTTCTGTGATAGAATTGTCAGGACAAACGCAAAATTCTAAAATGTCAAATCCGCATTTCAATATGCCTGTTGGAATTCATCAAGAGCAATATCTTCCTAAAACAATCATTTTTAGATTAAAGGATCAATATAAAAAAAATAGTAAAAAAGGTGATGTGTCTGGAATTGCTGGATTAAATGATTTTTTCAATAAGATTCAAGTTGAAAATATTTTGCAAAAATTTCCTGAAGAAATAAATACAATTACAAAAGGTGCGCAAATTGGTAAACAAATAGATTTGTCTTCAATTTATGAAATAACATATAACACTGAAATTGATTTGGAAAAAGCCATCAATCAATTGTATGAAACAGGAGTTGTGCAATATGCAGTTCCGCATTATATACCGCATCTACTTTATACTCCTAATGATTCAAATGTAATTTCAAAACAATGGGGTTTAGCAAAAATTGCTGCATTTGCCGGTTGGGATATCAGCAAAGGAGATACCAATACAGTGATTGGAATTGTTGACACTGGTGTTCAATTAGATCATCCTGATTTGAAAGATAATATCAAATATAATTACAATGATCCGATTGATGGTATTGACAATGATCATGACGGATATATTGATAATTTCAGAGGTTGGGATTTGGGTCAAAAAGATAATAATCCTACTGCCAATTCTAATTATCATGGTATTCATGTGGCTGGTATTGCTGCTGCTTCAACGGATAATGGAAAAGGTATTGCAGGAGTAGGTTTTAAATGTAAATTTCTTCCTGTGAAAATTGATTCTTTGGGCAAACTAATTAAGTCGTATGAAGGAATTAAATATGCAGCTGATCATGGATGCAGTATTATCAATTGTTCTTGGGGAGATACCAATTATCCTGGGCAATATGCACAAGACATTATTGATTATGCTACTTTCAATAAGAATGCACTTGTTGTGGCAGCTGCTGGAAATGATAGCAATAATAAACCTTATTATCCTGCCTCATTGAATCATGTGCTTAGTGTTGCAGCGACAAATTCAAATGATGAAAAAGCAAGTATTTCTAATTACGGAATTAACATTGATGTATGTGCTCCCGGCGAAAATATTTATTCTACATGGTCAAATAGTTTATATGTTTCTTTAACCGGCACATCTATGGCGGCTCCTTTTGCATCGGGAGTTGCAGCGATTGTTAAATCTTATTTTCCATCCTATACTGCGTTGCAAGTTGCCGAACAAGTAAAAGTTACAGCTGAATTGATTGATACTGTTAAGAAAAATATTTCTTATGCTCAACAGCTTGGCGCCGGAAGAATTAATCTTTACAGAGCTTTGACAATTAAAAATCTTCCTTCTGTGCGGCTGCTTACTGATAGTCTGCCTTTAGATTCCTATCAGTATTTAACGCAAAATGATACTTTAAAATTCAATCCTTATTTTGTTAATTTTCTTTCTCCGACAAAAAATCTTAAAGTATCAATTTCCACTAATTCACCTTATGTAAAGATAATTGATTCTATTATTGATTTAGGAATAATGTCTACAATGGCTGTCATGAATAGTCCTAAACAAATCCGAATTCAATTGCTTTCGAATATTCCTTCAAATTATAATCTTCAAATAAATTTTAAATTTATTGATGATAATTATTCCGCTACTCAAAGTTTTAAAGTGTTTTTAAATGTAGATTTATTAAATGTTTATCCTAATAATATTGCAACTACACTTACAAGCACGGGTGATTTTGGATATAATGATTATAATCAGACACAAGGCGCCGGTTTTTTTTATAAAGAAGGTAATAATCTATTGTCATGTGCAGGCATTGTTGTTGGCAATTCGAAAAATAATTTATCAGATAATATTTATAGTAAAAACAATTTGTTTTCCAATGATTTTTTTTCAACAAAAAATATCAGACAGATACCTTCATCAATTGCTGATTTTGAATATTATGGTGAATTTAATAATAGTTTGATAAATAATAAAAATCTTGATATTGAAATTCAACAACGAACGTATGCCTGGAAATCGTTGAATGATGCCAATTATTTGATTTTTGAATATCAAATAAAAAATATTTCTTCTTCGCCTTTGACAGGTTTGTATGCAGGACTTTATACTGATTGGGATATTTGGGATACCGCCAACAGGAATAGAACTAATTTTGATACAATTAATCGTTTGGGGTATACGTATAATATTGATGGTGTTTTGCCTTATTGCGGAACAGCGCTTTTAACGCCTTTGCCTTATAAATTTTATGCTGCAGATAATAAAGGCGCTAATGGCAGCGTAAGTGTCTTGCCTGTTTTTACTGATTCAAGCAAATATATTGCATTGTCAAATAACCGATTTGTTGCCGGTAGTAGCTCTAATGGTGGTGATGTTTCCCAGATACTTTCGGTTGGCCCTTTTAATTTGGATGTGAATAAATCTAAAAAAATTGCGTTTATTATTCTTGCCGGTGATAGTGTTCAAGACCTTGAAAAAAGCTTAACAGCGGCAAAAATTAAATATAAAACAGATACGATTACAGGTGTTAATTTTATAAAGAATAATATTCAGAATGCTCTTCAGATGCAGATTTATCCAAATCCATCAACTAGTGAAACGTATATTTCTGTTGATATTCCTGCTAGTTCGCAAGTTGATTTAGGCATATATAATATTACTGGCGAAAAAATAATGACGCTTGCAAATAGTAAATTTACATCAGGAACATATTTATTTAAGTTGGATAAAAATTTAGCTGAAGGTTATTATATCTGTCGTCTTGCGACACCTAATTCATCAATTACAAAAAAAATAATAAAATTGAAATAATCAATAATTTTTTTCTTAAATGAATAAATATATAATTCTATTTTTTTTCTTTTTCAAACTTGCTTTATTGTCAGCTCAAGTGACAGTGACAACTTATAATGAAAAATTTTCAATGCCTCAGGGAATCAGCGAAGATCAGTATTTGCAGAAAACTATTATTTTTAAAATAAAGCCAGATTACAGAAACAAATGTTCAGATAATGAGATTGCTATTTCAGAATTAAAGGATTTTTTTCAGTCAGTTAAGCTTGTAAATCTAACTCGAAAGTTTCAACATTCATCAACTCCCCAAGTTAAGAGTGTAAATATTTCACATGATTTTGTTGATATAACATTGATTTATGAATTGAAATATGAAAGCGATATTCCTCTGGAAAAAGCAATAAACGCTCTATATGCCACAGGTGTTATAATGTATGCAGTTCCACATTATATTCCACGTTTATTATATGTGCCAAACGATTCACGCATTGCATCTCAATATGGATTGAAGAATGTTATGGCTTTTGCAGGTTGGGATATTTGTAAAGGAGATACAAATACCGTCATAGGTATTTCAGATACGGGTACTGACCTGACTCATCCTGATTTGAAGGATAATATCAAATATAATTACAATGATCCGATTGATGGCATTGATAATGATAATGACGGATACATAGATAATTTTTATGGTTGGAATTTTGGTGGTAATAATAATAATACGCAAGCAGTCGTGTGTTATAAAAATGGAGTGCAAAATGGTGGACTTCATGGCATTCATGTCAGTGGCATTGCAGCTGCTTCGACGGATAATAATTTAGGAATTGCAGGCGCTGGGTTTAAATGCAAAATTCTTCCTGTCAAAATTGCTGATTCTACTGGTGATTTAGTCTATGCATTTGAAAGTATTGTCTATGCTGCGGATCATGGATGCAGTATCATTAATTGTTCATGGGGAGATACTATTTCTTCCGGCGCTTATGGGCAGGATATAATCAATTATGCAACGTTTAACAGAAATGTTTTGGTTGTTGCCGCAGCTGGTAATGTTAAAAATAATTCATCGGCGCCTTGGTATCCTGCATCATACAATTATGTGCTTAGCGTGGCTGGCACTGATAGCAATGATGTAAAATGGAATGAATCTTCCTATGGGAAATATGTTGATGTTTGTGCACCTTCAGTATATATTTTTTCAACTTGGCAAAATGGAACATATATATATTCTGCCGGAACATCTATGGCTGCGCCATTGGTTTCAGGACTTGCAGCGATTGTGAAATCTTATTTTCCTCAATTATCAGCTTTGCAAATAGGAGAGCAGTTAAAGGTAACAGCTGATAATATTGATACAATAAAAAAAAATGTTTTTTATGCGCAACAAATGGGTGCTGGTCGTGTCAATCTTTACAGAGCATTGACAATTACAAATATACCTTCAGTTAATTTCCTAACAGATAAATTGAATTTGCAGTCTTTTATTAATCTTTCAAAAAATGATACAATAAAAATTGCCGGAGATTTTATTAATTATCTTGCTCCGACAACAGATTTGAAAGTCACGCTAACAACGTCTTCGTCTAATGTCAAAATATTAAATCCTGAAATAGATTTTGGCATTTTGCAAACGCTTGAAAAAAAGAATGATTTAAATAATCCATTCAAAGTGCTTATACTTCCTACTGTTAAAGAAAACGAACAGATTGATTTTAAGTTTGAATTTACAGATAAGAATTATTCAGCGTATCAAAATTTTTCAATATTAATAAATGCAAATTATATTACTATAGACACAAACCTTGTTGCCGCTACGTTTTCGGGTACTGGGAATATTGGATATAATGATGCATATGCCACACAGGGAATCGGTTTCACTTATAAACACGGACGTTCGCTGATGTCATGCGGAGGATTGATTTTTGGAAATTCATCTGTAAATATTTCGGATAATATTTATGACAGTCAACATAATTTAGATAGAGATTTTTATTCGCTTTCGCCAATCAGTAAAGTGATTCCACCAATTACATCAGATATTGATGCTCATGCTGTTTTTAATGATAGTCTTGCCGGTACAAATAAATTAAATGTTACCGTGAATCAAAACGTTTACGCATGGAATAAACAGGCAGATGCAAAATACATTATTTGCGAATATGTTTTTAAAAATAAATCAAATTCGGATATCTCAAATTTTCATGCTGGTCTTTTTATGGATTGGGATATTGGCAGCAATCGTAATAATATCGCATCTTTCGATGAAAATAATAAATTGGGATATGTATATCCTTTGAATAGCAATCCATTTACTGGTATAAAATTATTAACTACTTCAGCATTTAATTATTATGCAATTGATAATGATGGCACCAATGGAAGTATCAATATTTATGATGGGTTATCAGATTTTGAAAAATTTATTGCATTGACATCCGATAGATATAATGCAGGTGGAACTACAGGAAACGATGTGTCGCATATATTAAGCGCTGGACCATTTTTGTTGAAATATCAGGATTCACTTACAGTGGCTTTTGCTTTGCTTGCCGGTGATAATCTTCCTGAATTAGTTGCCAGTGGACAATCAGCATTTAAAAGATATACGCACGATACAGCAGGTTCTGTGGCTGAAATGAACAGAAATCAAATTTCAATGAGCCAGAATTATCCGAATCCATTCAGCGATAAGACATATATAGATATTAATCTTCCGGTTGCAACAGCTTTTGATCTGAGTATTTATACTATTTCCGGAGAGAAAATTTATTCTCAATCCTATTCAGCTTATCCGGCTGGAAGTTATACGTTGAAAATTCAAAAAAATAATCTAGGAAAAGGTTGTTATTTCTATCGTTTAAAAACATCTGAAGGTTCTGTTACAAAAAAATTAATGGTAGATTGAATTTGCTTTCTCTCTAAACGATGATGATTGATTTTTAAAATAATCATACATTTGTCAGGATTTTTAAAATAAATTTTAGCTTTTTCATCAATGTCTGAAATAGTTTCGGAAATAAGTTTAATTGATAAGGATTTTCGTAAAGATGCCACATATCGTTATGCGCTTTTCATTCAATTGCTGAATGATAGTTTGGGCTATTGTATTTTGGATATTTCGCAAAATAAATTTTTAGTTTTAGAATCTTTTAGTTTTAAATCAAGTGATGATGCAGAATTGCAATGTGAAGCATACAAGGAAATTATTGATAAATCCGAAAATTTAAAATATGTTTACAAGCAGGTAAAAGTTGTTTATCATGGACACAAATCTACGATTGTGCCTGCACCACTTTTTGATGAAAAGGAAATAAAAACTTATTTGAAGTTTACAGAAAAATTGCCGAATGATTTTGAAATAGTTGCAAATAAACTGAATGCCGTTGATGCCCACTGTATCTATGCGTTGCCAGAATGTTTAAAAAAAATATTTAATGAATTTTTTCCGAATCATAAGCTGTATTCTGCTTCAATCGTGATGATTGAGAATTTGCTTTTGAATTTTAAACATCAGGTGAATGAAAAAAAAGTATTTGTAAATGTGCATTCATCGCAATTTGAAATACTGATAATGGAAGGGAAAAAGCTTTTACTTTATAATTCATTTTTATTTAAAAGTCCTGAAGAATTTATCTATTATATTTTGTTTGTCATAGAACAAATGGATTTAAATCCTGAAAATGTAGATGTAACTATTTTGGGTGAAATCATTGCTGAAAGCCAGTTGTATGAAGTGCTTTACAAATATATTAGAAATATACATTTTATAAATAGAACGGAAAGTTTTAATTATTGTGAAAGTTTAAATACAATTCCACCTCATCATTTTTATTCTCTTTTTAATTTGAATTTATGCGAATAATCAGCGGAACGCATAAAGGACGACCGGTTCATCCACCGAGTGGATTGCCTGTCAGACCAACGACAGATTTTGCCAAAGAAGGATTATTTAATATTATTCAAAATCATTTTGATTTATCCGAAGTTAACGATGTGCTTGATTTATTTGCCGGTACCGGCAGTATTACTTTTGAATTTGCATCCAGACAATGCGGACAGATTACAAGTATGGATAACAATCGTAAATGTATTGATTTTATTAGTAAAACGGCACTTGCATTTAAATTTTCAAATATAAAAACGATCCGTAGTGAAGTGTTTCATTTTCTTCAACAATGCAAAATTGATTATGATATTATTTTTGCTGATCCACCTTATGATATGGAAGAAAAAATTAAAACAATTCCTGATCTGGTTTTTGCAAATAATATATTAAAACCTGAAGGTTGGCTTATTGTTGAACATAGCCGATTTATTGATTTTAGTAAGCATCTAAATTTTTTACAGCACAGAAATTATGGAAATGTAAATTTTAGTATTTTTACTTCAAAGGGAAATTAAAGCATTATTAGAATAAATCCTTTTTTTCAATGTTAAGATGTAAAGCAATATCATTTAAGATAGAATTCAGAGTACCTAATTTAATAGGATTATGATTAGGGATAGTAATGTGATGTTCTCCGTTTTGTGATGTTGTCAGCCGGATATGGCTACCTGTCTGTCGTGTAACAATATATTCGTATTTGCTTAATTTTTTAATCAGTTCCGATGCAGATAGATCTCTTGGTAATTTGTTCATACCGTTAAAATTTCATCATGAACAAAATGTAATCTAATCATTTTTGGCATTTTTGTGGGATCATCAAAATGACATTTCACTGCATCTCTGATTGCAATCTTTAAATCATTTAAGGTTTCTGCTTCGGTAAATATTGATTCTCCAAGCGCTGAAGCGGTATAACCACCTTCCAATGATTCTTCTACAATAAAAATTAATTCAGACATGTTTTTATATTTTAATAAAACAAAATACAAATATAATTTTTTTTATGTAATTTTAATTGATGAAATTATTTACATTTGGCTTATTTAGATTTTTGTTTTGAATTTAATAGAAATACATTTGTAAAAAAATATAGTTATGTCAAAAATTGCAGTATTCCCCGGTTCATTTGATCCTATCACCAAAGGTCATGAATCTATTATAAAACGTGCGATTCCACTGTTTGACAAAATCATTGTTGCGGTTGGAATCAATACAGAAAAAAAACAATATTTTACAATTGAACAAAGAATAAATTGGATTAAAAAAGTTTTTGAAGGAAACGATTCAATCAGTGTTGAGCAATATTCAGGTTTGACGGTAGATTTCTGCCGAAAAGTAAATGCAAAATATATTCTCAGAGGCTTACGTACGTCAGCTGATTTTGAATTTGAAAGGAGCATTGGACAAATGAATAAATTAATGTTGCCAGAGATAGAAACAATTTTTTTGCTTACAACACCTGAATTTACTGCTTTAAATTCATCTATTGTTCGTGATATATTGAGGAATGGCGGTGATGTCAGTAAGTTCGTTCCTGATGGAATTACGTTGAAGTGAAAAGTTAAAAGTTGAAAAATGATTTCTGATTTCTGACTCCTGTATTTTAAGTGCTATTTGTTTAAAATGAATAAATATATTCTGCTGATTTTTTTTCTTTTCTTTTTTTGCAATTCTTTTTCTCAAAAGGTTGTCATTAATGGCAAAGCGCCGGGTGCAGAAGGAAAAACATTGGATGTTATTACTTATTCCGATCAGGTAACTTATCTGGAGCGCAAAGTAGCTTCTACGTTTATTGATGATAAAGGGAATTTTACATTGCAATTCAATGCTGACAATACGTTTATGTCATTTATTACCATTGAATATCACAAGGCGGAATTATATATTGAACCAAATTCAACCTATGAAGTAAAGATTCAGCGCGTAAATTATGATTCAATTTATGAAATTATCAATCCATTTTTAGACCAACAATATCTTAAAATGGAGATGTTAAATTCAAAAGAAACTGAGTTGAATACTGTGATTGGCAAGTTTAATTCTGCGTTTAATAATTTTATAGTTTCTTACGGAGACACATTGTACGTTCATCCTTCCAAGAAAAAAATTGAATTGTTTTTGAAAAAAATTGAATACGAATTTTTAGGTTTTAATAATGAATATTTTAAAGCATATTGCAAATACAAACTGGCTTCTCTTTACATGTTTGCCCATTTGAAAGGCAATGATGAATTGATAGAAAAATATTTTTATAATCAGCCGGTGTTGTATGATAATGTTGAATATATGGATTTGTTTAATAATCTTTTTTCAAATTATATACTTTCTGGTTCTCGAAAAATTAAATATAAAGATTTAGAAACAACAATTAATTATAAAGCCAACTATCCTGCATTACTTGATTCTCTGGGAAAAGATACTATTCTTCGAAATGAAGTTTTTCGAGAATTGGTGCTTTTAAAAAATATGAATGATTTGCTTGGCGTAAAAGATTTTTCAAAAGAAAACATTATTTATATACTTAAAGCATTTATTCAGAAAACTAAATTCGAACAACATAAAATTATTGCTCAAAATATTATTTCTGCTGCAACCAAGCTGAATATAGCTACACAAGCACCTTTGTTTTCTCTCAAAGATTTGAATGGTCGAATTATTTCATTAAATGATTTTAAAGGAAAATATATTTATCTTTTTTTCTTTACATCCGATTGTTTGCCTTGTGAAACAGAGTTAAAACTAATCAATGATTACGAAAAAAAATATGGAAATAAAATTGAGTTCATTGGTATTTCTCTTGACAGGAAGAAAGAAACTTTTATGGATTTCTTGTTGAAGAATAATTTTTCCTGGCATGCACTTTATTTCAATGGTGATAAGGAATTGATTGAAAAGTATAATGCAAAATCTCTTCCCTTATTTGTCTTTATTGATGAGAACGGAGATATTTTAAACTATCCCGCTCGTATGCCCAGTGGAAACATCGAAACAGTCTTTCAGATTTTTACACAAAACGCCCCAAATAAAATTAAAAGATAATTTAAAGTCCATTTTATTTCTTTTCATTCCCTTTATATTCAAAAGTGTTATCAGATAATTATTATCGTGTCTAAACGATTATTTTAATTTGATTATCTATATTCCTCTGTTAAATAATTAAGACCTGTTATATTATACGTGATATGGTGGAGTATATTTATTGTGATAAAAGAATGAATTTCCTAGATGAGAAATTTATTTGAAAAAAATAATTTAACAGTAAGAAATAATTGTCCGCAATTTGTCCGCACAAAAATATGATTAATCTCTTTTTTTGTTCGTTAAAACATGATAATTATCATACAAAACTATTGATTCTTTTGCGTAAAACATCTATCTTTGCAGAATTATTTATTGAAGTTAAATGAATCCTGAAGATCATACATTTTTTAAGTTGAAAAATAGAAAATAATGAGTTCACGGAGGTATTATGAAACAAAAAGTATTTTGGATATTATTTTATATCATTCCTGTAGTAATTTTCACTCTCTTGTCTATATTTATTGATCCTGTTTATTTTCAGAATTCCGTTAATATTTCTTCAGTTCGTCAGAAACAAAACATTACTTGTAAAACAACGCAAGCAATAAAACAATTTTTTAATTATTCTTAATCATAAATGATATGAAAAAAATAAATTTATTATCTTATATTATATTCTTTATATTGCTATTAGCTGTGTCGTTAGTGAAGGCACAAAAAATAGCAAGTGTAAGTGGAGCTTGGAGCAATACAGCAACATGGGGTGGTCAGACTCCTCCGACATCAACAGATGCTGTTATAATTAACCCCAATGTGATTGTTACCGTGGATGGCGCAAACACGTGTGCTAGTTTAACAATAAAAGCGCTTTCAATAGCCAACACAAACAATGGTGTAATTATTAGCAATTCTAATTCACTTACCGTTACAGGTGCTATCACTATGACACAGCAAACTACTTATTCTGTTAGTAGCACTATTGCTGTGGGAGCAGGTACATTAAGCGCAGCCAGTATTTTTATTCCTGGTAATTATAGTTCAACTCAACCCTGTTTAGTATCAGCATCTACTGGAACTATCAACGTTACAGGGAATATTACATTTTCAGGTGATCCTAATGCACAACTTACGTTTACCGGAGCAGGAACTCTTAATATTGGAGGAACTCTTTCTTCAGGTGGAACATTTACAGTTGCTACCAGTACTGTTAACTTCAATGGTTCAAACCAGACTATTCAAGGATATTCTTATTATAACCTTATATTAAGTGGTAGCGGAACAGACGTATTGCAAACTGGTTCTATAGGTGGTAATTTATCACTTCGAGGAACTGTATCTGCTTCAACAACTGCCGTCTTGTCTATAGGCGGAAATCTTTCAATAGGTGATGGCACTTCTTTAACCGTCGCTAATACCTTTATGGTTAGTGGTACTACTACTGTTGGGAGCGGAACATCAGGTGGTTTATATTTTTCTTCAGCAAATAACATGTATTTTGTTGGTTTAGTGACAATAAATGCTAGAGCTATTTGGATTGAAAATGCATCAATTACACCTTGGTTTAGCAATGGCATTATTAACAATGGAACATTTACAGCGAATACAGGAGCACATTTCTTTCAGACCAACGACCAGACAATTTCCGGAATTTTTACTATGAGTGTTCAGGTTAACTCTATTAATCTTACAAATAATGGGACGCTTACAGCGAATACATTATATAGTACTGGCAATGGCAGCTTAATTAATGCAGCAAACAGCACTCTTAATATAAACTATGGAGGAGGAATAGGCTTGACGCTTATCGCCACTGCAAATGGCAACACTGTTAATTATGAATATGCAGGAGCGCAAACAATTTTTGGCACTAATTATTATAATTTAATATTAAGCGGTGGTTCTTATTCTAAATATTTTTCACCAGGTACAACATCTATCAATGGTACTCTAACTATAAGTGCAACAGGAGAAGCCCAAGTTGGAAGTGGAAATATCACAACAAATCAACTAGTACTTGGCGGAGTGGCTCAAGTTCCTGGGAAATATGGATATTACTATTCCGGTAATTCATATTTTATGATTCAACAGTATTATGTAATTGTCAGTTCAGGATGTACGCTTGGCACCTGGACGGGTACAACCAGCACTGATTGGAATACAGGGAGTAATTGGTGTAATGGCATTATACCTATTTCAACAACTGATGTTATAATTCCTTCAGGTACTCTATATCAACCGACTATTGGTTCAGCAGGTGGATTATGTAATAATATTACTATTAATAGCAGTGCTATTTTAACGATCATATCAAGTCTAACTGTGTATGGCAACTGGACAAACAATGGAACGTTAACAATAGGCTCAGGTACTGTAACTTTTAATGGCTCTTCTGCTCAAACCATTGGCGGTTCTTCAAGTACTACATTTTGCAATCTTAATATAAATAAATCAAGTGGAACTACAACTTTAAGTTTAAACCAGACAGTTACTGGAAATTTAACTATTACATCAGGAATACTTGATTTTGGAACTTATACAATAAACAGAAGTACTTCAGGAGGTACGCTTACCATTGCAGGTACTTTGCGGTTATCTGGAACAACAGGTGGTCAGATGGGTAGCAATTTCCCTATAAACTATACAATGAATACTTTGACAGGAGGAACTGTTGAATATTATAATGCTACTGGTGGTCAAACTATTTATTCAACACCTATTTATAATAATTTGATGTTAAGTAATACGAGTGGAACCAATACAGTAACAGCCAATTTAACAGTTAATGGCACTTTTACAACAACTTCTGGTGGTAATCTATTAGTAAATTGCGGAGTAACTATAACTACGAATGGAGTTTTTAATAACTATGCAAACATTACCGGTCCAACTACACAGGGACTTTATGCAAGATTTGTGAATGCTAATTCTATTGCAAACAGTGGTAGTAGAGCAGTAATAGGTGCTTCTTCCAGTTATCTTGCATTCAGTGGTACTATTACAAATAGTAGTGGAGGTTCAATTGGTATAAATGTAAAAACAGGTTCTTCTATATTACCAACTTGTTCACCTCTTACAGTAATTACTATTACACCAAGCCAATCAACAATTTGTAATGGATCAACACTAACATTAAATACTTCTATTTCGGTGACAGGTACATTGCCATTCATTTATTCATGGTCATGCACCCCAAATACATTTTCAAGTGCATCATCATCGCCTACTGTTTCTCCAACAATCACTACAACTTATACAGTAACTGTAACTGATGCCAATAATATATCAGTTATACAAACTCAGACAATTGTAGTCAATCCATTACCAACAGTTAGTGCAGCAAGATCAGTAGCAAATATTTGTAATGGCAGTTCAGTATTATTAAGCGCAAATGCGGCAGCAGGTACTAGTCCTTATACTTATGC
>Ga0209697_10000561_pt1 | contig 60959 bp, 61 predicted proteins | sample AliMusrvi5mmetaG_FD_184115 | JGI IMG/M metagenome (GOLD analysis project Ga0209697, IMG submission 184115) | Freshwater lake bacterial and archeal communities from Alinen Mustajarvi, Finland, to study Microbial Dark Matter (Phase II) - Alinen... | ecosystem: Environmental > Aquatic > Freshwater...
AGGCGCTGAAAATGCTCCAGATGTAGGAAAACAATTCAATGAAAACAGCAAGTAATTTTTTCACCAAAGAGCAGAAAGATGCTATTGTTCAGTCAATCAAATTGGCTGAACTAAATACTTCAGGCGAGATTCGTGTGCATATCGAAACAACCTGCAAAGACGATGTAATGGGAAGATCAGCATTTGTTTTTAAAAAACTAAGTATGCATAAAACACATTTACGCAATGGCGTTTTGATCTATCTGGCAGTTGAGAGCAAAGTGTTTGCAATACTTGGAGATGCCGGCATCAATAAAATAGTGCCGGAAAATTTTTGGGAAAATGTAAAAGAAACAATGCAAAACAGTTTTAAACAAGCTGATTTTACGAAAGGTTTGACAGAAGGCATTGCCATGATTGGAGAAAAACTTAAAATATATTTTCCTCATCAATCCGATAATGTAAATGAATTACCCGATGAAATTTCATTTAAAAAATTCTAATTCAATCTGACTGATGAAAAAATACTTGGTTTCAATTTTAATATTATGTTCCTTTTTTTTATTTACTAAAAGTTTTGCAGATACGATTCCTGATGTCCCTACAAATCCAAAGCTTGTAGTTGATTTAGGAAATACAGGATTTTTATCTCCGAATGAAATGCAGGAATTGGAATATAAACTGGAACGTTTCAGTGATTCTACATCCAATCAAATTGCCGTTGTTTTTGTAAAAGATTTGCAAGGCGATGATCCTTCTGATTTTGCCGACAGATTAGCTATCAAATGGAAGATTGGACAAAAAGGATTGGATAATGGAATACTTATAATGATTAAACCAAAAACACTGGATAGCAAAGGCGAAGTTCAAATTAGAATTGGAAAAGGATTGGAAGGAATTATTCCTGATTTGAAAGCATACGAAATTATTAATAGAGAAATTTTGCCGGATTTTAAACAAGGAAATTTTTCTACAGGTTTAAATAAAGGCGTGAACGTATTGATGTCACTAGCAAAGAAAGAATATTCTTTCAGCGATTATCAGAAAAAAAATAAACAACCTGCTAATAAATATGGTGGTTTCATTGTTTTTATTGTTATTGGCATAGTCTTTTTGCTTATGCGAATTAAAGGTGGAAATGCTACTACTTACGGAACTACAGGTTCATCTCTTCCATTTTGGGCAACAATGTTTTTTCTTGGTGGAATGGGCGGTGGACGCGATAGTTCAGGACATTGGGATGATTTCTCTTCTGGTGGTGGTGACTTTGGCGGTTTCGGTGGTGGCGACTTTGGTGGCGGTGGTGCAGGCGGAAGTTGGTAATACTTTAAATTTATGATTGTCATTCTTGGACCTACTGCAACCGGCAAAACGGCTTTAGCTGCTGAATTGTGTTATCGCATCAACGGTGAAGTTATCAGCGCAGATTCACGACAAGTTTACAGAGATATGGATATTGGCACAGGCAAAGACCTGGATGATTTTAATATTCATAATACTCAAATCCCTTATCATTTGGTCAATGTAGCGGATGCAGGTTTTGAATACAATATTTTTCATTATCAACATCAGTTTCATAAATCGTATAATGATATTCTTTCACGTGGTAAAAAACCTGTGCTTTGTGGTGGTTCAGGCTTATATATTGAAACAGTTTTAAAAGGATTTAATCTGCATGAAGTTCCTGATAATATTGAATTAAGAAAAAATCTTGAAAGTAAATCTGATGAAGAATTAATTCAACTGCTTTCTGGAATGCAGAAACTTCATAATAAAACCGATACAAACACTCGCGAACGCTTGATAAAAGCCTTAATCATTGCTTTTTATTTAAAAGAAACTAAACCTGAATTTCCGCCAATAGATTCAGTAATCTTTGGCGTTTTTTATGAACGAAATATTGTAAGAGAAAGAATTACTCAACGCTTAAAACAGCGTTTAGAAAATGGTTTGATTGAAGAAGCAGAAATGCTTTTGAATAAAGGTTTAACATTAGAAAAATTTAAATATTACGGACTTGAATATAAATTTCTTGCATTATATCTTGAAAAAAAAATAACTTATCAAGAACTATTCACACAGCTGAACATCGCGATTCATCAGTTCTCCAAGCGCCAGATGACTTGGTTTAGAAAAATGGAGAAGGAAGGTTTTAAAATAAATTGGATAGACGGAAATTTGTCAATGGATGAAAAAATAAATTTTATTTTGGAGAGAATTTAATTTTGTTTATTCTGGTACTTGCCACTTAAATTTTTTGTTTTCTAAAAAATATTCAATTTGTTCAATGCTTTGCTGGGCTTTGCGTTCAACAGCTTCATGAGAATTAAATGCATTATGTGGCGTGAAAATAACATTACTTTTTTTATTTAATTCAATAGTAGCAATCACTTCGGGATGACTGCTATTCTTGTTTTCTCTCAAACTGACAGCAAGTTCTTTTTCTTGATTATAAACATCCAAACCAATTCCACCCAAATGATTTTCATTCATTAATTTGAGTAGGATAGAAGCCGGGGAAAATTCACCACGGGAAACATTGATGAAAATTGCATTTCTTTTTGCTTTTTTCATAAGGTTATAATTAAAATATCCGATATTGTCTTTTGTAAGATTCATCGCACAAACAATAATGTCGGCTTGACTAATTCCTTCATTTATTTTTACATAATTTTCTTCAGGGTATTTAATGTCAATATCAACACAAAAAACTTTCATTTCAAGCGCTTTTGCAATTTTAAGTATCTCGCCACCAATATTACCAACGCCTACAATCAATATTGTTTTATTCTTACATTCAAAACCAGTCAATCCATCTCTGTTGAAAGATGAGAAATTATTTATTTGTTGAGGCAACTTTCTTAACAGCGCCATCCAAAGCATCATGGCATGTTCTGCTACAGCTCTCTGGCAATAATGTGGAAGATAACCAAGCGAAATATTATTCTTTGTTTTTTTTTGATAATCTGTTAAATGATCAAAACCTGTGCTGCGAGAAAGAATTCCAGATAAATTTTTTGACCATTCTAAAGGAATAATACTTTGTGTTCGAGTGCTGATAAGCTTTGCAGGAGTTTGCGCGTCATTACATTCTTGAATTGTTTTCCATGAAAAGCTGGCCTGTATGTTGTTTGGAAGAAAACGTTTTAATTCTTTTTCTTCTTCTTTAAATGCTTCATAAAAAAAAACATCCATGATTTTTTAATTACGAATGACTAATTAATAATTACAAATATCTTGCGACTTTTAAACTTTAAACTTTTAACTGTCTTACTCTTTCCCGTGACATTGCTTGAATTTTTTACCACTGCCACAAGGACAAGGTTCGTTTCGTCCAACTTTCTTTTCTATTCGAATGGGTTGTGTTTTCTGAGGTGCAGGTTGTTCGGATTCTTCTTTCCCTTCATTCATGCCTGCTCTACCGGTTTGCAGTTTGCTCATATCTGTTCGTTCTTCTTTTACATCAGTTTGAACATTTTCAGGATTTGCCAATGGCAAATTGCCTTTCACAAGGAATGAAACAATTTCTTTGTTTGATTCAATGAGCATTTTTTTGAAAAGATTAAACGACTCAAATTTATAAATAAGCAAAGGATCTTTCTGTTCGTAGGTTGCGGCTTGTACAGCTTGTCTCAGATCATCCAACTCGCGCAAATGTTCTTTCCATGCATCATCAATAACTGCCAATGAAATGCTTTTTTCAAAGGCAAGCGTGATTTCTTTTCCTTTTGATTTATAAGCATTTTTAAGGTTTACAACGATATTTAGCGTCTTTCTTCCATCGGTGATTGGAATGGAAATATTTTCAAATCTAACATTACTGTTTTCATAAATATCTTTAATCACTGGAAATGCTTGATCTGCAATAAGTACAGACTTTTGTTTGTAAGAATCATATACTGATTTATACATACGTGATGCCAATTCATGTGCAGGTTCAGCAAAAAATTCTTGTTCCTCAAAAGGACATTCAAGACCAAACATACTGATTAGTTCAAGTTTGAATCCTTCGAAATTTCTTTCATCCTGATGATGCGTAATAATATATTCACACGTGTCGAAAATAGAATTTGAAATATCTATTGCAAGTCTATCGCCGTAAAGCGCATGGCGGCGTCTGTTGTAAACAACATCACGTTGAGAGTTCATAACATCATCATATTCCAACAAACGCTTTCTAATACCAAAGTTATTTTCTTCAACTTTTTTTTGAGCACGTTCAATTGATTTGGTAATCATTGAATGTTGAATTACTTCACCTTCTTTAAGTCCAAGCGTATCCATGATTTTCGCAATACGTTCTGAGCCAAACAAGCGCATGAGTTCATCTTCAAGCGAAACAAAAAATTGAGTTGATCCAGGATCACCCTGACGACCTGAACGACCTCGCAACTGGCGGTCAACACGGCGTGATTCATGTCTTTCCGTTCCGACAATAGCCAAACCACCAGCTTCTTTTACACCTTCGGCAAGTTTGATGTCTGTTCCACGACCAGCCATATTTGTAGCAATAGTAACTGTTCCAGGTCTTCCTGCTTCAGAAACAATCTCTGCTTCGCGTTGATGCATTTTTGCATTCAAAACATTGTGCTTAATTTTACGCATTTTGAGCATCTTGCTTAACAATTCAGAAATTTCAACAGATGTTGTTCCAACAAGTACAGGTCTTCCTTTATCAACAAGATCAACGATTTCATTGATTACAGCCGTATATTTTTCGCGCAATGTTTTGTAAACAAGATCTTCATGGTCAATACGAATAACTTTTTTATTTGTTGGAATAGCAACAACATCGAGTTTGTAAATATCCCAAAGTTCACCAGCTTCAGTTTCAGCAGTACCGGTCATACCGGCTAATTTTTTATACATTCTGAAAAAATTCTGAAGCGTAACGGTTGCATAAGTTTGCGTAGCATCTTCAACTTTTACGCCTTCTTTAGCTTCAAGCGCTTCATGCAATCCGTCAGAATATCTTCTTCCCTGCATGATACGACCAGTCTGTTCGTCAACAATTTTTACCTGATTGTCCATGATGACATATTCATCATCTTTTTCAAATAAAGTATATGCTTTCAGTAATTGTTGAATTGTATGTACTCGTTCTGCCTTGATACTGTAGTCTTGTAAGAGTTCGTTTTTTTTCTGAATTTTATCTTTATCTGAAAGATTTTCTTTTTCGAGTGAAGCAATTTCTTCACCAATATTTGGCAATACAAAAAAGTTAGATTCTTTGACAGAAGAAGAAATAAGATCAAATCCTTTATCTGTAAGCTCTACAGAATTATTTTTTTCATCAATGACAAAATAAAGGTCATTGTCAATAATGTGCATATTTTTATTTTGCTCTGCCATATAAAAATTCTCAGATTTTTGCAGGAGAGATCTCATGCCCGATTCACTGAGAAATTTTATTAATGCTTTATTTTTTGGCAATCCTCTAAATGCACGGAATAAAAGTTCTCCACCTTTTTTCTCATTGTCTTTATTGGTAGTGTCTTTTAATATTTTTTTTGCATCAGCAAGTACGATATTGAGTAAATTTTTTTGTGCATCATAAAGATCAACAACAAAAGGTTTAAGTTGGTAATATTCGTGTTGATCGCCTTTTGGTGTTGGACCGGAGATGATAAGCGGAGTTCGCGCATCATCAATAAGAACAGAGTCAACTTCATCCACTATAGCATAATTGTGTTTTCTCTGAACAAGCTCATGAATATTGTGAGACATATTATCTCGTAAATAATCAAAACCAAATTCATTGTTTGTGCCAAATGTAATATCAGCAAGATATGCTTTTTGTCTTTCAGCAGAGTGAGGTTGATGTTTATCAATACAATCAACAGTTAGACCAAGAAATTGATAAATCATTCCCATCCATTCGGAGTCACGTTTTGCAAGATAATCATTAACTGTAACTATGTGAACGCCTTTGCCAGTCAATGCATTCAGGTAAACCGGCAAGGTGGCAACAAGCGTTTTCCCTTCACCAGTGCCCATTTCCGCAATTTTTCCTTGATGTAAAACAACACCACCAATCAACTGCACATCATAATGCACCATATCCCAAGTGATTGAATTTCCACCGGCTAACCAAGTGTTTTTATAATATGTTTTATCATTCTCAATATTTATGTTAGGATAAATTGTTGCAAAGTCTCTATCCAAGTCAGTTGCAGAAACTTCAACTATTTCATTTTCTTTGAAACGGCGCGCTGTTTCTTTGACAACTGAAAAAGCTTCAGGTAAAATTTCATTTAGAACTTCTTCTGTCTTTTCGTAAACAATTTTTTCAAGTTCTTCTATTTTTTTATAAATTTTTTCTTTTTCGTCAACATCAAGTTCAACTTCTGCATTAATATCAATTTTTGATTTTAATTCAGTAATCTCATTTTCTTCTTCTGTAATATTGTTTTTGATTTTTTCTTTGAATTCATTCGTTTTGCCTCTTAATTCATCATTTGATAATTGTGAAATATATAAATAAGCAGCTTGAATTTTTTCAAGGATAGGTTGTACCAATTTGATATCCCGATCAGATTTGTTTCCTAATAATTTTTTTAAAATAGATAGCATAAGGTATAATTAAAAAATTTTCAACAAAGTTAAAAATTAACGATGAATACAAAAGAAATAAGAAGTTTAAATTATTCTTAAGATTGAAAATCCTTTTTTATCAAGATTTACAGTGGAATTGGAATATCAGAGAAATAAGCCAAATCAATATTCATCTTCATGAAAGAAGAAATCTTCTTTCGTTGGATAATCAGGCCAGATATCTTCTATGCTTTCAAACAATTCAGTATCATCTTCGATTTCTCGAAGGTTTTCGATGATTTCATCGGGCAAACAAGAGCGCACTGCATAGTCAATAAGTTCATCCTTTGTAGCGGGCCAAGGAGCATCCTCAAGTCTTGAAGCCATTTCTAATGACCAATACATATATAATGCAGATTAGTTTTAATTTTTTGCAAAAATAATTTATTTTCAATATAAGTCAAGTCTTTTTTTATAAATGATGAAAATATTAACTTTTATTTTAATAAATTATTGTTGATAAGTTGATTAATTTCAAGAAAAATTACGAGAAATCTACAAGTAAAAAAATCATCAAATTAAAATCTTATCTTGAAATTTTCTTTACTTAGTTGCTTGTTAAAGAATACGATTCCCATAAAAAACAGGTCAATCGTCACAGTCACACGATTATTTAATTTTATGATTTTCCAAGCTTCTTCCATGCCATCCGACCAATGAATGTCATCAAAAATAAAAATCGTATCATTATGAGTTTTGTTTAAAAAAAGATTGAAATAATTAATTGTAGCATCTTTCTGGTGATTTCCATCAAAAAAAACATAATCTGCTTGTTTTATAGTATTTACAATAGTTGGAAGAACAATATCAAAATTTCCGTTAATCAATTCAATATTTTTCAAACCTAGTTCTTGAAAGTTTTCATTTGCAAACTTAATTAATTGTGGATTTCCTTCAATTGTTGTCAGTTTGTTTTGATGAGCTGCCATTGCTTGATACATTGTGCTAATGCCAAGCGAGGTGCCTATTTCAATCATTAAATCCGGTTGAAAATGTTTTATCAAACGAAATAATAATTGTGCTTGCTTTGGCGATTTTGCAGAGTGTTTAGCGATATATGAAATCTTTTTTTTAATTATATGATTAGAATTTTGAATATCTATTATTTGTTTTTTTTTAAATAGTTTTTTTCTAATGTTTTCGATGCTTTCAAATTCATGAAAAATTGTTTTATTTCTAAAAACTTCAGTTGTAAGCTTGAAAACAAAAGGAGAATGAATATCATCCAATGAATGAGCCGAAAGAAAGTGTTTCAGATACTTCAAAATAAATTTAATCCTTTTCATCCGGCTAAATTAGTAATTTTAATAAATTTGCATAAACAATTAAAGCTATTTGCTATTGAATTTTTTATATAAAAAAATTGGACATTACCTTTCGTTAGTGAAGTTCAGCCACACTGTGTTCTCTATGCCTTTTGCTTTGATTGGATTTTTTTCTGCTGTGACTGATTATCACAAAAAGATGGATCCGTTTTTATTTATCAAAGTTGTTTTATGTGTAATTTTTGCCCGTAGCGCTGCAATGGGTTTCAATCGCTACGCAGACAGGCATTTTGATGCAAAGAATGATCGAACTCGCATGAGAGATATTCCTGCAGGAACCGTAAAGCCTACATCTGCGCTGTGGTTCGTCATTTTAAATGCAATTTTATTTTGTGCAGTGACATATTCTATAAATAATTTATGTTTTTATCTTTCGCCCGTTGCATTGTTTGTTATTTTGAGTTACAGTCTTACCAAGCGTTTCACAATGCTTTGTCATTTGGTGTTGGGAGTTGGACTGTCACTTGCACCGATTGGGGCTTATTTGGCGGTTTCCGGTAAATTTGATTTGTTACCTTTACTTTTTTCTTTTGCTGTTTTATTTTGGGTTGGCGGCTTTGATATTATCTATGCCTTGCAGGACGTGGATTTCGATAATATGTTTAAATTAAAATCTATTCCTGCTGTGACTGGGAAAAAAGTTGCAATATCAATTTCAATTTTATTTCATACGCTTTCTTCACTATTTATAATATATGCAGGAATGTATAGGCATTTCGGTCTTTTATATTTGATTGGTTCTGTTTTGTTTATCTCATTATTAATTTATCAGCATTTGCAAGTGAAAGCGGATAATTTATCCCGCGTGAATCTTGGCTTTTTTACAACCAATGGTATTGCAAGTTTAGTTTTTGCTGCGTTTACAATTGCTGATTTGTATTTTAAATAAATTCTTTAATATATTTAATGAAAATACTTATTGTATCTGCTACAGAAAGAGAAATTTCTTCTCTGATTAAAGAGATAAAAGCAGATAAAAAAGGAGATTTTATTTTAAATTCAAAGTACAAGAATTTAGATTTAGATATTGTTGTAACAGGCGTTGGTATGGCTGCTACGGCTTATTTTATGGGAAAACAGTTGGCGAAAAAACAATATAATTTTTGTTTGAACTTAGGAATTGCAGGTTGTTTTGATAAAGAAATTAAATTAGGAGAAGTATTTAATATTACTGAAGATTGTTTTGCAGACCTTGGTGCTGAAGACGGAGAGCGATTTTTAAATATGGAAGAAATAAATTTGTTAAAACAAAATCCTTTTATGCCAAATGAAAATATTTGGATAAAAAATAAAACAGAAATTAAAAATCCTATTTTTTCAGAAATAAAAAAAGTAAAAGGTATCACTGTAAATAAAGTTCATGGCAATAAAGCAAGTATTGAACAAGTGAAAACGCTTTTCAATCCTATTGTGGAGAGCATGGAAGGTGCTGCTTTCTTGCAAATTTGTTCTCTTGAAAATATTTCCTGTGCGCAAATTAGAAGTATTTCAAATTATGTGGAAGAAAGAAATTTGGCAAAATGGAATATAAATCTTGCCATTCAACGATTAAATGAAACTGCAATAAAAATTTTAAATGCATTCTGATAAACATTTAACGATCGGTTTTTCACCTTGTCCAAACGATACTTTTATCTTTGATGCAATGGTGCATCATAAGATTGATACGGAAGGATTGCATTTTGATTTTATGTTAGAAGATGTGGAAACGCTGAATCAGAAAGCATTTCATCAAGAACTTGATATTACAAAAATAAGTTTTCATGCATTTATTTATTTAATTCAAAATTATATTTTACTCAATAGCGGCGGCGCTCTTGGAGATAATTGCGGACCATTATTGGTAAGCAAAAAAGAATATTCAATTGAAGAATTATCGAATTTAAATATTGCAATTCCAGGATTAAAAACTACAGCCAATCTATTGTTGATGCTTTTGTTTCCAGATATTAAAAATAAAACAGAAATATTATTTTCTGAAATAGAAGACAATGTGCTGGAAGGCAAATCAGATGCGGGTTTACTGATTCATGAAAATAGATTTACCTATCAAAGCAAAGGTTTAAAAAAGATTGCAGATCTTGGTGAATATTGGTTTGCACAAACTCATTCGCCGATTCCGCTTGGTGGAATTGTTGTAAAGAGAAGTTTTGAACCGGCTCTGCAAAGCAAGATTGACAGGATTATTAAAAGAAGTGTTGAGTTTGCTTTTGCAAATCCAGATTCATCAAAAGCGTTTACAAAGCAACATGCACAAGCGCTTGATGAAGATGTTATAAAAAAACATATTGAATTATATGTGAATAATTATTCAATTGATTTGGGAGAGAACGGACGAAAAGCAATAGAAATGCTGTTCAAAAAAGTTCAGGATGCAGGATTAATTGGTGAAATAAAAAAAGATATATTTGTAAAAAAATAACAAGGAAATGATTATCGTTACAGGAGCAGCAGGTTTTATTGGCAGTTGTTTGGTGAGTAAGTTGAATAATAATGGTTACAATAAAATTATTATTGCTGATGATTTTTCAAATGATGAAAAAAATAAAAATTTTGAGTTCAAATCATTTGTAGAAAAAATAAACCGAAAAGACTTATTTAACTGGTTGAATAAAAATGCAGATAAGGTTGAATTTGTTTTTCATATTGGTGCACGCACTGATACGACTGAGTTTGATAAATCTATTTTTGATGAATTGAATTTGAATTATACCAAACGAATCTGGCAGATTTGTGCTGAAAAAAAAATTCCTTTGGTTTATGCATCATCGGCTGCGACTTACGGAATGGGAGAGTTTGGTTATAAAGATGATCATTCATTGGTGGAAAAATTAAAACCATTGAATCCGTATGGTGAATCAAAAAATGATTTTGATAAATGGGCTTTAAAACAAGAAAAACAACCACCATTTTGGGCTGGATTGAAATTTTTTAATGTTTACGGACCCAATGAATATCACAAAGGAAGAATGGCTTCAGTGATATTTCATGCGTTTCATCAGATCAATAAAACAGAAAACATGAAGTTGTTTCGTTCACATAATCCATTATTCAAGGATGGTGAACAAATGAGAGATTTTGTATATGTAAAAGATGTTGTGAATGTTTGTTTGTTTTTGATGCAACATAAAGTTGATTCAGGTATTTATAATTTGGGAACCGGCAAAGCGCGAACTTTCCTTGATTTGACAAGGGCTACATTCAAAGCAATGCGAAAATCGGAGAATATATTTTTTGTTGATACGCCGGAAGATATTCGAGATAAATATCAATATTTCACAGAAGCTGATATGAATAAACTTATCAATGCCGGCTACAACATTCCTTTTTATTCGCTTGAAGATGGCATTGAAGATTATGTTCAAAATTATCTTTCTGAAAAAAAATATTATTAATTCATTCGATTTATAGATTCTAATTGAAAATTTTACTGGTTCATGAAAAAGAAAATAGTTTCAGTTTATGGTTATGGAAGATTTGGTAAGCTTTGGGCTGAAATTCTTGCGGATGACTTTCATGTGAAAGTCTTTTCTCGCAGAGGATTGAAGAGAGATGAAGTGCGTGAAGATATTGAAATTACTACAGAAGAAGACCTTTTTAATTGTGATGCCATGTTTTTTTGCGTCAGCATTTCTTCATTTGAAGAGTTGCTTATTCAGTCAAAAAAGTATTTTAAAAAGGATACAGTTTTTTTTGATACTTGTTCTGTAAAGGTTTATCCTGTGAAATGGATGTTGAAACATATCACCGAATCTGCTGGTATCATTGCTACACATCCAATGTTCGGTCCGGATTCATATCGTGTTTCATCTGAAAAATTACCAATGGTAATGAGCAATATCAGCGCAAACACTGATGTTTTTGATTATTGGGAAAAATATTTTTCATCAAAACCTATTCGTATTGAAATAATGACTCCTGACGAACATGATGAAATGGTGGCTTATTCGCAAGGAATTACGCATTATATAGGCAGAGTGCTCGCTGATTTGAATTTAAAATCTGGGAGAATAAATACATTGGGTTATTCTAAACTGCTTGAAATTGTTCAGCAAACGTGTAATGACAATTGGCAGCTGTTTTTAGACCTTCAGGAATACAATCCTTACACACCGAAAATGCGCGAAGAATTGCAGAAATCATTAACTAAAATTTCAGCAATTTTTGATGTTCATTCAAAGAATATTTGAGAAAAATAATTTTTAGAGAATATTTATCTATCGAAAAAAATATTTTTTTCAGAAGCGCTTAAAGGTATTCCGAAAATAATTTTAACATCTTTTTCCATCAAATATAATTCTTTTACAGCTTGCCCGATAGAATACATGATGCGATTATCTACTTTGTGATTCATGGCAACACTGACGGCTGAATCAACAGCTATTCCAAGGTTAACAGTATTAAAAATGCAAGGAATATTTGGTTGCTTTTCGCGTTCAGCACAATTTTTAAAACTGCAAAGTTGACACCTTTCATTCAGTCCTAAAGATTTAATTTTTGTGCCAATTAAAACAATCACTGGTGAAGTTTTAATATTATTTCCATCTCTAATAAAACCGGGTGCATTATTTGCATGACCCATCTCAATCATCTTTTGAGAAATATTTTCAATGTCTTCTCCATCAATAATTGCATAGGAAAGCATTTCCATGCCTTTGCCTTTGGGCGCTGTTTTTGCAGCAATAAGCATTGATTCAGCAACAGACACCAATGCTTGCTTTTTTATTTCATCAAAATATTTTACAGACATAGTAGTAACTTCATTATTCTACCAAAATGTACGGTTATCATATACATTTGGTAATCTAAAAAAATGATTGCTTTTTGTTTTTCTTTGGTATTTAGTGCCCGGTCTGCTAATTGAAGGTGAGCATGATTCAAATATGAAAAAACAACCGATAAAAATTGCAAGAATGGTAATTTTATTTTTCATTTTTACAAGTAGATTATGTTTTAATTGTTTTTGTCAAAATCCATTTGATTGATTAATTGTCCGTTTTCATTCCAAAATTTCCATATACCAGTTTTAATTCCTTTACTATAATTCCCTTCATATCTTTTTTTACCATTCTCATACCATGTGGTATTTATGCCATTGCGGATATCGCTATCATAAACTGCTTCGCTCCATTTGTTACCGTTTTCGTACCAAGAAGTCCATTTGCCATTTCTTTGATTATTTTTATATTCACCTTCCATCAATTTGTTTTTGTTGGGATAAAAAGCAGTTTCACTGACTAATATTTTTTTATCATCAACAATTTTATAATAATGAATAAGCTTTGGTGAATTGTCATTGTATTTTAAAATGACTTCTTTTATTAGATGTTTACAAGAAAAAAGAGAAAGTGTTATGAATAAAAAAAAGATTTTTTTCATTACTAATTAGCATGTCTTTTATTTTTATATTCATCATTCAATGCTTTTAAAACATCTGCTGTGATTTCATGTTTTTCATTTGCTAAAAGAACTGTGGTTCCTGGAGAATAGGCGAGGATGTAATCATATTTTTTCTTATAATTACGTTGAAGAAAATTTGAAATGCTATCTTTAATAATTGAATTTGTTTCCATTTCTTTTTGTGCAAGACGATTGGTATAGTTTTCATTCAATTCATAAAGTTGCTGTTGCTTTTCCTGAAGTTTTTTTTCTGTAATTTGAGCTTCATCTGCCTTTATTGAATTTGTTTGGATTTTCTTTTGAAATGATTGAACTTCTCTATCAAATGTAGCTTTCTGAATATTAAAATCAGCTTCGAGTTGATGTTTTTCTTTTTCAAGATTTTTACGTAATTCAATGGTGAGTTCGTAATTAGTGATTAGTGTATCAAAATTAACAAAAACAATTGATGAAGATTTTATTTCAGATAAAATACTAGCTTTATTACAATTTGTTTGCGGTTGTTTGCATTTTAAAAATGATAAACCTAAAAAAACAAAAACAGCAATTATTAAAATGATATTAAAAAATAATAATAAAACGAATTTTGTTTTAAACGGATTGTTTTCCTCTTGATTTAATGGATTAATATTCAGATTTTCAATGGTCATAATTAATGTGGTTTATTATTAATTGCCGACTTCAGACATAAATTTAATTCTGAGTAAACGAATTTCTTCTTCAGTAAATTCATCTTCTCCCAGTTCTTCTAGTGCATCAGTGACTGAATCAGATTGAGCTTCTCTGAAATAATCAACTATTTCTTCTTGATGATGAATGTCAATATATTGATTAATATAATATGAAAGATCAAGTTTTGTACCTGATGCAACAATTCTTTCTATTTCTGTTATTAATTCACCAATAGTAATTCCTTTGTTATAAGCAATATCTTCAAGATCTAACTTGCGGTCAACACTTTTTATGATATAAACTTTCAGCCCTGATTTGTTAATCGTTGATTTGACAACCATATCGATTGGTCTTTCAATCTCATTTTCTTCAACATATTTTTTTATCAGTTCAACAAAAGGTTGACCATATTTTTGTGCTTTGCCTGTTCCAACTCCTGTAATGCTTTTGAGTTCATCAATCGTGATCGGATATTGAATACACATATCTTCCAATGATGGATCTTGGAAAATAACAAATGGTGGAAGATTTTCTTTTTTAGATATTTTTTTTCTTAAATCTTTTAATGATGTGAAAAGCGCTTTATCTACAGCGCTTGTGGTTGAACCGCCAGATTCTTTATCGAAAAATTCATCGCTTTCTTCCTGCTGTTGCTTTTCATAATCATGATCTTGTGTGAGTAGAATAGAATATGGGCTTTTCAGAAAGTCTTGACCGGCTTTAGCCATTTTAAGTATGCCATAATTTTCAATGTCTTTTGTGATGAGATGGTTGATGAGCGCTTGTCTCACCACAGCATTCCAAATTTTTTCATCAGCAAAAGTACCTTTGCCAAAGGATTTTATTTTATCATGTCTCAACTGCTTCATGGTAGCAGAATGTTTTCCCATGATAATATTGATGAGATGTTTTGATTTGCATTGTTGTTTAACTTCTATAATGGCTTCAAGAAGAATTTTAATATTATCTTTTCCTTCAAATTTTGTTTTTGGATGCAAGCAATTATCGCAATTGTTGCAATTGCCTTTTGGATAATCTTCGCCAAAATAATGAAGCAGAAATACTCGACGACATTGAGATGATTCTACATATGAAATCGTTTCAAACAATAATTGCTGAAATATTTCTTGTTCAGAAACTGGTTTGCCTTTCATGAATTTTTCCAGTTTGGCAATATCATCATAGTTGTAAAATGATATACAGTTTCCTTCGCCGTCATCTCTACCAGAGCGGCCTGTTTCCTGATAATAGCTTTCAAGACTCTTTGGCATATCATAATGGATGACAAAGCGAACATCAGGTTTGTCAATGCCCATGCCAAATGCAATGGTTGCAACAATTACATCTATTTCTTCCATTAGAAATTTATCCTGATTTCTAACGCGCAATTGTGAATCTAAACCTGCATGATATGGTTCTGCTTTAATTCCATTTACTTTCAGTGTTTCAGCAATTTCTTCAACTGTTTTGCGGCTCATGCAATAAATGATGCCTGACTTACCCGCATTCTCTTTTATATATGTTATAATTTCTTTATTAATGCTTTTTGTTTTTGGGCGAATTTCATAATAAAGATTGGCTCGATTAAAAGAAGAAATAAAAACCTTTGCATTACTCATGTTTAGGTTTTTGAGAATATCCTGTTGCACTTTAGGGGTGGCAGTTGCTGTTAATGCAATGACCGGCGCTTTTTTGCCAATTTCTTTAATGATTGGGCGCAAGCGACGATATTCAGGTCTGAAATCATGTCCCCATTCTGAAATACAATGCGCTTCGTCAATAGCGAAAAATGAAATATTTATATCTTTAAAAAAATCAATGTTTTCTTCTTTTGTCAATGATTCAGGAGCAACATAAAGAAGTTTTGTTTTTCCACTGATCAAATGTTCTTTTACTTGTTTGATTTCGGCTTTTGAAAGAGAAGAGTTTAAAAAATATGCAATGCCTTGTTCTGTGCCAAAATTTCGTATAGCATCTACTTGATTTTTCATTAGAGAAATCAAAGGAGAAATAATAATTGCTGTTCCTTCTTTGATAAGAGCCGGTAACTGATAACATAATGATTTTCCACCACCCGTAGGCATGATAACAAACGTATCATTGCCACTCATCAAATTTTTTATAACATCTTTTTGATTTCCTTTGAAATTATCATACCCGAAGACCTTCTTTAAAGCATCATAAAGATACTTTTCATCCGCTTTAATTGCCATTATTACTTTATTGTTTATTTAAATTAATTGATATGTAAAGATATAATGTTTTTTACTTAACCAAAATAATATTTAAAAAAAATTATACATCTATATTTTAACATTTATATTTTTTGTGAAAAAAAATAAGGAGCAAAAGTAAAAATTCTATTTAATTTATTCAGCTGATGTTAAAAATATTTCCACTTTTTAATAGTTCATCAATATTATTTATTGTTCTTTCTTTTTTAGCTTCATTCATCTGGCTTATCATATGCGATTCAAATGTGTCTTTTTCAATCGCTCTGATGACGCCAAGTGCAAGAGGAAATTCAGGATAATTCATTTTTGAAAGCTGAAAATGTATTGAATCATCTACATTGGTTTTATCGTGAGTAAGAATATCATTTTCAGTAATTCCGTTTTCTCCAATCGTCACCACTTCAAGACGAGCGCCATTCAAACGCAATCCTTTATTCTCTCCAAAAAACATTTTTTTCCCATGTTCGAGAAAAATAGAATTATTATTAATATTCTTTTTGTTTGTAATATAGTCATGAATACCATCAGCAAAGATGACGCAATTTTGAAGTATCTCAACCAGTGATGTGCCTTGATGTTGCGCTGCTTCAATAAAAACCTGTTTCATCATTTTAGGATCAGTATCAATCACACGCGCAAAGAATGTTCCTTCTAAACCCATAGCCAATTCGCCAAGAAGAATAGGTCTTTCGATAACGCCTTCCGGAGATGTTTTCGTTTTATAACCCGAAGGTGTTGTCGGTGAAGACTGTCCTTTGGTGAGTGCGTAGATTTTATTATTAAATAACAAAACATTAATATCAATATTTCTTCGGATAAGATGCGTTAGATGACTGATGCCGATGGCCAGCGAATCACCATCACCTGTTGTCAGCCATACGCTTAAGTCAGGATTTGCTAATTTGATGCCTGATGCAATTGCAGCGCCTCTTCCGTGAATGCCATGAAATCCATAAGTGTTGATGTAATAAGGAAAACGAGACGAACAACCAATACCTGAAACAAAAACTAAATTTTCTAATTGAATATTAAGTTCCGGTAATGCATTTTGCATGGCAGAAAGAATAGAATAGTTTCCGCAGCCGGCGCACCATCTGACAGGAGATGAAACTTTCAAATCCTGTTTGGTGAATTGAGGATTTTGCAAATTGTCATTCATTTATTTCTTCTATATTTTGCTGAAAGATATTGACTAATTCTGATACAAGAAAAGGTAATCCCTGAATTTTGTTATATTGAGAATATTTAAATTGTGGAAGTTTTGATCTTAGATAACCGGCGAATTGACCAAGATTCAGTTCGCAAACAATTATCCGTTTAAAATTCCCTAAAATCTTTTTTGTATTCAAAGGCAATGGATTGATGTATTCAAACTGTGCCAGACTAATTTGAACTCCTTGATTTTGTAATTCTGTAACAGCAGTTAACAAAGTGCCATACGTGCCACCCCAACCAACTACCAAGAGATCGCCTGATTCTTTTCCATGAATATCAAGATTTGGAATGTATCTGGCAACACGTTGAACTTTTTCATCTCTGAACTTAATCATTTTTTCATGATTGTATGCTTCATATGAAACTTCGCCGGTGATATCAGTCTTTTCCAGTCCACCTATTCTGTGTCTTAATCCTTTTTGTCCGGGAATCGCCCAGTTTCTTGAAAGAGAAGTATTATCTCTTAAATAAGGTTGATAATCTGGATCATCATCTTTTACTAATGGCGGATTGATTTCATCCAGTGTTGAAGTATCAGGAATCATCCATAGTTCAGAGCCATTGGCGAGCAAACTATCGCTCAACAAAATAACAGGCGTCATGTGTTCCATTGCTAATTTTGAAGCGATATAAGCACTTTCAAAACACTGTGCCGGCGAAATAGCAGCAATCACAATACAAGGACATTCGCCACTTCTGCCATATAATGCTTGCATTAAATCGGATTGTTCTATTTTTGTTGGCATTCCTGTTGCCGGACCTGCGCGTTGAACATCAATAATAACAATAGGCAGTTCGGTCATTACAGCCAAACCAATAGATTCTGATTTCAATGAAAGTCCGGGACCGGAAGTAGCTGTAACAGCCAGATTCCCTGCAAAACTTGCGCCTAACGCTGAACATATTCCTGCAATTTCATCTTCCGATTGAAAAGTTTTTACGCCTAATGATTTTCTTTTGAGTAGTTCTTGAAAAATATCTGATGCAGGAGTAATAGGATAGGAGCTGATAAACAAAGGTCTTCGGCTTTTTTCTGAAGCGGCTATCAAACCCCAGGCAATGGCTGTGTTTCCATTGATGTTTCTGTAGATGCCTTTCTTATTGTGCGATGGAGAGATGTTGAATGTTGTTGTTGAAACTTCAATGGTTTCAGCATAATGAAAACCGGCTTCCAACACGTTCAGATTTGCATCTAACAATAAAGGATTATCGGAATATTTATCTTTAAGGAATGTTTCAATTTCTGCAAGCTCTCTGTTGAAGAGCCAGCAAAGGATGCCGGAGATGAATTGATTTTTTGTCCGTTCGATTGTTTTGGTGTCGAGATTAAAATCTTTTAATGTATTTTTTGTTTGGCTTGTAATCGGAACTTTAATCAGTTGATAATTGTATTCAAGATGCAGCGATTCATCTGTGAGCGGGTCTTTGGTGAAACCTGCTTTTTCATATTTCTGTTTATCAAACATGTCATTGTCGATGATAATCACAGCACCTCTTTTAATCCAATGAAGATTTGATTTGAGAGCCGCAGGATTCATGGCAATCAGCACGTCTGCTTTGTCGCCGGGTGTTTGAATGTTTTCTGTGCCTACATGAATCTGAAAACCGGACACCCCACTGACAGTGCCTTGCGGGGCACGGATCTCGGCAGGGTAATCCGGCAAGGTAGACAAGTCGGCGCCAATGGAAGCTGCGAAATCAGTGAATTGCGAACCTGTCATTTGCATTCCATCGCCTGAATCGCCTGCAAATTTGATGACTATGTCTTTTAGTTCTACAATGTTTATCTTTTTTGACATTTCATTTATATATTGTTACAAAATTAATTTTTTAAAAATTAAATCTAAATAATATTAAAATTAATTTATACCATACAAATTAACATCTTGTTAGTTCTTGGATGAAATATGTATTTGTGTTTTTTCGATGTATTGGAAATTTATTATATATGGGAATAGAAAAGAGGCAGGATGCCTAAAAATAATTGGAACGAGCGGTGACGCTCGCTCCTGCGGTTCTTATTTAAATGGAATGATTGAGACATTTGTTTATGAGTAGCCTTTTTAATATCAGGACTAAAGTCCTTGCAATGTGGCTTGTTTACTAACCACGACCTTAGCTTCGACTTACTCAGCTACCAAAGGTCGTGGTTAATGAAGATCAATAACATCGGGCTTAAGCCAATAACAAATAGAATAAACATCAATCTATAAATGAGAATAAGATGTTCTTAAATAAATGGAATGATTGCAGCATTGGTTTATGAGTAGCCTTTTTAATATCAGGACTAAAGTCCTTGCAATGTGGCTTGTTTACTAACCACGACCTTAAGGTCGTGGTTAATGAAACTCAATAACATCCGGCTTAAGCCAATAACGAATAGAATAAACATCAATCTATAAATGAGAATAAGATGTTCTTATTTAATTGGAATGAGGAGACGTTTATTCCAGCGAAATTTAGAATTCATTAAAAGACATTTTGAGAAAAATAAAATTGCCTTTTGATATTTAAAAATTTTTATATATTACCGGCAGACATAAAATTTACAGTGCATTTTAGAGAAAGAAAAAATAAAAAAACAGTATTAAATTATTGAAATAAATGTCGGAAAGCCTTGATAGAGTAAATGATAATAAGAGAGAGTATACAATGAAACTATTGATGTTTGTCATACGATTGGGTTTGGTCGAAAATTTTATAAAAGATAAAATTCAACAGAAAAAAGATATAAATGTGAGAAAAATATTGATTTTATTTTTTACAGGTTTTGCGATGTATAGCATTCAAATGCTAGTAATGATAAGGAGTAGGGCAGGGTTTCGATTGAAATTTACGATAAAATTTATAAAATTGAGGGTTTTGAGATTGAAATGTACTGTAGTTAAAAACTATTTGATTTGCTTTAGAACATGGTTGGCAGGAGTTAGCACATCGATGGCAAAGGCTAGAACATATAATGCAGAGGTTAGAACATCAAAGGCGAAGGCTAGAACATATAATGCAAAGGTTAGAACATCAAAGGCGGACCCTAGGACGTCATTGAACTATGTTAGGATGTATCGCACGCTCGTTAGAAGATGTCGTATCGCAGCTAGAAGATGTCGAGCAAAGGTTAGGAGGTCATGTGCATGGTGTAGAATGCAATTGACTTGCGTTAGAATGCAATTGACCGGGTATAAAACGTTGTTGTCAGTATTTAGGAAACGATTGGATGAGTTGAATGTGCAAAAGGCGCTTCGACAAAGTCAATGTGATGAGGAGTTGTTGATGTTGGCGCTTCGACAAGCTCAGCGTGACGAGGATATATTGTTGTTGACATTTCGACAAGCTCAGTGTCCCATGGATTTGTTGATGTTTACACTTCGACAAGCTCAGTGTACAATTCAAAAAGAAAAACACATTCATTCACTTTATATTTAAAATCATTTATTTATTAATCTTTAAACCCAAATTTAGAACAATGACCATTAAACAAGAAAATCAATTGAGTATGAATATCACAACGCGAGATTATGTGTTGCAATACCCAACCATAACTTCTCCGCTGCCGAATTTTTCGGTTAATTGCACAACCTTTGTGAATACGATTTTGCTAATACAAGGCATTTCGGAACAACAGAAAATAAGTAAAAAGGGTGTTACCGGTAATAAAAACCAATTGAAGGAAGCGCTGATTGTGACTACATTCGATTATACCCGAAAACTGGGTGCGTATGCAAAGTTTACGAACAATGCAGTGTTGGCGCAAGAAGTTAATTTTGGTTTGAGTAAACTGCATCAAGCGGCTGACACAGCGGTGAAAGATTTTGCCCAGATTGTGTATGACCGTGCACAGACTAATGTTGCTTCGCTTGCCACCTATGGCATAACGGCTGCCACACAAACCAGCTTGCTGAGTGCGATTGCTGCCTATAATGCGGTGATTGGCAAGCCGGGCGTTAGCCGATCGGAAACAAGCCAAAACACGAAACAATTAATTGCTCTGTTTAAAACGGCTCATGATGCATTGATTAACATGGATGCTGCGGTTGAAATTGTGAGACTGACGCAAGTGAATTTTTATAATGGGTATAAAGCAGCCCGAAAAATTATTAATAACGGCGGCAGCTCGTTGTCTGTGAAAGGTTTGGTGACTGACAATGCTACGGGAAAACCTGTGAAGGGTGTTACTGTTTCGTTTGCATTGAATGGTGGTGGCGCCATGAAGGTGATAAATGATAGCGAGACTACGGTTGTGGTGAAAAAGTCGGCTGAAAAAGGTGGCTTTCATGTGAAAGCATTGGCTTCGGGCATCTATCATGTTACGTTGAAAAAAGTGGGCTATGCTGATCAGATGGTGAGTGTGGTGGTGAATGACGGGGAGATGAGTGTGATGGATGTGAAAATTGACAAAAATTAATTACTAATTACTAAATACTAATTACTAAATAATAATTACTAATTACTAATTTAGAACAGGGAGTTTCGTTTTTGTGTGTTTGGCGGAACTCTTTGTTTTTTATTATGTATTTGTGTTTTATAGATGTTTTGAAAATTTGTTATATTTGGGGAATTGAAATGAGGCAAGATGTATAAAAAATAATTAGAACGAACAGAGACGTTCACTCCTGCGGGTTTAATATTGAGTAAAATTCACGAATAAGTCAAATTATGATTACCCAAGCATACTTCGAAGATATACAGTATCAGATTAAGAAAGAACTATCCAAAGCTAACTATTCAATTCAAATAGCTGTTGCATGGTTTACCGACAGAGAACTGTTTAATATCCTTTCTAATAAAGCAGATGAAAATATTAAAATTGAGTTGATTATCATTAACGATGAAATCAATCGCAACAGTGGTTTGAATTTTGAATTGTTAAAAGAAAAGGGTTGTAAAGTTTATCAAATAGGTACTGGCTTGGAAAAGGAATCCATCATGCACAATAAATTCTGCATAATTGATTCTGAAACCATCATTACCGGTTCATATAATTGGAGCATTAAAGCACAAAAAAATCACGAAAATATTACTGTTATAAGTGAGGCACCTGATTTAGCAAAACAATTTACTGCTGAATTTATTTCAATAAAAGAAAAATACTTTGGTAAATCTACTACTACTATAGATTTAAACAAAGTATTGATTCGTCTTGAGAATCTTAAAAATATTATTCTTCTTGATGATGAAGATGATATGAAGTATCAAATAAAAAAGTTGAAAGAAATTGTTGTAGATATTGATAAAAAAGATATTGCTCAAGAGATTAATAATATTATTGACTTAATAAAGAGAAAAGTATATAGTGATGCAATCTCCAATATAACTGAATTTATTAATAAATTTCGACAGATTACAACTTATATTGACCCTGAATTATCTGCCATCAAACTTGAGATAAAAGCATTGGAATTGCAAATCAGTTCATTTGAAGATGAAGTAACAGAAATTGAAAAATTAATTTTTGATTTTGAAATCAGACATAATAATGAGCTTGGTGAGTATATTATAAAGCTATTGCATTTTAGAAAAGAAAAATTAAAGAAAGAAGCAGAAAAAAATGCTTCTAAAAAGGTTGAATTTGAAGAAGCGGAAAAAGATTTTAACGAATATCAACAGAATTATAATTTAAAAAAAGACGAGAAAATATTAGAACTGACAGAAGAAGAGAAAGTAGATTTAAAGAGTAAATACAGGAGGGCATCAAAACTTTGTCATCCCGATGTGGTTGATGAAAAATATAAAATTGAAGCAGAAAATATGTTTAATGAATTGAAACAGGCATATGACCGAAACGATTTAAACAAAATAAATGAGTTATTAAATAATCTTGAAAAAGGCATTTTTACTGGTGCTTCTGATAAAATTAGTGAATTAGAAAAATTAAAAATAATAGTAAATAAGTTGCGAATTAAACGTGATGAAGTTGAACGAAATGTTAATGAATTAAAGATAAATGAATCTTTCCAAACCATTAACAAGATTGAAAATTGGGATGATTATTTTACTGAATTAAAAGAAAAATTAATTTTTGAATTAAAAACTTATGAATTAGAAGATGGACAAAAATAATTCATTGATATTATATAATCCTCAATCACTTGACAGAGTGAATAAGCAGATAACTGTTGTTGATAAACTTTTATCTATTAGAAATGATAAAGAATTAATAGAGTTTTTTGTAAAGTATCCTGATTTTTTTATTTTTTCTGTTTCTCAATATTATGATTTAAATGAGATTCTAATTGATAAATATGATAATAAATGGAGATGGAAGGATCTTGCACGTAACGAATCATTAACATGGTCTGAAGAATTAATAGAGAGATATAAAGATAAATGGGACTGGAGAGGATTATGCTATAATAAATCACTGCCATGGACTGTAGAATTAATTGAGAAATATAAAGATAAATGGAATTGGGAATGGTTAAGTAGTAATCAATCATTACCATGGTCAATAGAGTTAATTGAGAAATATAAAGATAAATGGAATTGGAAACAATACGGATTAAGTAGAAACCAATCTTTACCATGGTCGATTGAATTAATTGAAAAATTTCAGACTAAATGGGATTGGGAAGATTTAGAAAGTGGTTTAAGTAATAATACTTCAATACCTTGGTCTATAGAATTGATTGAAAAATTTCAAGATAAATGGAATTGGTATTTGTTAAGTAAAAATAAATCTATACCTTGGTCAAAAGATTTAATTGATAAATTTTATGATAAATGGGATTGGGAAGTATTAAGTTATATGCCATGGTCATTAAAATTTATTGAGATATATTCAAATAAATGGGATTGGGAAACATTAAGTAGGAATTACTCATTACAAGTTTCAATTGAATTTTTGGAAAAGTATTATAAAAAATGGAATTTAAAAATTCAAGATAGATTAAGTGGAAATTATTTCCCATTGTCTGTCGAATTAATTGATAAATATAAAGATAAATGGGATTGGGAAAGTTTAAGTAATAGTAAATCATTACCATGGTCTATAGAATTAATTGATAAATATAAAGATAAATGGAGATGGGATTTTTTAAGTTGGAATGTATCATTGCCTTGGTCTATAGAATTCATTGAGAGATATGATGAGGAATTGAAATGGGGTTGGCGGGGGATAAGTAGTAATAAATCTTTACCTTGGTCTATAGAATTAATTGAAAGATATTATGAAAAATGGGATTGGCGGAGAATAAGTAGCAATAAATCTTTACCTTGGTCTATAGAATTAATTGAAAAATATTATGAAAAATGGGATTGGGAAAAATTAAGTAGTAATGAATCATTACCATGGTCAAAGGTATTTATTGATAAATTTTATGAGAAATGGAATTGGGACACATTAAGCAAAAATAAGGCTATAAAATTAACTTATGATTTAATGAAAACTTTTTTAGAATTAGGTTGTTTTAATAATATAGTATATTGCCAAAACAACTGTAATATACAATGGCCAATTGAGATTTTAGAAAAATATATAGATAATTATACAGGACGGATGACTCTGCATCAATTTTTTGCATCAAATTTTTTTCAGATATATAAACAAGTACTTAATACAAATGTTAATGATAAATTTATAGATATAATAATGGAAGAAATTAGTAATAAATAATAAATATTATGAAAGATTTTATGCGATTCACATCTGATGAATTTAAAACAATGTACTATTATAAAAAAATAAAAGTGAAACTAAATGATGAAAGAGAAATTATTGGTGTAATATCAAATATAAGACATGACCCAAGCAGTAATTCTCCCGTAGGATTTAATATAAATAATGAAACTATTAATATTTTTTCTGTTGAAGAAATTAATATTCTTTAATAAAAAACAATATAAATGAAAACAAACTTCTATTGCTGCTACTCAAATTTTAAAGTTCATTTTTATAAAATGATTTATGCAGTTTTGATATTGCAGTTTTTGTTTATTATCTCTTGTACTAATCATCATCATAGGTCATGCTCAGCGAAAGACCAAGAAATTTTAAGAAGAGCCAATCTGAAAATCAAATCTTGTTTTTGGTATGAATATGCTTTCAAGAATGGACAAATTGATTCTTCAACACGTAGATTATATGGTTCTTATTATTATGACAAGTATGGAAATGAAATACTTCAATATAATTTTAATACAAAAGGAGATACAATTTTCGTTCAGAAAACCAAATTTAATTCAGAAAATCTTCCTGTTGAGCAAACGATGACTAATTTAAATAATGTTGTGAATATTATAAAATCAAAAAAAGCAAAAAGTTTCTTTGTTTATAAGGATAACAAATGTATTGTAGAAAAAATGATTTCTGATTCTTATAATGATACATGTTTTATATATCATGAATATTCTAAAAATAAGATTACATCAAAAGTTAGTTCAGAAACTAAAACTTTTTTAACTGAACAGAATTTAGATATAAGGGGGAATATTATTAATGAAAGTTGGTATTTTACAGGGAAAGATTATAAGGACTTGGTAAGTTATACAAAATATAATTATAAAAATAAGCTTCTAATTTCAGAAGTAGATGAAAAAGGTAAAATTAGTATTCAATATGAATATAATTCAAATGGGTTGCTTGAAAAACGAATTTTGAATAATCAATCAGGGTTGCCAAAGATGCATTTATATCAATATATTAGATGATTTTTTAACGATTATCTGGTTGATATATAAATTAAGTTAGAGAGGATTTGAAATTTATTCAATTAAATAAAGAATACAAAATAAGAAGTAGGAATACTGTATGACACGGATTACAAAACATTACTGTTCGAAACCTTTTTATATCTCGCCCCTATGGGGCTTTAATACTTTTGTTTATTCTATTTACTACCAATATTTTGCTCCTACGGAGCTAAATTTAGTCCCGGAGGGACGATTTTTTGGTAGAAATAAGAATAGAATCATGTTCTTGGTTCGCGCGCGACCGCGTGTGAAGAAGAGTTGAAATGGTATGTCTTGTCCTGAAAGTAATAGCAGGATTTAAGTATTAACCTGTAAACTTTTTTCAGGACGAGACAGTACGCACGAGAACTTGTGCCCCAACAGGGGCGGCATTTGTAGCAATATTTCGATAACACAAAATTAAATATGCAAAATATGATTAAACCTGATAAAAATTTAGTGTCTGTTTGTGGATTATTTTGTCCTGCTTGTGGGATTTATTATTCTACACAGGAAAACAATGAGGATAATTTGAAAAAAATTGCAAGCAGGATGAATATTTCATTAGAAGAAATTCGATGTAACGGCTGTCGGACTGAAACAAAAACTGCTTATTGCAAGAATTGTTTTATGATAAAATGTGCCTCCAGAAAAGGGGTTGATTTTTGTGGAGAATGTCAAGAATATCCCTGTGACGAATTGAAAAATTTTCAATCAAAAATGCCACATAGGGCTGAACTATGGAAATCACAGGAACGAATAAAAGAAATAGGATGGGAGGAATGGTTCTATGAAATGGTAAATTATTATTCATGCAAGGAATGCTCCACTATAAATGGTTGGTATGATTTAAAATGCAGACACTGCGAAAATATTCCAGGTAATGATTTTGTTGAAAAAAATAAAGAAGTATTAATAAATAAAAATGCTACATAACACACGCTTATAAAACATAAGGGGTTCAGATGGTTAGCGTCGGCATCACTCACTGGCAAAAGTGATACGCATCTCCGATTTTGCTTTCGTTTCAGAGCGTTAACCGTTATGCCGAATCGTAGAAAGACAACTTGAGTTCACAAACTTGACGTAACAAATTAATAATATATGAAAATAGAGTTAAGATATTTTACAGGCACAGGTAATTCATTAAAGATACTGGATACTTGTAGAGAAGTTTTCGTTCAAGCTAACCATACGACAACAATTTCAGAAATTAACTTTGAAGAAATAAGTTTTAAAGAAGCAGATATTGTAGGATTTTGTTTCCCTGTTTATGCATTTGGAATACCTCGTATTTGCAGAAAGTATTTAAAAGCAATTAATACATTCAGTAATAGACAAAAGGTGTTTGTATTAATTACTGCTGGCGATTCTGATGAATCTGGTTTTTCGGTGAAAGAATGTGAGCGGATATTGAGAAAGAAAAATTGTGAAATTGTTTATTCGTCTGTCATTCAAATGCCTATTAACTGGACTACAGCACCAGTACCTCCGTTCCCTCCATCAAAGGAAGAAGCCATTGAAATTATTAAAAATGGGGTTGTTAAAACAAAAAAAACAGCTCAAGAAATTATAAATGGTATAAGCAAATATCATAATTTTAATTATCCTAAAAGGTATTCCAGACTTCGATTTTATAAGGATTATTGGTTGTTTAAATATATGGGCGTGCAAAATATGTGGCGTGCGTTTAAAGTTTATGACACATGCAATGGATGTCAAACATGTTCGAGGATTTGTCCAACAAAGAGCATTAAGATTATTGAAAAGAAGCCCGTTTGGACATCAAGTTGTGAGCAATGTATGCGATGTGTTAATTTTTGTCCAAATGAAGCAATTTATCAATCAATGGGTGGAGATACCAAAGGAAAAAACAGATATTTTGAACCAAGTTTTAAACCCATTATGTTGTAATAATTAGGCGCAACAAAACGGCTTATTCCAATTAGAGCGGATTAGAGAATCTGTACTAATTATTGTAGAATATGCTAATAGCAATAAATATGAAAAAAAATTAATGAAAAAAATTATCATATCCTTTATTCTATTATTTATGACAAGCATCAGCTTTGCGAAAGTAGTAGCTACCGTATTTTATAATGGTAAAAATTATTTTGTTGATGTTCAGATTAGCGGTTCATCAGCTTCTGTTTGGTTTAGGGTAAATCAAAATAGTTGTGGAACTGGAGATTTTCAAGTTATGAATCTGTCAGCTTCAAATCCAACTCTTGTCTCTGCAGGTACAGCAATTTGCAGAGCAAAAAAAGTGTATGATAATAGCAAAACAATAGCAGGGTGTTTGGCAACAGCAGCATCAGGTATTTGTGCTGCTGCTGCTGTACCAAGTGGAGGTGCTACAGCAGCTTTATGCTCCGCTACTTTTTCCTATACAGTTAATAAAGGACTTGCCGACTGCATTAGTGGAGTATCAGGTAAAATTGCCAATTATTTAGGGGTAACCCCTTGGGTAGCTTATGCTACAAAAGCTGGATTAAGTGCAGCAAAATGGGAAACAGTAATTAATACAGCAATAGATAATGCGTGTAAGGATGTAAAATAATATTAACCCTTGGTTCGCGCGCGACTCCAGTCGCGTGTTAAGAAGAATGGATTAAGTTATTAGTTGCAAATGGTACGCGAGAGAACTCGTGCACCAACAGGAGATAAAGAATACAAAAAAGAAGTAGGAATACTGTATGACATGGATTCCAAATCATTGCTGTTCGAAACCTTTTTATATCTCGCCCCTATGGGGCTTTAATACTATTGTTTATTCTATTTACTACCAATATTTTGCTCCTACGGAGCTAAATTTAGTCCCGGAGGGACGATTTTTTGGTAGAAATAAGAATAGAATCATGTTCAAAAACTCCATAGGAGTGACATGTTATATGAGTTTAGCATGTTTCGAAAACCTTGGTTCGCGCACAACTTCTGTCGCGTGTGAAGAAGGAAGCTAAACTACTGAAAGAAATATATGTTCTGTAATTCGTTAAATCAACGTGCCTGATAAATATCAATGTTTTTGTTATTTCCTAACCCTTTTTAATAGCGCAACAGGTTAAAATAGTATATTTGTATTCTTAAAAAAAATAAAAAATAATATGTTGACAAATTCATTTAAAACGATCATTATTATCAGTTTGTTCATGATGCTTTCTTCGGTTTATGCACAAACAGCAAGCAATACGCAAAAAAGTGTGGCTGCTGATTCTAAAACAGCTAATGCGAAAATTAAATGGTACACAATGGAAGAAGCCATTAAACTGAATAAAAAACATCCTAAAAAAATATTTATTGATGTATTTACCGATTGGTGCGGTTGGTGCAAAAAACTGGATGCTACAACATTTACAAATCCGGTGATTGTAAAATACATGAATGAACATTTTTATGCTGTGAAATTTAATGCTGAAACCGGAGATACAATTAGATTTCGTGATACAACATATACCAACAGATTTTTTGGTTCAAGAAATCCGCATGACTTGGCTGTCAAACTTCTCAACAGCCGCATGGGATATCCTTCGATGGTGTTGTTGGATGAAAAATTAAATAATCTTTATTTAGTTCAGTCTTTTCTTATGCCCAATGATTTGGAAGTTTATCTGAAATATTACGGCGACAATGTGTATAAGAAACAAACCATGCAAGAATATAAAGCAACGTTTCAAGGAGAAGTTAAAGACTAAGTAATTCATAAGGCAAGAGAGAATCTTTGTCGTTGATGTATTTTCATAAAATGTATTTTTAATTTTTTATATCAATCAGAAAAAATGTCTGAACAGAAATTTTATGTAGTGTGGAAAGGGATAAAGCCGGGCATTTATACCAATTGGAAAGAATGTGAAAAACAAGTAAAAGGCTTTGAAGGCGCAGTTTATAAATCGTTTAAACAAAAAGAAGAAGCTGAAAATGCATTTAAAGATAATCCATGGAAATCGTTAGGAAGAAAAAAATCTTTAAAACAAACATCATCTCAAGAGAAACCTATTTTAGATAGTATTTGTGTTGATGCAGCTTGCAGCGGAAATCCGGGATTGCTTGAATACAAAGGTGTTTACACTTCATCTAAAGAATTGTTATTTCATAAAGGTCCATTTCAGGAAGGTACAAACAATATTGGAGAGTTCTTGGCATTGGTTCATGCCATTGCTTTTTTAAAAGAAAAAAAAATAGATATTCCTGTTTACACAGATTCAATGACTGCTTTAAGTTGGTTGAAAAATAAAAAAATTAAAACCACTTTGCAGCAAACGTATCGCAATAAAGAATTATTTGACCTTGTTGACAGAGCCGTCAAATGGCTTCAAGAGAACAAATACAAGACGGTTGTGATGAAATGGAATACTAAAAATTGGGGCGAAATTCCTGCTGATTTCGGAAGAAAATAATCTGATTATTCTTTTATTTCTTTTTTAAGTTGAATTTTTAATTCTCCGGGATTCAGATTGGATGTGAAATCACCTTTGCTACAGAATGAAATTTCTCCGGTTTCTTCAGACGTTACAATTACTAGTGCATCTGAATGTTCCGTCACACCAATGCCTGCACGATGTCTTAATCCAAATCGCTGTGGAAGATCAGTTCTTTCTGAAATAGGTAGAATGCAACTGACAGCTTTTATTTTGTTGCCTGTTATAATTACAGCCCCATCATGCAACGGACTGTTTTTATTAAAAATACTTTCAAGAAGTTCTTTAGATACATTAGAATCCAGTTTTTGTCCGGTTTCAATATAATGATTGATTTCATGATTCTTTGTAATCACAATAAGGGAGCCTGTTTTAGAGGATGCCATTTCTTTACATGCAAGCACGATTGCATCCAAATTAGTGAGCAATGATCTGTTTACTTGCCAACGGTTTTTCTTTGAACGTAATGTTATTCGTCTCATTATTTTTGGAGTACCGAGCATCAGCAGAAACTTTCGTATTTCAGGTTGGAAAATAATAATAAGCGCCAGAAACCCCATTTTGAAGCATTGTCCGAGCAGTTCATTTAGTAGTTTCATTTCAAAAACTGCTGCGACTTTCCATAAAACATAGATTGTAAGTAAACCAATAAAGATAAAAATTGCTGAAGATCCTTTTATCAGTTTATGCATTTGATATAAAAGAATGGATACTAAAAGAATATCAACAAAATCAATAATCTTGAAATGGAAGTGTTGAAAGAATATAAATAACATGACACAAGAAGTTTAAACAAAATTAAAAAATTAAATCAGAGGTTGTTTGATTTTTATGTAAAAACTTATTTGAGGAACTTTAATATTAGTGAAATAAGATGTTGGAATAGATATTGTTTTTAAATTTGTTTAGTAAATGAATTTTATTATTTCATAAAATTAATAATATGATAGATGCTAATGATGATAGCAATACACTTATCAATCGGTTGATTGATAAAGGTTCTTTAAAAAATGATATTTACTATAATACAGTTTCAATATTTAATTTATTTAAAGAAACCTCGAGAGAAATTGCAGAAGAAATTAAAAAGGAATTTGCAAACCAAGATGTCAACTTGCGAATAAAATATAATGAACCAAGCGAATTTGCTACAGAGCTTGTTTTTGCCGGTGATCAGATTATTACTGTGATGCATACCAATATTTTTCAGTTTCCACGCGAGCATGAGGTGATGAGCACTTCATATATCAAAGAAGATCCGACACGATCATATTGCGGAGTAATTAAACTTTATAATTTTCTCGCAGATTCCTTTATTTACAATAGTTTGGATGATATTGGATATTTGATTGCCAGAATTTTTATTAATAAAGAATTTCATTATTTTGTAGAAGGTAAGCGGCAAGTGGGCTTATTGTATAATAATTTCGGTACTGCTGTCATTGATAAAAAAGCGGTGAGAAAAATTCTTGAAACAGCTATTGATTATTGCATTCATTTTGATTTATTGACTCCGCCGTATGATAATATTAAAGAAATTTCTGTTGAGCAAATGAAAGAAAGTATAGAATCAATGCGCCTGAAAACGGGCAAGCGACTTGGTTTCCGGTTTCAGATTGACCATGAAGATCAAATGAAAGAATTAAAAGGCAGGAAAAACAATGGAAATTCTTTTTAAGTTTTTAAATTTAAAATTAATTTTTCAAATGAAAAAATATGCTTTGATTTTTATTTGTTTGTTGATTGTAGTTGCTACTGCATGCCGTTCTCAACGACAATGCAAACACATGAAATATTATAACAGCGACAGAAAACGTGGATTAGCTCATTGAAAGAAATTAGAATATTTCTCTGATTTCTTTTTTTACAAATTCAATGGCGTCAGTGGTTGGCAGTTTGTTTGTCTTTGAAATATTTTCAAAAATCTTTTGGCTTAAATCTATTGCTGTTGATTGATTATCAAAGTTCAACATGGATGAATTTATAAGTTTAATCACTTCTTCTTTGGCTTCTCTAATCATTTCCCATGCTTGTGATGACATATAAACTTGTTGTGACAGGTTGTGTTCAAATTCGTCTCTGATATTACTGATTAATTCCAATTGCAGTTGATGTGCTGTGAGGTCTGGTCTGTGAATGCGCATTATTAAGCTATTCGGAGAAATGCGTTCGAGAAACAAAACGATTCGTTCATAAGCTTGTAAACGGATTGGATTGATGAGTTCTTTGTTTTTTAAGCTTATTTCAAGAATTTTTTGTCTGTTTTTTTCACTTCTTTCTGCTGCATTAGTTTTTTCCATATTGTCAATGAAAATTTTTAACAATAGGTAAGATGTTGCTAATACAACCAGTGAAGGCAATACATATTTTAAAATTTCTAAAAAATCAGTCATGGTAAAACGGAATTATTTTGGTGTGCAATTTACAAAAAAATACTGAATAGAAGATTCAATAAACTCTATTGTTAAGAACAAAGAATTCAGAATTCAGTAGTTAAATTAATCAATTCTCACAACTCAATTCTGAATTCTAAAAAATCAATTAATAATAAACTCAACGTGTTTAGAAAATTTCAATTTCATCACAACGTATGACTTGGCAAAATCCATAATATTCTTAATTGCTTGCTGGCTGGGTTCCCTTATTTCACAACTGAATAGATCTGAATTAAGATTGATTTTTCTGTTAGCAAACTTTTCGTTTGGCAAACTTATTTTTTTTTGTTTTTTAGAAAAATTGCTGAATGATTGAGGCGTAATAGATTTTGACATAGGCAAATAATTTTGGTTTAAATTAATATTATTTAAAAAACGTTCTATTCGTTTCGATATTGTATTTTTCATGAAAATTTTATTCTTATAATGTAAATTTTAGTAACCATACGAATAATGTTTATTTAACGTTAAAATTAAAATTATATTTGCTTTGAGATTATAATAAAAACCATTTAGGTTTTTCAGGGAAGGATGAAAAAAATTATAAGGTTTATAAAACAAAGTTTAATCATTATTGATCCGCTGGATGAATACGTGTTTGAAGGCAGGAATAAGGAGTACGGAGCTTATGTTGTTAGAAAAAAATACAATAAAAATGTTCGAAATGCTTTAGCTGCAACCACTTTCATTTCTTTGTTTTTTGTTCTATCGTATTTTATTTATGATAAAATAATAAATAATTTTATTGAAATGAATGCTGTAGAAGTATCGCCAAATCTGGATATTTTACCTTATCTTGATAATATTCAATTACAAAATATTCCTTTGCCTGAAGTCAAACTGCCTGCTGGTGCTGTGATTCAAGCGGATGAAAATACAATTCCTGATGCAGAAGATACTACTAAAGATGATGTTAAAAAGAAGAATATTGTTCCAATACAAACATTTTCGCAAGATACTTCTTCTACAAAAAATGGATTGAATGGAACAGAATCTGACCAAGCATCTGATTATGTTGTTCCAACAGGTATTTCGGAAAGAAACGCTGTTTTCCCCGGTGGTGAAGCTTCCAGATTAAGTTTTATCAGAGTCAATATTCAATATCCTGCGGAAGCAGTGAAATTAAAGATTGGCGGAAAAGTAATTATTAGTTTTACTATTGATAAAAAAGGATTTGTTAAAAATGTGACTGTAGTAAAAAGTGTTCATCCTTTGTTGGATGCAGAAGCTTTGCGGGTTGTTAAAATGATGCCACGCTGGGAACCTTGCGTGAAACATGGCAAAGCGAATGATCAAAACTTCAAAGTACCTATCAGTTTCATTCCTCCCTCAAATTGAAAAAAGCATCAATGAAATTAATCACGATGTTTTTTTAATAGATTAAAAAATAAAATAAAAATAAATTATACTATTAGGAAACTCTGCAAGAAAAAGGATATATGTTGCAACCTTAAAGTTTAACGTTTTTAACTTTTAAATTAAAATCATTTATCATTTCACTAAATATTTCCTTTACTGTTGAAATATGTGTGGCTTTAAACGCGTTACTTCCAGCAAATGCAAATCCACCATTCATATTGCCTTTATAGGCATTAAACAAAGCAGTTATAATACAATAAGGGCTTTTTTCAACTTCGCATGTCTTTATACATTTAAAAGGACATGATTTTGGCATTTTCAAACCATCATTTACTTTTTGAATGAAACTATTTTTGATAGCTCTTCCAGGCATTCCTACTGGACTTTGGATGATTTCAATTTCATTCTCTTGAGCATGTATATATTCTTGTTTAAATTCTTCTGAAGCATCACATTCTACAGTGGTTACAAAGCGAGTGCCTAACTGAACGCCTTTTGCGCCTTTTTGCATGATGTTATACATGTCTTCACCGTTATATATTCCACCTGCAGCAATGACAGGTATTTCTTGATTATATTTTTCTTCGAATGCTTTAACAGCTTCAACAACTTCAGGCACTAATTTTTCTAATGAATAATTTTCGTCATTAATCTGGTTAGATTTAAACCCAAGATGTCCGCCTGCTTTTGGCCCTTCAACAACAAATGCATCAGGCAGATAATCAAATTTCATTTTCCATTTTTCACAAATCAATCTGGCTGCTTTTCCTGATGAAACTATAGGTACTAATTTTGTTACGCTATCAGGTTTAAGAAATTTAGGAAGATCAAGAGGCAAACCTGCACCGGAAAAAATAATGTTCACTTTTTCTTCAATGGCTGTTCGCACCATATCCTCAAAGTTTGTTAATGCAGTCATAATATTAACTCCAATAACACCGCGGGTTTTATCCATGGCTTTGCGGATTTCTTCTTTAAATCCGATGATGCTTGATTGATAATAATCTTTTGATGGATCCTTGTATAACAATCCTATTCCCGCTGAAGAAATTACACCAACACCACCTTCATTTGCAACAGCAACAGCTAATTTTGATAATGAGATACCTACTCCCATACCTCCCTGAATAATAGGGAATGGTATTTTTAAACCTCCAATAATTAATTCTTTCATTTAATAATTTCTCCTGCCTTGATTTAATTAAGCAAAAATACAACAAATAATGAGATGCTTTTTATATTTTATATGATAAATAACAAAAAAAATCGAGATGTATAGTCTTTTTGCAATTTGCAGAAGAAATTATTTTTTAATAAAAAATCTTGAATCCAATTTTAAATAATATTAAAAAAAATAGATAAAAAATATTTTAGTCGAGTTTTTTTGCTTCATTCCAGTAAACATCCATTTCTGCGAGCGACATGTTTTTAAGTTGCAATCCGGCTTTTGTAGATTGTTCTTCAAGATAATTAAATCGTTTAATAAATTTATTATTTGTTTTAGATAATGCATCTTCAGGATTTACATCTATGAATCGCGCATAATTAATTAATGAAAAAAACAAATCCCCAAATTCTTCTTCTATTTTATTTTTATCCGTATTTTGTTCAATCTCAAATTTAAGTTCATTCAGTTCTTCCATTACTTTATCAATCACTTGTTGTGGTTCTTCCCAATCAAATCCAACACCTCTTGCTTTTTCCTGAATTCTGTGAGCTTTAATTAATGAAGGAAGCGAATCTGGAACTCCGCCTAAAGTGGTTTTCTTTTCCAGATCACGTTTTATATTTTCCCAATTTTCTTTTACATCTTCTGCATTGTTCACTTTCACATCACCAAACACGTGTGGATGGCGGCGAATAAGCTTTTCATTGAGACTATTTATCACATCTTTTATTGTGAATTGATCGTCTTCAGAAGCAACTTTAGCATAGAAAACGATATGAAGTAAAATATCTCCAAGTTCTCTTTTTATTTCCTGAATATCATTTTTAAGTATGGCATCAGAAAGTTCATACGTTTCTTCAATGGTTAGATGGCGTAGGCTTTCAATGGTTTGTTTTTTATCCCATGGGCATTTGGCGCGCAGTTCATCCATTATATTCAGTAATCTTTCAAAAGCAGCAAGTTCTTCTTCTATTTTTCTTTCCATTTAAATGTATTGATCAAATGAATAATATCTTTTTGAATAAAATCAATTACTGGTGCAAGAGAATCGTTGTTTGGCTGTACATTAAAATACAATGAACCTCTAACGAAATGATGTGTACTATCTGTAACAAAAAATTGAAACGGAGATGCAGCTGCATTGCCTTTTATTTCGTATGTTGCTCCATAAACCTTTTCTGATTCATTGATGAATACTTTATTTTCTATATCATTTGCTTTGGGAATATGTTTGTTGACAAACATACGCGAATCATCTAAATATTGTGATAGATTTTTATGCACTGATTTGTAGCTGAGATGCAGTGTCCCTTTAAATTGAGGAAAATCAATATTTATCCAGGTGGTTTCTTTTAAGTTGGATGAATCTGGTGAAATCTTAGCATACACAGGATATTCAAATGTATATGGATAAATAGAGTCAAGAGTTTTATACTTTTTTTGTGGTAGTTGAATTCTGAAATATCCAATGGGTTTTGGATAATAATTATCATCACATGATGTAAAAAGAATAATCCCTGCAAAAAGCACGAGAATACTGAAGTTTTTGAAATATGGTTTAAAGTGATTGAACATTATTTGATTGCAAAAATAGAAAAATCCCACTTACATTTTGTAAATGGGATTTTAATTTGCAAACAAATTCATTAAAAAATAAAATTGTCAATAATATTTAAATAGTTAAAATGGAAGATCGTCTGTTGGTGAATTGCTTTGATTGCCAAGGTTTACAGAAGTATCCGATTCGTTTGAGTCTGATTGAAAATCATCTTTTTTACTATCAAGCATTGTGAATGAATCAGCTAAAATTTCTGTTACGTATCTTTTGTTTTTATCTTTATCTTCATAAGAACGTGTCTTTATTTTTCCTTCCAGATAAATTTTGCTGCCTTTGTGCAAATATTTTTCAGCAACTTCAGCAAGTTTGCGCCACACAACGATATTATGCCATTCGGTTTGTGTTGCTTTGTTTCCATCTCTGTCTTTATATGTTTCAGTGGTTGCCAATGAAAAATTAGCAACCGTTGCTCCGTTTTCAAGATGTCTTACTTCGGGTTCTTTACCCAAATTTCCTATTAGAATTACTTTGTTGATTCCAGCCATTTGAATTAAATTTAAATTAGTAAATGCAAAGATAAAATTTTGTCTTAATCACAAATATAAAAATAATTTTTAATATCAAACAATGTCTGAAATCTTTTCGGTTATTTTTATACTTTTGCCGAAAATAAAGCGATTTGAAATGACAAACCAGAATATTTATAGTATTGAAAATAAAATTCAGAATTTGGATTCAATTAAAAATATCATTTTTGATTTAGGAGGTGTTTTGCTGAATATTGATATTCGTTTGACATTTGAATCGTTCAAAGAAATGGGTGTAGAAAGAATGGATGACCTTTATAAAGAGCTTGTCAATACTCATTTTTTTAATGATTTTGAAAAAGGATTCATTTCATATCCTGAATTCAGAAATGAGTTGAGGAAGTTTTTTCATAAATCGTTAACGGATGAAGTGATTGATCGCGCATGGAACAAGATGTTGATTGACTTTCCTGTAAACAGAATCAATATGTTATTGCAATTAAAAAATAATTACAGAACTTTTTTATTGAGCAATACAAATGAAGAACATTGTTTGATATTTAATAAAATGCTTACTGAAAAGTATGGCATAAAAAAGATTGAAGATTTATTTGAAAAGGCTTATTTCTCTCAGGAAATTCATATGCGTAAACCGGATAAAGAAATTTACAAATATGTTTTGGATGACAGCAAACTGTTACCGAACGAAACTCTTTTTATTGATGATGTTTTTGAAAACATTGAAGCATCTGCTCAATTAGGAATTCAAAGTTATTGGTTGAAGAATGGAGATGAAGTTGTGAATTTATTTTATTGTTAGAATTTTTTAGGTTCTGCATCTGGACGTTTATACATTGAAAATATTGTTTTCATGGGATTTTTAATAGTACGAAAAATATTTTTGAAATAAAAAAAATTAAAAGTTTGGTATTCAAAATCTAATTTTTAAATTTGCTGCTTGAAAATAAGAATGTTCTTTTGTTTATTGAAATTGTTTCTTTTCAATCAAGCACATCTGGAGAGATGGGTGAGTGGCTGAAACCAACAGTTTGCTAAACTGTCGTACTGGGCAACTGGTACCGGGGGTTCGAATCCCCCTCTCTCCGCAAGAATATTTTTTTAAACGAGCTAATTAGTAATAGTTAGCTCGTTTTTTTATATAAAAAAAAGGCATCAATGAAATAAATCACGATGCCTTTTTCGAAAATAAATTGAAAATTATTTTACAGCACAAATAATTTTTACAAAATCTTCAGCTTTTAAAGCTGCGCCACCAATCAAACCGCCATCAACATCTGGATTAGCAAATAATTCATCAGCGTTTGAAGCATTGCAACTTCCACCATAAAGAATCGTGATGTCGTCAGCAACTGCTTTGCCATATTTTTCAGTTAAGATAGAACGAATGAACGCATGAACTTCCTGTGCCTGTGCTGATGAAGCTGTAACGCCTGTACCAATAGCCCAAACCGGTTCGTAAGCAATAACTACTTTTTTGAAATCAGTTTCATTCAAATGAAAAAGTGATTCAACGATTTGTTGTTTGATAAGGTCAAAATGTTTGTTTGCATTTCTTACTTCAAGTTTTTCGCCGCAGCAGAAAATAGGAGTAAGGCCATGTTTCAATGTAATGTCAACTTTCGCAGCAAGCATCTGATTGCTTTCATTGAAATATTCTCTTCTTTCAGAGTGACCAATGATAACGTGTGTAGCGCCGGTTGATTTAATCATAGAAACAGAAGTTTCTCCGGTGTATGCGCCGCTTTCTTTGTCATAACAGTTCTGTGCAGCAACAGCAGCTTGCTCGTTGCCTTTTAATAATTCTGCACAAGCATTCAATGAAATAAATGGAGTTCCAAAAACGATTCCCAATTTATCTTTTGATTGGATGTTTTTTGTTTTCAAGAGTGTTAACACTTCAGTCACAAGCTGAGTGCCTTCCTGCAATGTTTTATTCATTTTCCAGTTTCCAGCAACAATATTTTTTCTCATGTTGTAAAAAAATTAATTGATTAATAATTTGATAATAAAATTTTTATTTTTGATATCGTCCGATGATTGCAAATTTTACTGATAGCTAACACGCGGATCAATCCATCCATAAATTACGTCCACAAAGATATTAATAAAAACTAAAATAATTGATATAAACAAAACAAGTCCCATCACCACCGGAAAATCATACTTCTCCAACGCATTCACCATCACCACGCCAACGCCTTTCCAGTCGAAGACATATTCGATGAAAACAGCTCCTGCCATCAACGATGCCAGCCAGCCCGAAATAGCTGTAATAATAGGATTCAACGCATTCTTCAACGCATGTTTTGTAATTACTTTAAATTCACTCAATCCTTTTGCGCGTGCTGTGCGAATATAATCCTGCGAAAGCACATCAAGCATCGAACTTCGTGTCAATTCAATAATAATTGCCAATGGTCTGATGCCAAGCGTAAGCGCAGGAAGAATAAGATTTTTTAAATCAAGATATTGTCCATTGCCGTAATCATCAATGGTAAACAAACTGCCGGTCATGTTCAGTCCGGTATATTTGGCAAGCACAAAAGCAAAGAACCATGCAGCCAGCACAGCCGCAAAGAATGATGGCAACGACATGCCAAACACAGCAGTAACCAGGGACAGCTTGTCGAAAATACTATTCTTTTTTAGTGCAGCAAATATGCCCACGATCACACCAACAATCAAAGCAAACAGCATGGAAGCCAAGGCAAGTATAGCTGTCAAAGGAAATGATTCTGCAAGAATCTCCGAAACCTTTCGTTGATTCTGGTATGAACGCCGCAAGAAAGGTTTTTTCAGAACAACAACTTTATTTTCCGAAAGAGAAAACAATTTCACAAAAGAATAATTTGTTTTATTCAGATACCAATAACTTTTCGGATTCTTTGGATTATGCACCGACACTGGCGAAAGGTCATTTACATAATTCAAAAAACGAATGTGCATCGGTTGGTCTAATCCCAATTCTTTTTTAATGGATTCAAGCGAAGAAATATCTGCCCGCTGTCCAAGCATCATTCGGGCTGGGTCGCCGGGCAAAACGTTGAATAGAAAAAAAACAACAACAATCACTCCCAGCATCACCAGTATGCCATAGAGCAACCGTTTGATAATATAGTTCAACATTTGGGCAGAAAAAAATTAAATTATATCTGTTATGCTTTTTAAATTTTAATAGTCTGAAATGCAATGTCACATTGAGCCTGTCGAAATGTGGCTTCGACAGGCTCAGCCTGACAATTTGTTATTTGTCTTTTTAATAGCACAATGTGTTAAATTATGTTTTGTTTTTTTAATAAATCAATTATTCGAGCATTAATGATTTCTGCTGTATCCATATTCCCTTGCGCATCGCAGCATGAAATCGTAAAATAATTTTTTTCTTCTTTCGCAATGCGAAGATATTCGCGTTCCACATTTTTCTGAAATGCAAGACTGCTTTCATGAATATCCTGTTTCCCTTTTAAGTAATCTCTGTCATCGCCGGCTCTTGGATTTTCAAGCTTTTTCGCAACAAATTCAAATGGAACATGCAGAAAAATAGAAATATCAGGTTTCGGAATTTTATAATATTCATATTCCAGATTGTAAATCCAATCGTTCAGTTTTCTGATTTCTTTTTCATCATCAAACTTGGCGCATTGATACGCAATATTTGAATGCATGTATCTGTCGAGAATAACATGCGTGCCATTATTCAGCCATTGGTTGATTTGCTGCGCTGCATCATTTCTGTCGCCGGCATACAACAACGCCACCAGATATGGATTCACATCTTTAAGGTTTCCAAATTCGCCTCTCAAAAAACGAGCGATCAAATCGCCATAAATGCCCGTTTCCAATTGCGGAAAATGAAGAAACTGAAAAGCGATATGTTGTTCATTAAGGTATTTCTGTAATAAGGTAAGCTGTGTTGATTTGCCCGAACCGTCTAATCCTTCTATAACGATAAATTTACTCATTCCTATGATGATTTGATGAGCAAAGTTAAAAATATTACGTTTGAATAAAAAAATAAAAGGTAACTCAAGGGTTTGATCGTTGACAAATGTTTTGCGTAGCTACTGTTGTATGGAATTTTTATTGTTTTATAAATTTTTTAAGTTGTATATTGTTTTTATGTTTGGTTGCGATGATTGAGTATAATCCACTTGGTAAGTTTTTTAGATTTAACGTAAGATTATTGGCGAGGTTTGATAGTTGATAAACGCACTGTCCATTGATGTTGTAAATAGAAATACTATTTAATTCTTCTGTAGAATTAACTGTCAGTATATCTGAAACAGGATTTGGATAAATGGTAAATACGTTGTTATTTATGATGTCTTCGACAGAAGCCGGTTTTAATGATATATTCATCCAATTCAGATTGAATCCGCCTGTAGTTGATGTAATAGCAATAGTATGTATCCCTGCAGAGAATTGAATTTCTTGCGAAATGGTTTGCCATGTTTGCCATCCGGTAGTATTGGGTATATTGATAGTTCCATATTGAGTAGAGTCTCCATTGTCTGCTAATATCAACTGTTTGCCGGAATTAGGGCTTGCTACTCTATATTTGACAATATATGTACCTGTGGTTGGTATATTTACATTATATGTCATCGAATCTCCTGCATCAAACCAGCCTACATTAAGTCCTCCGTCTGTATCAGAGGTGCTTTCTACATCAATTCCCTTCATATTGCAATAATCTTCTGCTTGTATCGTTGCAGGTAATGTAGCCGCGGGGCATACATCTGATTTTTGGTATACTCGTACATAGTCAACGTACATCTTGCCTGGCAGAGCATTGTTGTTAATAGTATTTCCCGGCAGGGAGCCGCCGATTGCCAGATTTAGAATAATAAAGCTGGGTTTGTTAAATGCCGGCAAAGTTGTTATGTTTAATGTATTAAATAAATTTCCATTGACATACCATTTTATTGAGCTGGGGGTCCATTCAATTGAATATATATTGTAATCTGTTACAGTTACAGAGGTTGATTTTCCATATTGAGCATGAGAACCGTTATTGTCCCAATGTCCTGTACCCATAATACTCATATTTGTATTTATTTGTTCCATAATGTCTGTCTCACCGCATTGAGGCCAACCAACACTTGAAATGTTTTCGCCAAGCATCCAAAATGCGCTCCATAAGCCGGTTAAAGCAGGTAATTTAATTCGAGCCTCAATTTTTCCGTATTTAAATGCTCTTTTTCCTTGAGTATTCATTCTTCCGGAAGTATAGTTAAATCCACTGTATGATTCTTTTTTTGCAGCAATAACTAGGTTTCCGTTTTCAATAGTGCAATTTTCTTTTCGGTAATATTCTAATTCGGAGTTGCCCCATCCATTGTTATTTCCGGTTTCAAAAGCCCAATCAGGACCAATACTTGTTGTAAATTCATCAGCCCAAACCAGTTGATAATCTTGACAAAGAGCTTTTTGGGTCGTTAGTGAGAAAAGTATAATAACACCCATTAGAAGAAATCTGATTATTTTCATAACGATGATTTATTTTTAATATAGTTCATTTTAAAGTATGACATTAAAATGAAGTGTAAGGTTGTAATATGTTAATAATTTTTGATGCAAATATATATCAAATAGTCAAAATTACAATAACTATTCTTGAGAAAATAATTGTTGAAGTATGCACATATTTTTGATTAATAATAAATTATCAAATAGACGTGATGCTTTGCAGGAGTGAATAGAAATGAATAATTATTTTTTTCAGATATGTGTGGGAAAGGCATTCGTTATAAACGAGCGCCAGCAGAAGAAAAATATATTATTCATTATTAAATTCAATTATATCTTTATGATACCCATGGTTTATATTGATATGTTCAGTAATAACTTTTAAGGATTTCAAATTTTTTCTGTAAATACTTGATGATTTTGGAATACAATATTTTTTATTTTTCGAATAAATGAAATAATAATTTAGAGGATTTCTTTGTCGACTCCCATAGACTTTCCAGTAAATCCCATTTTGCGAATTAAGTATTAATTCCTTTTCTTGAGTTATTGGATTTTGGTAAAAATAAAATTTAGAAAATAATAAAATATCTTTAATTTTTTCCCTTTCGTAACTATCTGTTCTGTTTTTTATTCCCTTATGACTATTTAATAGTTTATTTTGTTTAGTTCTATATTTTTTAATATACTCTCTTTCTTTTATATGCCAATTGTCTTCATTACATTCTTCAAGAATTTCAAAAATGGGAATCTCTCCTTCATCTTTTAATTTAGCTATCCATTTATCCTTTTTAGTTATACCTTTTCTTGTATTATGTTCATGATATCTTTTATACAAATCATTTGTTTTGCCTATATATCGAGTAATTTTAGTAATTGGATCTCGTAGTGCATAAATATAAATTACATTTTTAGATATTTCCATGATTTTTTTTAAAGTTTGTTGTAATTCAATTGTTTAAAAATATCAGGTATGTGATTTTGTTTTTTATTTATCTATATTAAGATTGATGTAACAAACTTACATAAAATTTTTTGATTTTATTTAAACAGAATAAAGCTCTAGCCTGCTTTTCAATAGCCCTTTTTGGCGATCGTTTATAACAAGTACTGGAATAGTAGATTTATCTTCTCCTTTTAATATTTTGTATTCGTCCAACATAACGATGCAAGATAATAAAAATAATTTATTTTGGATTTTGAGAAAGGCACTCGTTACAAACGAGCGCCAGCGGTGGGGAGGGATTGTGTCTGTTTGAAGTTGACAGTAATGTTTATCCGTTTTTAAAATTGCTCTCACAAGTTCAAAAATATATCAATAATTACGCATCTGGAATTTTTGGTTCAACTAATTTAGCCAACTTTTCTAAAGACTCTTGCCATCCTAAATAACACATTTCAGTCGGTATATTGGATGGAATGCCTTCTTGCATAATTTTAATTTCTGTGCCGCAAGAAACTTTTTTGAGCAAAACGGAAGTAACCATTTCACCTGGCAAACTCGGGTCTTCAAATTTGTCTTTATATTTAATAAATTCATTTGTCTTCAATTCCATGTATATTCCGCCAAATGAGTGTCCATTTCCTGTAGAAAAATTGATAAAAGACATTCGGTATTTACCGCCTTCTCTAGCATCCATACTATGAACAACACATAAAAACCCATATGGCGGAATCCATGATGCCATCGCATTTGCATCAGTAAATGCACGATAAATTTTTTCGGGAGATGCTTTAAGTACTCGGTGTAATGATATGCTGTTTTTTTCCATGGTATTGTTTTTTTTGTTAGTGATTATTTATTAAAAAGTTGAGTTGTAATATTAAACATCCAGTGGATTCCGAATTTGTCTTTGCAAGTTCCCCAGTAATCCCCTTCGCTGGCGCTCGTTTAAAACGAGTGCCGGAATTGTATGTTTTATTTAGCACAATTAAGTGTTTTTTTTTGACATAATGATGCAAGATAATAAAAATAATTGAATTTGAATTTTGAGAAAGGCACTCATAACAAACGAGTGTCAGTAGCGGTTTTATATTATTGCTCCCTGCTTTAGTTTTCTTGTGGTTATAATGTTGCATAAGACGGTTACAAAAAGGTTTCTTGCATCCTCATAAAGGATAATAGAGGTTATAATTAGGTTTCTTACGGTTACAAACAGGAAAAAGCAGGTTACAGAAAGGATTCTTGTGGTTACAAAAAGGAAGAAGACGGTTATGAAGAAGAAACCCAAGGTTATAAAGAGGAAGTAAGCTCTTACAAAAAGGAAACTCGAGGTTACAAAGAGGAATAAAGGAGTTACAAAGAGGATTCTTGAGGTTATAAGGAGGAAGTAAGGAGTTATAATTTGGAATATGACGGTTATAATGAAAAATCATGCTTCCCGTTTCATTAAACAGATAGTTGCATGTAGCATTTTCATTTCATCAATTTTATAAAAGACAACTATGCCGAGTAATCATCTTTCTAAAAATCTGTATATAGTCTTTGCTTTTATTTTTAAAAGGATTAAAGTTTAATATCTTAAACTTCGTCTGTTGGAATTGAAGTCCTACTCGTGACAAATAGCTAATTCTTATTTTTTAGCTTCACTCGGACTGCCAATATAATAAGGGTCTTTCATGGCATCAAGAAAAACATGATATGCTTCAGGACTTGAGTTAACTCGCCAGTCAAGTTCTTTTTTAATATTAAACCAAGTAAAAATTTTAATGCGTGGGTAATCGTTTTTTAATTGAGTAAAAGCTTCTTTTATCCAAGTGGCTTTGTTTAGGCTGTCGAGCGTAAACTCACCGCTGGCAAACTCTGCAATCATCATCGGTTGCGGACCAAGTGTTGCACATGAGTCATACAATGCTTTAAAGCAATTTTTAAACGAATCATACGGACGGTTGCCACCCCAGGGATCTTTAGGATACCAGTTGTAAGCATCAAGACCAAACCAATCAACATAATTGCTGCCCGGCCAGTAGTTTCTGATAGTATTCCATTCCCCCTTTGATAAATCAGGGCTTGGACCGTGAGGACACCACACCCATTTTACGTTGTCAGCGCCTTCGGCACGGAATTTATCAACCACATATTTCCAAACGGCAACCACTTTTGCAGGTCCGCCTTTTTGTGCGCCGTTCTTTTTACCGCCCCACATGTACCAGTTGCCATTGAATTCATGTAAAAAGCGTATCATCACTTTTCCACCAAACGCTTTGGCATCATGGGCAAATTGTTTAATGTAAGCATCGTGTTTTCCGGCAAGCACTTCGTCCATAACTGCGTAACCGTTTGAATCAACAGGCGCTGTATTGTAAGTAATCTTTGGCCAAAAAAGCTCCCACGTAATATGCGGTATCGCTCCACATTTTGAAATTAGTTGACATTCTTTAGTCGGGAAACTGTCTGCCCACGTGGGATACATGAGCACAGAACCCACTTTGTGATGGATTAATTCTTCAAAGGCTAAAATGCCTTTTTCGCCATTCTTTGGGAATTTGGCTGTGCTATCTTCTGTAAACATACCGACAACGCAACCTTTCCAGTTGCCCTCAGTTGCTGGCTTATTTGTTTTACAGCTTGCTAAAGGTAAAACAAACGAAAAAAAGCTAACGATTAAATAATTTTTCATAGTGATGCAAGATAATAAAAAAAATAATTGATTTTGAATATTGAAGAATGGCGCTTGTTATAAACTAACGAAAGCTGACTGTTGTTCTTGCTATATCCAATATGTTAATTAACGCTTTTTGCTACATTATTTCAAAGAAATATTGATTAATTTTACACTCTCAAAATAGTTTTTATTATATCATTTATGAATCAAGATATTTTCTCTAAAAAGAAAACAACTATTAATTGCAGAGGAAAACTTATCTCCACTGAAAAACCGCTGGTGATGGGAATTTTGAATATTACTCATGATTCATTTTTTGATGGAGGAAAATATTTAACTGAAAAAGAATGGCTGGCGCAAACAGCTCAAATGTTGGAAGATGGTGCAAACATGATTGATATTGGCGGAGTTTCAACTCGTCCGGGGTCTGCAAGTGTGAATGATAAAGATGAATTAACAAATATTTTAAAAGTATTGACATCTGTAAGAAAACATTTTCCGCAAACAATTATTTCTATTGATACATTTCGTTCTATTGTCGCACGTGCCGCTGTTGACAATGGCGCTGACATTATTAATGATATTTCGGGCGGCACAATGGATAAGAAAATGTTCGCAACAATTGCAGAATTGAAAGTCCCTTATGTGCTCATGCATATTCAGGGAACACCGGAGAATATGCAGCAAAATCCTACGTATTCTGATGTTGTAAAAAACATCATTCATTTTCTGTCAGAAAAAATAAATGAACTTCATAAACTTGGCGTGAATGATATTATCATTGATCCTGGTTTTGGTTTTGGAAAAACACTTAAACATAATTATGAGATTTTAAATAAACTTGATCTTTTCAGTTTGTTTGATCTTCCGCTGTTGGTCGGTTTTTCAAGAAAATCTATGATATGTAAAGCTTTACATGTGAAACCGGAAGAAGCTTTGAACGGAACAACAGTTTTAAATACCATTGCATTGCTGAAAGGTGCAAAAATATTAAGAGTACACGATGTTAAACAAGCTGTTGAAACTGTTAAGATTTATGAGTTAATGAATCAATCAAATTGATATTCATCATTTTATAATGAAAGTTTTTGAATAAAAATTGACATTATTTCAAAAATAATATATATTTGCAAAATAAAATTCAATCATTCGCTAACAATTTAAACTAAGGAGGACCACTTATAGACTGATTTCTACCCTTTATTTCTTTTAATTTTAAAAAGGGAGGTTATTATGAATAACTCAGAAATCAGCGATAAGACTCTTATCAGCGAATATCTATCCGGCAAACATCAATCATTAGAAATTTTAATTCAGCGTTACAAACGCCGTATTTTTTCTTATATCTGTGTCCACGTGAAGGATCAGGAATTAGCTGATGATATTTTTCAGGACACATTCATTAAAGTAATCAAATCCTTAAAAACCGGAACATACAACGAAGAAGGCAAGTTTCTTCCTTGGGTGATGCGTATTTCACACAACCTTATCATTGATTATTTCAGGCAAGTGAAACGTGCTCCTGTTTTTGAAAAGAGTACTGATGATTATAATGTTTTCAGTAGAATAAAGATTTATGATGAGTCGCAAGAAGAAAAAATTGTTACGCAACAAATTCATGAAGATGTTAAAAAAATAATTGAAGTTTTACCTCCCGAACAAAAAGAAGTTTTATTTATGCGTTATTACGCTGACATGAGTTTCAAACAGATTGCAGAAGAATTGGATATCAGCATAAATACAGCTTTAGGCAGAATGCGTTATGCCATTATCAATTTAAGGAAATACATAAAAGAGAAAGACATTGTTCTTACTTATTGATAATCTTTTTGATTATTTTCGCTTATCTTTTTATAGGTTAAATTTTTAATATGTCTTCTCAATTCGACTATTGGAAATGGGTTTCATGGAATCCTGTGACCGGTTGCACTAAATTTTCTGAAGGTTGCAGATTTTGTTATGCCAGCGAATTTGCAGAACGATTGAAATCAAAGGGCGTTGAGAAATATAAAAAAGGTTTTGAACCAACTCTTCATTATGATGTTTTAGACTATCCTAATCGTTGGAAAAAACCAAGAATGATTTTCGTTACTTCCATGAGCGATCTTTTGAATGAGAAAGTTCCGGATGAATTTATTTTTGAAGTATTTAAAGTGATGAATGCCACGCCACGTCATGTTTTTCAGCTGTTGACCAAACGAGCGGAAAGATTATCATTGATAAATAATGAAGTAAAATGGACACCAAATATTTGGATGGGAGTGACGGTTGAAAATAAGGTTGTCGAGAATAGAATTGAATTACTAAGAAATACAGGTGCGCGAATTAAATTTCTATCTTGCGAACCGTTGATTGGTTCATTGCAAAACATTGATTTGACTGGCATTGATTGGATAAGAGCAGGAGAGGAGACAGGAAAAACGCCACGACCAATGAAACAAGAATGGATTGAAGACCTTCGTATTCAATGTGAACAGGCGAATGTTACTTTATCTTTGAAGAATATAGATGAACTGAATACCAGAAAAGACGCTATGTTCAGGAATGGAAAAAAATATAATGAAGAATTTCAGTTTGATCTTTTTTCTTAATTTTTACTTTTTAATAATTGATATATTTGTTATTATCTTTTGAAAAAATGAATTTGATTTTTGATAAGTTTATTGAAGAATTAAAAGAAAAATTTACACTGCCTTTGCCTGGCAACGAAGCTCAATTGCGCATGGCGCCTGATTTGCGTCTTGTAATGCCAATAGATACAAGTCTTCAAATGAATGCAAAACAAAGTAGTGTTTTGATTTTATTGTTTCCAAATCAAGAAGATATTTGTACTGTTTTGATGAAACGTCAGGATTATGAAGGTGTGCATAGTGGACAAATATCTTTTCCCGGTGGAAAATTTGAAAAGAGTGATATTACTTTTGAGAAAAATGCTTTGCGCGAAGCACATGAAGAAATTGGCATTGATATTTCAAAAATAAAAGTGATTAGTGAATTGACCAGTTTGTATATTTCGAGAAGCAATTTTCTTGTACATCCGATTGTAGCTTATACCAAGGCTTTTCCTGATTTTAATATTGACGAAAAGGAAGTCAATGAATTGATAATTTCGGATTTGAATTTTTTCCTGAATAAGAAAAATATTTTTTCAAAAGTATTTTTTACAAATAATAAAATTCCTGTAAATGCTCCGTATTTCAATTTGAAAGGACATCATGTGTGGGGCGCAACAGCTATGATAATTAGCGAATTTGTAGAAATTATTTCAAAGATAGATTCTTTTAAAAAGCTTTAATTTTTTCTTGAATTATTGTTTGAAATTCATTTTCAAAATTTGGAGTAAAAACTTTTTTTCCAATGTTGTTTTTTATTTCTGAAATAGGCCAGAACCTGCCATCTTCAAGCTCTTCATTATTAAATTTGATGGCATCATTAAAATGTGTTAAAAAAGAAAAAACCAATTCTGATTCCACTTGTGATTTCCAAACATATTTAGCAAGAAACACCGGTTGAAACCCTGATATGCCAAGCTCTTCATCAGCTTCTCTTTTGAGAGCAGTTTCAATATCTTCATTTAAGCTGATATGTCCGCCAACTGCGGTATCCCACTTGCCTGGCTGAATATCTTTTGTCAAAGGTCGTTTTTGCAGGAACAATTCATTTTTATTATTAAATACATGCAAATGCACTACAGGATGCAGCAATGCAGGGTTTTTATGACAAACAGAACGTGGCGCTTTTCCAATCACTTTGCCTTCTTCATCCACCAAAGGAAACCATTCTTCATTTTTATATTTTGATTGTTGTATTTTATTTTTAATGAATTCGACTAAAAAATATACTCCAAATAAAATATAAAACAATCCGCCACTGATGAATACCCATGCTTCTTTGCTTAGAAAATAAGCGCTGTAAACAATTAGAAGTGTATGTACAGAAATAATATAAAAAAACGTTTTTAAGCTTTTATTGAATTGTACAATTTGAGTTTCATTGAATTCTACATCTTTTAAATATCTTTTTGACATTAATAACAAAAGATTTTTTTTTGAAAATGCAGAAATACCAAGCACTACGCATAATATCGCTTCAATCAATGCAGGTTTTAATTTGAAAAAAATATCATTGTCGAGTAGAATTGAGATGCAGCCTAACAAAACAAGCAAAAGAGTATCTGCAATGATAAAAGTATCCCAACGTTTTTCTTTTATAAAAACAACGATTGTTTCAATGATACCGGAACCAATGGCAACATAAATACCAATCTTTGTTCCCCACAGCCAGTCGGCTGCAACAAAAATAAAAAGGGGAATAAACCCCGGTAAAAGTTTTTTTAAAAGTTCTGTTTTATTCATGACAAATTATTCATGCAAAGAGTGTGAATGATATTGTTCAGGCGATGGACTTTGAAATATTTTTAATTCAAATTCACTAACAATTGCAAGGATATGTTCAGTGATTTCAGATACAAAAAGTTCATATTCTTCGTCTTTTGTAATTGTGCAATATGCACAGATTTCAACTGGAACGCCTTTGTCTGTGGGCTGTAGATGATGGATGATAAATTTATATCTTTGATGAATAGAAGTTAAATTTTTCAAATAATATTCAATGTAATTTCTGAATAAACTTAAATTTGTTTTTGGAGTTTCTTCAGTATTTTCAGTAGATTCAGAGATTTTGTCAAAAGGAATAAATTTGTTTTTTTTTAATTTTAAGAGTTCATCTTTGTCAAGAAAATGAATTGTTTTTAAATCAATAAAAAATGATCGTTTGATCAATCGGCTGCCTGATTCATAAATTCCTTTAAAGTTTGTAAATGGTTCAGCCATCAAGGTGTTCGTGGAAATTGTAGCAATGGTATTATCAGAATTTTTAACTTTAACAATATTCATACTTATTTCCATCACTTCACCGTCAATATTGTATTTTGGCATGATCATTTTGTCGCCTGGTTTCAGCATGTGGTTTGATGAAAGTTGGATGCTTGACGAAAAAGCGTTGATACTGTCTTTGAAAACAATCAGTAAAACGGCTGCCAATGCGCCAAATCCGGCGAGTAGTGTCATCGGTGATTTGCCGATTAAAATGGAAAGAATTAAAATTGAACTTATAAAATAAATAATGATTTTCACCAATTGAACATATCCTTTGATCGGTCTGCTTTTGGCATCAGATAGTTGTAAATAAAGCGAATGCGAGACATTGATGAATGAAAGCGTAACAACCATTCCTGCAATAATCATATAAATGAATGATGCAGATTGAACAAGGATTTTGTAGGAAGGATAGTATTTTAAGGTGATATGAGCAGAAAAATAAAATATAAGCGCAGAAACAAAATGAGATAATTTATAAAAAACTTTTTTCTTAAATAATACTTTATTCCAAACATTGTTTGTGCTTTTAACAATTCTGGAATTGATGGAAATGATAATTCGTTTTGCAATAAAATTGGCAACAATACTTGATAAAATAACTAGAAAAAAAATCATAATTCCTCTAAGTAAAATTGCGTAATGATGCGATAAGCCAATATCCATTAGCCAATCAATGACAAATCTTCCTGCATCATCTAAAAATGAATTCATAGAAATAAAATGTTTTTTTTAGTTTTTTAAAATTTTAACTTCAGTTCGGCGATTCTTTGCTTTGCCTTCCGGCGTTGAGTTATCAGCGATTGGTTGTGTTTCGCCATAACCTTTTGCTGTAACGCGATTAGATGCAATTCCATTTTTAATTAAATAATTCCGAACAGATTCTGCTCTTTTTTGTGAAAGTTCTAAGTTCAAAGCATCATCACCAACATCGTCTGTATGCCCTGATATTTCAATGACCATCGTTGGTTTTAATTTCATCACTTCAACCAGATTATTCAACGAAGTGAATGATTCCTGTTTCAGAACGGCGCTTCCGGTATTGAAATATACATTTTCAAGTATATAATGTTTGGAATGCTTTGCTGAATCAACGATTTCAGTGAGTTGAAGATGTACTGCTAATTGCATTTTACCTTTACCATTCGCAATATTTATTTCATCAAATTCAATAATATTTGTAATTGTTTTTTGAAAGATTTTATAAGTTTCACCTTTGGGCACATATAATGTTAATTTGCCTGTAGAATCTGATACTCCTGAATATTCTTTGTTGGTTTTTTTATTTCGCATAGTGATGATTTCTCCTTTGCGAGGAACATTTTTATCATCAGTGGTAGTAATGTTGACGCAAGCAAAATTCTCATTCTTGTCAGGTATTTGAGCTTTGGTGATAAGTTGAAAAAATAAAAATGATACTACTAAAAATATGTTTTTCATTTAAATTTTAAATTATTCTTCTCCGTAATGTTTCTTCAGCATTTGCCTGTAAGCAAGGAAAACATTGGCTCTTGAAACAAACCCAAGATATTTTCCGTCTTTCAAAACAGGTAAATTATAAATGTCTGTTAACTGTAATTTTTGTGCAATATCTTCCATATTGTCTTCAGGAGAAATAGAAACTTCAGGAACAATCATAAGATCTCTGACATAAACAGTATTATAAAGATTTTGATTAAACATCACATGTCTGATATTATCCATAGTTATTACGCCAACCAATTTATTATTTGAATCAACGACTGCAAACATATTGCGGATTGAATCTTTGATAACCTTAATAAATTCGCCAAGTGTAGCGTCAGGACGAATGGTGCTGAAATTAGTTTCTATAAGATTTTCAACATTCATCAGAATTAAAACGGCTTGATCTTTATTGTGAGTAATCAACTGTTTGCGCATTGCCAACTGATGCGTGTAAATTGAATTTGGCATAAAATATTTTATTGTCGTATAAGATAGGGTAGAAGTGATCATCAGAGGCATAAATAGTTCATAACCGCCGGTAACTTCAGCAATTAAGAATATAGCTGTAAGCGGTGCATGAGATACACCTGCAATCATTCCTGCCATACCGGCTAAAACAAAATTTATTTCTGGAAGATGAATACCTCCAATATTTAAATAGTTGACAGCAGTAGAAAATGCTAAACCGAAAGTTGCTCCCATAAAAATGGTTGGTGCAAATGTGCCGCCAACACCACCACTTCCAAAGGTGATGCTAGTTGCTACTGTTTTTAATAAACTGATTAAAAATAAAAAAAGGATTAAAAATAAAACAGAATCTTTATTTTGATAGAACAAACTGTTATTCAATAAATCTTTATAATGATTAATATCAAGGCAGAGGTTTATTGTTTTATATCCTTCACCATACAATGGTGGAAAAAGAAAAATAAGAATACCGAGACATATACCACCTACTAAAAGCTTCAATCCCCAAGGTTTTATAAGGGAAAAAAGTTTTTCGATTTTGTTGTACGTTTTTGTAAAGTAAATAGATAAAATTCCTGAAAGCAGTCCAAGAGCTATGTAAAATGGCACTCTGCTTAAAATGAAAAAATCTGTAATATGAACTGTGTAAATTTTTTGTTGACCAAAAATAAGATATGACGTCAATGCAGCACAAACAGAAGAAATCAGCAGAGGAAGAATAGCCGCCATTGTCATGTCGAACATAAGAATTTCCAACACAAAAAGAACACCTGCAATTGGCGCTTTAAAAATTGCAGAAATTGCGCTTGCGCTTGCGCAACCAATAAGCAATGTGCGTTGTTTGTAATTTAAATGAAGTAATCTGCCGAGATTTGAACCAATGGCAGAACCCGTCATGACACTGGGGCCTTCAAGTCCAACGGAGCCGCCAAATCCAACAGTTATAGAGCTTCCGACTATATATGAATACAGATAATGCCGTTTAATGATACTGCTTTTTTTAGAAATCGCATACAGCACATTTGAGATTCCATGACCAATTTCTCGTTTTAAAATAAATTTTGTAAAAATTACAACCAGAAAAATTCCTATGATTGGATATGCAAAATACAAATAGTTATAATATTCTTTATGGAAAAAGAATGTTAAAAAGGATTCAGTTAAGTAAACGGCATTTTTTAAAATAACTGTTGACAAACCAACAACAAAGCCAACTACAGCGCTAACAATTAAAATATATTGTCTGTCGCCGATGTGTAACAGACGCCATTCAAGAGATTTCTTTAGTAATCTGGCGAGAAAATTTTTCATGTAAACAAAAATAGAAAAAGACGTTTATTAAATCATAAAAGTAAAACATTATAAGATAATAAAAAAGTAACTTGTAAAAATAATGCAAAAGAAATGTTTGCATTATCTATAATTTACGAGTATGATTCGATGTCAAAATAGAAAGAATTTTAGATTTAGAAACTTTTTTAAAAAATCTTTAAAAAGAAGATACTATGAAAAGATATTTAAATCTTTTAATTTGATTTGGAATTATTGAACCTAATTTCACATTTAAAAGCAATAAAATGAAATCACTTTCATTTTATTGCTTTATTTAATAATTGATCCATTCTAAGTGATGCCAGTAAAAAAAGAGGAACTACTACAAGATTATACCGGGAATAATGAAATAAATATTTTCGAAAGGGAATAATGAAAAATCAAAAACTGACTCTGTAATTTCAAGAGTGAATGTATTATTAAAAAGTTACGAGAGTTTAAATCAAGCAATATTTAAAGTGTCCAACAGGCTTACTAACCCCTGGAAGCTGATTGTTGCGGCTCAAAACATTAGTTGAGCTTTGCAAATATTTGATGCAATTATAAAACTTTTACGTTTTAGAAATCATGATATTAATGGGAAGGAAACCTATGTAGTTTATAGATGGGGAGAAAATTAAAATAGATTTAAGAGAAAAATTGAGAATTGAAAAGGACATGGACAGCAAATAATAAGTGCATTCAAACAGGTATTCTTATTTTTAATATAACCATTCTATAAATCGTATTTTAATATTATCTAATTGCTTGACTTTAATAAAATATCTGAATATATTTGTAATTCAGATACTTTAAAATTATTTTTTAATATAACTCAAATTATATATTTAACCTTTATAAAAAATACTTTTTAATTAATTATAAAATATTGACCCCATGAAAAAGCAAAATTTTATTTTTATTATTTTATTTGTTTGTCTGTTATTTTCTCATATAAATGGATTTACACAATATACTGTTTCAGTTACTGCAAATCCAGGTTCTATCTGTAGTGGAAGTACTTCGCAATTGAGTGCATCTCCTATCGGAGGGAATGCTCCTTATACCTATTCATGGGCATCCAGTCCAACTGGATTCTCGTCAACAATAGCCAATCCAACAGTTGCTCCAACAACAAGTACTTCTTATTCATCAAATATAATCTATACTGTAACTGTTACAGATGCTACTTCTTCAACAGTCAGCAATATGGTGTCTGTATATGCTAATCCTACACCATCTGTTACTGTTGGAACATCCGCTTCAAAAGTTTGTACCGGCGGAACTATTGATTTATCAGCCAATTCTCCCGATCCAATTTATACATATTTATGGGCTTCCAATCCATCAGGGTTCAGTTCATCAATGCAAAACCCAACTGGAATAACTGTAACAACAACTACAACTTACATGGTTACTGTTACAAATAATTATATGTGCACAGCCTCTAACAAAATAGTTATTCTTGCAGATTCATTGAATCCGGTAACAATTAGTTCAAATCCACCAGTAGTTTGTAGCGGAACAACCGCGCAACTCAACGTATCAACATCCGGTGGTATTTTACCATTTACATATTCATGGGCTTCATACCCAACAGGATTCTCATCAACTTTAGCTAATCCAACTATTTCTCCAACTATAAGTTCAACCTATTCAGTAACAATATCAGACAGTTTGGGATGTTGGGCAACAAAAAATATAGTAGTTACTCTATATCCAAAACCAACGGGTACTGTAACCGGAACAACACCAATATGCAGAGGAACTTCAACATCGCTTAGTGTTAATCCTACAGGTGGTACTGCGCCCTATACTTATTCATGGGCTTCCAGTCCTACAGGTTTTTCAGCAACAATAAAAAATCCAACAGCATCACCGACAAATACTACAACTTATACTGTTACTTTCACTGATAATAAAGGATGTTCAAATACAGGGCAAAAAACAATTGCAATAAATGCTTCTCCATCTGTCAGTGCAAGCGGATCACCCACGTCTTTCTGTTTAGGTGGTTCAACTACATTAAGCGCAACACCTTCGGGAGGAACAACTCCATATACTTATACTTGGAGCAATAGTTTAGGAACTACACAGACTGTGAATGCTTCTCCCACAACCAATACGACTTACACAATCACAGTAACTGACAATAAAGGATGTTCTGCTTCAAATACAGTATTAATAACAGTATATGCTTTGCCTTCTGTAACTGCTGGTGGCGGTACAATCTGTAGTGGTAGTTCAACAAGCATCACTGCTGGGGGCGCTTCTACTTACTCCTGGAGCAGTGGACTTGGAATGGGAACTCCTAAATCAGTTAGTCCTACATTAAATACTACATATACTGTTACAGGAACCGATGCTAATAGTTGCACAAATACTGCAACAGCTATTGTTACTGTCAATACTTTGCCTACTGCCACTGCTTCTGCAACACCAGCTTCTATTTGTATTGGAAGTTCTTCTCAACTTTCTTCTACTGGTGGTGGGACTTACAGCTGGAGTTCAGGTTGTAGCACTTCACAAACATGTAATGTTTCTCCTGCATCAAATACTACTTATACGGTTACTGTTACTTTGTCTGGATGTACCGCTACTGCTACAACTGCGGTTATGGTTAATGCTAAACCTACTGTTACTGCAGGGGGAGCTACAATCTGTGATGGGAGTTCTGCAAGCATCACTGCGGGGGGTGCTTCCACTTACTCTTGGAGCAGTGGACTTGGAATGGGGACTCCTAAATCAGTTAGTCCTACGATGAATACTACATATACTGTCACAGGCACAGATGCTAATAGTTGCACAAATACTGCAACAGCTATTGTTACTGTCAATGCTTTACCTATTGCCACTGCTTCTGCAACTCCATCTTCTATTTGTATTGGAAGTTCTACTCAACTTTCTTCTTCTGGTGGTGGTACTTACAGCTGGAGTTCAGGTTGTAGCACTTCACAAACATGTAATGTTTCTCCTGCATCAAATACTACTTATACGGTTACTGTTACTTTATCTGGATGTACCGCTACTGCTACAACTGCAGTTATGGTTAATGCTAAACCTACTGTTACTGCAGGGGGAGCTACAATCTGTAATGGTAGTTCTGCAAGCATCACTGCAGGCGGCGCTTCCACTTACTCCTGGAGCAGTGGACTTGGAACAGGAACTCCTAAATCAGTCAGTCCTACATTAAATACTACATATACTGTTACAGGCACGAATGTTAATAGTTGTACTAATACAGCAAATGCTGTAGTTGTTGTGAATGCATTACCTAATGTAACATTTAATGGTTCATATTTTATTTGTTTCGGTGGTTCTACAAATTTAAATGCTAGCGGAGCAAATACTTACTCTTGGAGCAATGGTTTAGGAACAGGAACTCCCAAATCTGTAAGTCCTACATCAAATACAACATATACTGTAACTGGCACAGATGCTAATGGATGTACAAATACGGCATCCAATTTTGTTACAGTTAATCCTGAAATAATTGTTAATATACAACCTTCAGCATCTGTAATTTGTAAAGGGAATTCATTCACTTTAAGTGCTAATGCAAGTGGTGGTTCTACTCCTTACATTTATGCGTGGTCTGATGGTGTTACACTTTCTAAAATCTTTAACCCAATAACTCCCATCACTTCTTCAGCAACTTATACTGTTACAGTTTCAGATAATTATTATTGTTATAAAACAGACTCAATTGTTATAACTGTAAATGATTTACCAACTGTCATTTCAAATGGCAGAACAATCTGTGTTGGTTTATCAATTACTATCACTGCAAGTGGCGCCAATACTTATTCATGGAACAGTGGCGACGGTACAACTGGCTCTGGAACATTAAATCATATTTATGTAACTGCAGGAACGTTCATGTATTCAGTTACAGGAACCGATGCAAATAATTGTTCAAATACAGCATCTGCATTAGTTAATGTAAATTCTCTACCTTCAGTTACTACAAGTAACGATGCTCAAATATGTATCGGTGCAAATATAACTTTAACCGCAAGTGGAGGAATGAATTATTCATGGAACAACGGTGAAGCCAGCAATAACGTAGTAATTACACCAGATAGTACTTCTACTTACACAGTAACAGTTACTGATGTAAATAATTGTTCTAATTCTAAAAATATTCAAATAACTGTTTTAAATCAACAAGCAGGATTTAGTTTTACTTTGGATAAAACAACCAAAACTATACTTGCCAGTGACACATCAAAAGATGCGATATCTCTGTATTATTGGAACCTTAGCGATGGGTTTAATTCAAATTCAAATTCAATTGATCATAAGTTTAGCAAATCAGGAAATTATCAAGTATGTATGAATGTTAAATTCACTCAAGGTGGATGTCTTGCATCAGTTTGTAATGATATTGTTTTTGATAGTACAATCTGCAAAGCAGGATTTACATGGACGTTAGACAATATAAACAGAAATGTTTCTTTTGCTTTGAACACTCAAGGAAATTTCACAAATTACTTCTGGGAACTTGGTGATGGAAACTATTCAATCATTTCAAACCCTGTTAATTCATATGCAAAAGATGGATACTATAAAGTTGCACTTCATGCTGTAGATACCGTCAGTGGCTGTATTGATGAAATTTCAAATATAATTACAATCCAAAAAATAACGACATATTTTATTAGAGATTGCAAAGCTGACTATATTTATACTGCTAACCTTACAAACAATGAAGTTTGGTTCAGCAATAATTCTATTGGGAATGATATACAAAAATTTATTTGGGACTTTGGCGATGGCACAATTGATAGTACTTCCGGCGGAGTAGTCACACATACATTTAGTAAAAATGGAATTTATTCCGTATGTTTAAATATCGTTGGAAATTATAACAAAAGTTTTATTTGCAAAGAAATCAAATTGAATCCAGATGCAAATACCTGTGTTGCTAATTTCAGCTACGCAATTGATACATTAAACAACAAAGTTTATTTCTCAGACAAATCGCTTGGTAATCCTACTGAATGGAATTGGGATTTTGGTGATGGTGGTAGCTCAAACGTCCAAAATCCGACGTATTTATATAAAACTACCGGCATTTATCAGGTTCACCTAAATATTAAAAATTCGAATACATTCTGTAATGAGAATGTAAATAAGATTATAAATGTTAATTTTAAAAAAATAAGAATCAAAGGTACCTTCGGATTTATTTTTAATAATAATTATTTTGCAAAAGGTGTTTTCCCTGTTGATTTTAAAGGTGCAACGTATGGCGATCCAAATGAAGTGTCATGGGATTTTGGTGATAGTACTTCAAATTCCACTACTCTTGATCCAACTCATAACTATACAGCGCCTGGCGAATATAAAGTTTGCATGACAGTCACTAATTCCAAAGACTCAATTTCTGACGAATATTGTGACACCGTTACAGTGGCTGTTTTAGGTATTAAAACTATTCACACAAATGATGTTTCACTAAACGTCTATCCAAATCCATTTAATAATATTTCGCATATCAATTATCAATTGCCTGTAAAATCAAGTGTTCAGATTAAAGTATATGATATGATTGGAAATCTTATCAGCACAATTATCAATGAAGAGAAAATATCTGGAACATATACGTATGAATGGAATACGGACAAACTAAGCGTAGGAATTTATTATTTAAATTTTATAACAAGAGATAAAACAATTATCAAAAAAATAGTTAAAATGAAATAATAGATTTAATAGAAAAAATATAACGAAGACATCATGTATGATACATTGTCTGATAAACATTTTAAAGTTTAGTCATTCAACCTAGATTTTTCATTAAGATAAAAAAGGAATATACTTTCTATATTAGAATTATTGAGACTGAAGCGGATGGTGATATTAAACAATTCTGCTCCCTGTATTTATTGTGAAGTTGTATACATAAAGTGACAATTTTAACCAAAAGCAAACAAAATCACACTCAAGAGAATTTTTGGTAAAAGTAGGTCGAATGGGAAAGGTCTTTTTAGGGGTGTTAACTGCTTGTCTATCAAATGTAAACAAGCAGTTATTTGTTTGTAGCGAGAATGGGAATTGAACCCATGACCTCCGGGTTATGAATCCGACGCTCTAACCAACTGAGCTATCTCGCCAAAAAGTTGGGCAAAATTAATAAATCCATTTAATTTATTGCACATGAATATTAAAATTCTTTTTTTTGTCAAGTTCT
>Ga0209697_10000564_pt1 | contig 60774 bp, 52 predicted proteins | sample AliMusrvi5mmetaG_FD_184115 | JGI IMG/M metagenome (GOLD analysis project Ga0209697, IMG submission 184115) | Freshwater lake bacterial and archeal communities from Alinen Mustajarvi, Finland, to study Microbial Dark Matter (Phase II) - Alinen... | ecosystem: Environmental > Aquatic > Freshwater...
CCTTGTGACTTATATATATTGCTCATAGAATTTATAATACCGAATTCAATGTGCCAAATATAACAATAAATATCTGAATATCATATAATTAAATTGTAGAACCTCCCTTAAGTTTTTGAATACTTTAAACGATGAGGTATCGGAGTATAACGATAAATTTCTTTGCCCCGTAATCACTTGTTTTGGCAATAATTATCAACTTAAAATACTAATTAGAACCTTAGAATTTTCTTTCCTGTAATTTTTTTATAATATTCCCACGGCTGTTCTGGTTTTTCATTATCATCGGGCAAAGGGAGTTTAGAAAACTGCTGAAAATACTGAATACATGAGTTCCGCCACCAAACAGCTTCCTTCTCCTGGATTTTCAGATAAGCTTCAACATGCTCAAACCGCTGCTCATCAATCTTTCCTTTAATCGATTCCCACTCTTTCTGCATATTTCTGACTTGTTCTACACCGGAATAATAATGTGAGATCAATCCGTTCCAAAGCGTTTCGCCCGATTTCAGTTTGTAATCCCAAGGCAGATGATGGAACCACAACAAATACTTTTCTGGACATGTTTTAAGATCTTCCCATTCGGATGCAACTTCGGGTGCATATTGCGAAAGGGCATTGCTGCCGTTTGATGTTCGGTCAAATCCGATTCCGAGTGTGTCTGCACGGTGATAATAGGGTGAAGTCCAGTCGGCACGGCCAATATTCGACCAGGGACCGGGACCTGCATGGTGTTCAAAAGCCATGATATGATGTAAACCAAGCGGCGTCATATAATCGACCGTTGCTTCGCGCGAATCCATCATCATTTTAGTGGCAACTGTAACAAATTCAGTATCATTGTTAAAAGTCATCTTTATCCATTCATCGGCAATCGTTTCGGATGAAAGATCGTGATTCCACGCAAGACGGCCAAAAGCATACCAATTCGATTGAGCAAACGGGTGTCCGCACCAGTTCCTGTCATTTCCGATATTTGCAACCCCAGCAATGCCGCTTAACTGATGATTTTCAAGCGAACCGTCAATAACTTTGGCAACCTCTGATCCTTTGCCTTTTGACCATGTGTCTGCATTGAGAACTTCTTTGAAAAGCGGGGCAAGATAGACTAAGTGCGTTCCTTGTCCGAGGTACTCCTGAGTGATCTGGAACTCCATCATAATGGGTGTTTTCGGCATTGCGCCAAAGAGCGGGTGAAAGGGTTCGCGCGGCTGAAAATCGATAGGCCCATTCTTTACCTGCACAAAAACATTCTTTTCGAACTTACCATCCAGTGGTGTAAATTCAGAATACGACTGTTTCGCGCGGTCATCGGGCACCTCATGACTATAAACAAATGCCCGCCACATCACGATTCCTCCATGCGGGGCAACAGCTTTAGCAAGCATATTGGCGCCATCTGCATGGTTGCGACCATAATCCTGAGGTCCGGGTTGACCTTCGGAGTTTGCTTTAATGAGGAACCCTCCGAAATCGGGAATCAACTTGTATATTTCATCCGCTTTTTCATTCCACCATTGCTGCACACCCGCATCAAGTGGGTCAGCGGTCTTTAATCCTCCAATTTCTATGGGTGAACTAAATCGTGCTGTGAGGTAAATCTTAATGCCGTAACGACGAAAGACATCTGCCAACGCTTCCACCTTTTCAAGATATTCTGGCGTCAGAGCTCTGGCGTTCGCATTTACATTGGTGATCACAGTTCCATTGATGCCGATCGAAGAATTTGCACGTGCATAATCAGTATATCGCGGCGAAAGGTAATCGGGCAGTTTATGCCAGTCCCACAATGAGGCACCTGCATATCCGCGCTCAGCACTTCCGTCAAGATTATCCCAATGATTCAAAATGCGGCATTTAATTTTCGGGATTTCACAAATATTTAAATGATCAATGGATTGATGAGTCTGTAGCAACCGAAGCAGGTGGAACGATCCATAAAGGACGCCTTTGTCGTTGTTTGCTGTAATCAATAAATGTTGGTTTTTACCTGACCCGACAGATTTAATGAGGTATCCATCGTCGCCTAACATATTCATCTCTTGCGGATTTGTGTACGAAGCTATGAAACTGTTTCCCCGAGGTGTTCCTGCAATCAAGCTTCCTGTAAATGGCGAATTCATTACCAAAACAGGTATCTCTTTGTTGAGCAATCCGCCCAGTCCGGCTTTAAGTTCAGATAATGCGGAAGAGAAAATCGCCGATTTTTCATCGATCTGGATTCCTGTGATCGCTTTCCGGTAGGATGAAAGCAGAACAGGGTTGTTGATTTGATCGTACCGCAACCAAAGTCGATAACCATCTTCGGCCCGAAGATACAGAAAAAACCCACAAAGAACGAAAAGTGTAAGGGAAATTCGTCTAAACTTTAATTTCATACTATTGATTTTCAGATGGCCATTTTGCAACAAAATAACAAATAATAATTTACATCCAAACCGATCAAAACCATTCATAAATGCCACATTGAATTTTGTCCGTTTTTTTTCAGAATCCCATCTGTTTTCTCATGGATTAAAATCAAATATGGTGAGTGTAAATACCGGATTGTAGAATTTGAAACCGAATATGTTGTTGTTCGAATGACCTCTTTTAAGGTTGTAGAATAACGGTTAGTACCCTAATTGCGACAGAAACTAATGTGTCATACCTTAATCGGTTGAACAATTGGAGGGATTCAACTGTTTAATAATCAAAAGTCAAATTCGTATCGAATTAGCGATAAATAAAAATTCATTAATTCGTAAAAAGAATTAAATCATGGTTATTCGCTTCTTTGATTTTCGATTCTATCCGATCTTTATAAACAAATTATTAACACAAGAAAGAATTTTATAATGCATGATGAGATTACCCTTACTACCCCGGCACTTCTGTTTTCAGCCATTTCGCTGATTATGCTTGCCTATACGAATCGTTTTTTAAGCTATGCCACACTTATTCGAAGTCTTCATGAACGATTTAAGGCAAATCCAAATGAAGTTTTACACGGACAGATTGACAATCTTCGGAAGCGTCTTTACCTTACAAAGAATATGCAGATATTGGGAGTTACGAGTCTTTTCCTTTGCGTTTTCACAATGTTTTTAATATTCGTCGGAAGTCAGGTTCTCGCTATATGGACATTTGGGGCTGCCCTTCTGTTATTGATAGCATCGCTTGGTGTTTCAATTCATGAGATACAAATTTCGGTAAAGGCACTCAATCTGCACCTTGGTGACATGGAGATCAAACGGGAATCCGATTGTGATTAAACAATTATCTTTTTCCAAACAATTTCTTTTCAAGATCAGGACGGTTGATATTTCTGAGTTCTGAAATCAATTCATTACGGTATTCTTTCTGGTACCAGAAAAAGAATTTCCGTTGGGCAAGTTTCTGAGCTGCTGATTTGGCTGTATTAATTTTTTCCAATGTATATGGGTGATAGCCTGAATAATAGATGGCTGTTGCCAATGTCATTGGAGTGGGGGTGAAATCCTGCACCTGCTCCAGTTTGAAATCAAGATCTTTTGTTTCTGCCGCAAGTTCTGCCATTTCGGTTGTACTGCTTCCTGGGTGACTCGAAATAAAATAGGGGATCAATTGCTGCTTCAATCCTTTGGCCTTGTTCACCGAATCGAAAAACCGTTTCAGTTTGAAGAAGAGTCCAAATGAAGGTTTCCTCATAATCTTTAGCACCTTATCCGATGTATGTTCCGGTGCTACTTTCAATCTTCCTGATACATGATTAAGGATAACCTCCTCAAGATATTTAAGATTCCCTGCATTTACTTTTTCATCCTCAGTGCGATGGAAAACAATATCGTAGCGGATACCACTACCTATGAACGCTTTTTTAACCCCCGGCATGGCAGCTACCTTTTGGTAAAGCCTGGTCATTGGCCGATGATCGGTATTTAGATTATTGCAAACTGAAGGAAAGATGCACGAAGGACGCCTGCATAATTTGCAGATATCTAAGTTTTTGCCAGCCATTTGGTACATATTGGCTGATGGTCCGCCTACATCCGAAATATATCCTTTGAAATCCTCCATCTGAGTAACCTGCCTGATTTCAGCAAGAATCGATTCTTCTGATCGTGAGGAAATAAATTTTCCCTGGTGTGCAGAGATAGTACAAAATGCGCAACCGCCAAAACAACCCCTGTGTATATTTACGGAATGGCGGATCATCTCGTAAGCCGGAATCGTCCCTTTATTCCGGTAACGGGGATGAGGAAGCCGTGTAAACGGCAGACTATAAAAGCTGTCTAATTCACCAGTCGTCAACAGCGGCCACGATGGATTCACAACGATACGCTGATCCTTAAATGTTTGCGTAAGTTTACGCGCCACCATTTTATTCGACTCTTCTTCAATATGTCGGAAATTCTTTGCGTAGTTCAGCTTATCCTGAATGCACGCTTCGTGCGAATTGAGTTCCAGTTCTTCCCAATCGACATTTGTGGAATATTTTGCTGAGCTATCAATTATAAAGACCGTTTGTGGGATGGTCGTAATAGTTTTAAAAGGTTTGTCTTCCCTCAATTGTTTGACGAGCTCAATGATCGTTTTTTCTCCCATTCCATACACCAGAAGATCGGCTTTACTTTCGATAAGAATCCCTGGCTTCAGTTCATCTGACCAATAGTCATAATGTGTAAGTCGACGAAGTGAGGCTTCTATTCCGCCAACCACAACAGGGATATCGGGATATAGTGACTTCAGAATATTAGAATAGACAATCGTTGTATAGTCGGGCCGGGCACCTGCACGATCGCCGGGAGTATATGCATCATTCGAACGCCGGCGTTTGTTTGCTGTGTAATGATTCACCATCGAGTCCATACATCCAGCAGAAATAGCAAAGAAAAGTCGTGGTTTCCCCAATTTCTTAAAATCTCGTAAATCATCTTGCCAGTTGGGTTGCGGAACAATGGCAACGCGTAGTCCTTCACGCTCGAGAATGCGGCTAATCACTGCAGCTCCAAACGATGGATGATCTATATAGGCATCTCCTGAAAACAGAATCACATCGGGTTGATCCCATCCTAACGCTTCGATTTCTTTTGCGGAAGTTGGTAGCCATGCGCTTATCGGATATTTTTCAAGCTCTCTCATTATTGATTGCAAAATTACGCCATTCTGATGGGTTTTTTACCATTCTCAATTATTAAGTAATTGCCAGGATATAATGTTGTATTTGTATTAGTCGTACCTTCTTTGTCGTTTAAATAAGGTTTGTGATACATTTGTGTAATGTTTCTGTAACAAGTAATACAGAAACATTACAGAAAGATTACAGGAACATTACACAAAGACAGAAGTTAGTATGGGAAAGGTAAACTTTAGGTAATCGGTGAATCCCGCATTTGACGCGTTGAAATGTGAATTTCGTGACATTTTTTTTGCAATTGATCGATGAATTTTGTGTTTGAGAATGCGGCACCAATTTATTCTCATCACTTATCACCAATCATTTCATATTTTGACATGATTAAAAATAGCAAAGATGATATAATTGATTGCATTTTTCTATTTTTGGATTCTTAACCCAATTTTTAGGAATGAAACTAGTCAAACCACAGGATTTATTGAAAGTAAGCCCTTTTATGCATTACCTTGGTGGAGAGTATTTCGCCAGATTATTAATGCATCTTTTGCAGTTTAATCAAATCAATAAATTGTATGATAATATAATTGATAAACAAGGGATTGAATCTATCGATGGCATAATAGAATACCTGAATGTTACCCTTGACTTTGATGAGAACGATTTAAAGAAACTTCCATCAAATGGCAGTTTTATTACTGTTTCGAACCATCCTTATGGAGGTATAGATGGAATTCTGTTGATAAAACTTCTCTCAATGGCTCGATCCGATCATAAAGTTATTGCCAATTTTCTTCTCAAGAAAGTTGAGCCAATATCTGATTATTTTCTGGCTGTTAATCCATTTGAAAATAATCCTGGTGCAGCATCCAGTATTGGCGGTTTAAAAACTGCTCTTGATCATCTTAACAATGGAGGTGTATTAAGCTTTTTTCCTGCAGGAGAGGTTTCTACCACTTATTCGTCAAAAATGATCACCGATCGGGAATGGTTGTATTCAGCACTCCGTTTTATTAAAAAAGCACGAGTGCCAATTGTGCCGATCTATTTTCATGGGAGCAATAGTCGTTTGTTTCACCTTCTTGGACGAATTCACCCTTCATTGCGTACCGCTAAACTTCCGTCTGAAATAATTAATAAGAAAGATAAGACAATAAAGATCAGGATCGGCAACCCGATTTCTGTAAAAGATCAGGATAAATTTAGTGATATTCGACAACTTGGCCGTTATTTACGATCAAAAACCTATTGTCTTGATTCTGGTATAGAGGTGAAGCGATTTTTTAATTATTCACTCAAGAGCCAGCCTCAACCTGAAACAATCGTTGATCCGCAACCTGCAGAATTGATCATTAATGAAATAGCTGGATTACTAAAAGATCATCATCTTTTTACGATCAAAAATTATTCAGTATTTTGTGCTCCTTCGAGCAAGATACCTATCATTATGAATGAATTAGGCCGCCTTCGCGAAATCACCTTTCGCGAAGTTGGAGAGGGAACTAATCATGCAACAGATATTGATGAGTTTGATTTGTATTATAACCAGTTGATTATATGGGATAATGATGGACAGCAAATTGTTGGCGGCTATCGTGTAGGGAAGGGAAACGAAATCTATGATCAGTTTGGAATAAAAGGATTTTACACACAAAGCCTTTTTAAAATGAAAAGTGGCTTTGTCGATACACTCAAACAGTCGCTTGAACTTGGACGCTCGTTTATCGTGAAGGAATATCAACGTAAACCGATGCCATTGTTTTTACTATGGAAAGGTATTCTTTATTTATTGTTGAAAAATCCTGAATACAGGTTTTTAATGGGCCCCGTCAGCATCAGCAATACCTACTCGGGGATATCCAAGGAATTGATTATTAGATACATCATGGCCAATTTTTTCGACTATAAAAGAGCAGCATTTGTAAAGCCCCGAAACCGTTTTAAGGTAACCACCAATGATCCGCATTTGAATACTGCGCTCGAAAATATGACACCTGATCTGCATTCACTCGATAAATTTATCGGTGATATTGATCAATATAACAGTGGATTACCTATTCTTTTGAAAAAATACCTAGGTTTGAATGCAAAAATAGTCTCATTCAATGTAGATCCTAAATTCAATGATTGTGTCGATGGTTTATTAATTCTTGATATATTTGATGTGCCTAAATCTACAATTGAATCGTTTTCGAAAGAAATTAATGATGTAGATATACTCAACCGGATTTTTTTGATCACAGAATCTTAAAACGGGAAAATGTGGAACTTGAAGTAAATTGGCAGGTTATTCTAAATCCTCATGCCGGATGTGGCAAAGGAAGAAGGGATAAGGACAAGATTATTTCCATTCTTAATCATTCAGGATTGCAATACAGGTTGTTTGAATCTGAATATGCCGGTCATTCATTCGATCTGGCTAAAAGATTAGCAATTAATGGTGAGACCCATTTTATTGTTGCAGGTGGTGATGGTACCCTGAACGAAATAGTAAATGGAGTTTTCAATGGAAAAAACAGCCAATGCGATCATATTGTGATAGGAATGTTACCCGTTGGAACAGGCAACGATTGGATTCGTACATTTGGCATACCCGATCATTACCAAATGGCGATGAATATTATTCTGAAAGGGAAAACAGTAGTTCAGGATGTAGGCCTTGTTGAATATACAGAAGAAGAAAAAAACGTTAGCCGTTATTTTGTTAATATAGCTGGTTTTGGCTTTGATGCCATGGTTGCTACCCATGCCAATAGTTTAAAAAACAACGGTATGTCTGGTTTAATGGTTTATATCGAAAGCTTTTTATGGAGTTATTTTAATCATAAAGCAGATAAAACAACTGTGGTTATTGATGGTGAAAGATTAGAGGTTAACCTCTTCAGTGCAAGTGTTGGCATCGGCAAATTTAACGGCGGAGGAATGATGCAAGTTCCCGAAGCAAATCCCGTGAATGGCTATTTTCACATCACTATTATCCGGAATTTAGGTATTTGGGGCATTCTCCAAAATTTTCTGAAATTATACAACGGAACTTTTGTACGCGATTACCGCGTTTCGACACATAAAGGTAGACAGGTTCAACTAACATCCGAAAAACCTTTGTCAGGCGAAGTCGATGGCGAATCGATGGGCGATAGTATTTTTAGTTTGAAAATTATCCCGCATCAGCTAAGAGTAATTTATGGCGAAGATAAGTTCAGAATGCTTGAATGAATATTACTGGTCATTTACCAGCGAAGTAAAAACCAACAACCTAAGATTTCCCTGCTGTGTATAATGAATTTCCTGCTTAGGAAAATCTAACTGTTGCTTGCATCTTTCCTTTTTATCCTTGAACCTTTATCCTTTACCCTTTTTGAGGGTTATCGCATATCATTGATTTCAACCTTTGGATATTTGGTTGCATCGAATTTAAAATAGTCGTCGGTTAAATTCTGGTCAGTTTTCATGTTTTTCATCGTAAGCGTGTAAACATTCCCGTCCTTGTTAAATGTCTTAGCCTTCAAAATCTGATATTTAATTTTATCGATATATAATCTCACTTTGGTGAATTCTTTTGCTTTGTCAGTCGGAAGGAGATCGATTACAAGTGAAGCTTTACCACTAATTGTTTCCTCTCCAACATATGTGAAATTAAATCCTTTTTCATAAATCGTAAAGAGATTAGCCGGATTCAGCGCAGCATCGCTATTTGCATCATTTTCGGTTATGTTGACTTCATTCGATTCTGTCAGATAACTCCAGGTTGCAATACCATTCGAAAAGACTTCCATTCCCATTGCAGGCATATGCAAACGGTAGCTCTTCCCTTTTAATGCGACCGAGCCTTCATTCGTTTCGGCTACACTGCCGGTTTTGTTTTCGAGTGTAAATGAAAAATCGATCTGAATCGTTTTGTAACTCCTGCTTGTTTGCGATAGTTTATCAAGAATCTCTTTTGCCTTGGCATCCTGCTGAGCAAACAGCGATCCGGTAAACAGAATTAAAACGCTAAATAATAAAACAGCCTTCATCTTCTACTTGAATTAATTTAAAAATCTCAATATTGATTTAAACCCTTCAATAATTGTTCCAAAGCGTATTCGTCTTGTAATAATACCTGCCGAGCCTTGCTTCCTTCGTTTTGTCCGACGATTCCTGCAGCCTCCAGCTGATCCATTATTCTGCCGGCGCGGTTGTATCCAATCGAAAACTTGCGTTGTATTGCAGAGGTCGATCCCGTCTGATTCATTACTACGATTCTTGCTGCGTCGTCGAAAAGCTCGTCGCGATTCTTTAAGTCGATAGCGTTTGAGTCATCAGATCCATCGACTTCACATTCAGGAAGTAAATATGCGCTTGGATACGATGGTTGCTGGCTGATATATTTTGCAATAGCCTCAACTTCTGGCGTATCAACAAACGCGCATTGCACGCGTATAAGTGAGCTGCCAGTTGATACAAGCATATCGCCCTTACCTATCAGCTGATTTGCACCAGGGGTGTCTAATATCGTTCTGGAGTCAACCATCGATGCTACGCGGAAAGCAATTCGTGCTGGGAAGTTGGCTTTAATTACGCCTGTAATAATATTAATAGAAGGACGTTGAGTGGCAATAACCATGTGAATTCCAACGGCTCGTGCCAGCTGTGCAATACGTGCAATCGGCAATTCGATTTCTTTCCCAGCTGTCATAATCAGGTCGGCAAACTCATCGATCACCACCACAATGTAAGGCTGGTATTTATGTCCTTTCTCCGGATTTAACCTTCGCGAAATGAACTTCTCATTATACTCTTTAATATTTCTGGCATGTGCTTTCTTTAATAGATCGTAGCGCAGATCCATTTCATGATTCAACGAATTAAGCGTATTTTTAACCCGCTGAACATCTGTAATAATTGGATCTGTTTCACCTTCCATTTTGGCCAGAAAGTGTTTCTCGATGATGGCATAGAGGTTTAATTCAACTTTTTTTGGATCGATAAAGACAAATTTAAGTTGTGCTGGATGTTTCTTGTAAAGCAGAGAAGAGATAATTGCATTCAACCCAACCGATTTCCCTTGTCCGGTGGCTCCGGCGACTAAAATATGGGGCATCTTCGTTAGGTCTACTACGAATGTCTCATTCGAAATTGTCTTTCCAAGTGCGAGCGGTAGCTCATAATCGGTCTCCTGAAAAACTTTTGAAGCTATCAGCGAACGCATCGAAACAATCTCAGGTTTACTGTTTGGAACTTCAATTCCAACTGTTCCTTTTCCTGGAATGGGGGCTATTATACGGATTCCTAAAGCTGCGAGGCTAAGCGCAATATCATCTTCAAGGTTTTTTATCTTCGAAATTCTTACACCTGGTGCGGGAACAATCTCGTAAAGTGTGATTGTCGGACCAGTGGTAGCTTTGATTTTTACAATATCAATATTGTAGTTTTTCAGCGTCTGAAGGATTTTGTTTTTATTGGCGATCAATTCATCATCCGATACCTGTGGATTGCCTGTTGAGCGCTCTTCGAGCAATTCGATAGGTGGAAATTTGTAACGCGACAATTCAAGTGTCGGATCAAAGTCCGGCATGTCTTCATCAGCACCTTCATATAAACCGTCATCATCTGCATTCTTTCGGGGTTCAGGTAGAATTACTGGTCGGTTTATAAAGGGAGCGGGTTCCTCATGATGAATTTCTTCACGCTCAATTTCAAGAACATCAGTTGGTTTATCACCTGCATACACTTTCTCAACACTATTTCCTACGGCAACTTTTGCAAACGCCTTTTCTTTTGTAGGAATTATAGGAGCCTGGGGAATTGAAAAAGTATCTTCTTCCGGAATTTCTTCTTTATTAGAGGATGTTTTTAAGCTTTTTAGCCGTTTATAGGTGATCCATTTCTTTAGTAGCGGCCATGCTTCTTCAAAAGCAATAATGACGCAAATCAGGATGGATGCGAAAATCAGGAAAAATGTTCCCATTTTCCCAATGGTGGAATTCAAAAGGCGACTGATAAAAAACCCGTAATATCCACCGGGTTTTATAAAAGAATCTTCGTAAATTGAAGTGAAGAAATAGCCAAATGCAACAGATGTCCAAATGATTAGAAATAGTCCATATGCAAAATTCCTTTTTATGGAGAATTTGCCAATTTTTGCAAGTCGCAATGAGATGATGACAAAGAGATAAATAAATCCCATTGCAGCAATTCCAAAACCCTTGTTGATAAATAAATTAGCCATTACTGCTCCCCATCGGCCACCTGCATTTTGAATTTTCAAATCGGGATTTGATAATAACTCTTTTGAAGTAATGTCAAGGTGACTTATGTCTGCACCTCCCGAGATAAAGAAGGAAATAAAAACAATGAGAAGGTATACTGAAAAGATAAAAAGCAGAATAGCAAGTATTCCGCCAAAACGCTCCCAGTTATTGAGATTTCCTAACCGACCACCAATTCCGCTTTTCTTGGTAGAAGTTGTACCTGTTTTTTCATTCTTGCTGCGGGCCATGTATCTAAGATCAAGTTTATTTTAATAAAATTACAGTAATCTGCACCGCAAATTTAACTAAAAAAAACAAAAGGAATTATGAAATATGATATTATGCAGATTCCGGTTCCCTGATATAGTGTTACTTTAGATCGAAATTCAACCGATACTTAAAATCGATAAATTGTGAAAAAACTGGCAGTTGTAGCACTTGGAGGAAATGCCCTTCTTCGGGATAACGAAAAAGGAACAATTGAAGAGCAGGAAATTCATACTGCTGAAACTCTTGAGAACCTGATATTTCTGATTAATTCCGGATACGATCTGATTGTTACACATGGAAACGGACCCCAGGTGGGCAATATTTTAATGCGCAATGATGCCGGATTGCAACTTTACGGGATTACTGCGATGCCGCTGGATATTTGTGTGGCTGATACACAGGGTGGAATTGGCTATATGATAGAACGCATTTTCCGGAATATTTTAAATAAACACGGGATCAGTAGAAACGTAATCACAATTGTTGGAATGGTAGAAGTTGATCCTGATGATGAGGCCTTTAAAAATCCGACGAAGCGAATAGGAATGTATTATACTGAAGAACAGGCGGAAATGTTGTCGAAAGAAAAAGGGTGGATCTTTAAACTGAGTAAAAAAGGGGAAAAAGGTTGGCGACGCGTCGTTCCTTCACCAGTTCCGAAGGCAATTTTCAATCTTGAATTAATAAAAAACCTTGCCCGGCAAGGGAATATTGTTATCACTTGTGGTGGCGGAGGAATCCCTGTTTATTACGATGAAAATAAGGATGTCAGAACAATTGATGCTGTGATTGATAAGGATCTTGCCTCATCAGTTCTCGCAAATGGTGTTGAAGCAAATGAGTTTTATATCCTTACTGATGTGCCGTTTATATTTAAAGATTACGGTCTTCCTACCCAGGAAAAGCTTGAATTTTTGGATTACAACGACACGGTAAAGTATCTTGAGAACGGAACCTTTGGCGAGGGATCGATGGCACCGAAAATTGCTGCTGCCTTATCGTTTATTAAAAGCGGTGGAGATAAGAGCATTATCACCGAAGCATCGAAATTGGAAGATAAATCGTTCGGCTCAAAAATAACAATGGAGTATGGAATGTGAAAATTATTCCGTCTAAATTCGTTTGTTTTGTAATGTTTTTGACAACTTTGAAATAATAAAACCTTAATTATTATAATATGGCTACCAACCTGCACGCCAGGCATTTTTTGAAATTGCTGGATTTTACACATCAAGAGATCGAACACTTGCTCGATCTTGCTGCCGAATTAAAATGGGCAAAGTCGGCCGGAACCGAAGAACCACGGTTGACCGGAAGAAATATTGCACTTATCTTTGAAAAAACCTCCACACGAACCCGCTGCGCATTCGAGGTTGCGGCCTATGATCAGGGTGCACATGTGACCTATCTCGGGCCTACCGGGTCGCAAATAGGCGCTAAAGAGTCGATGAAGGATACCGCTCGAGTTCTCGGCAGGATGTATGATGGAATTCAATATCGCGGTTACGAACAATCGATTGTAGAAGAGCTTGCGAAATATGCAGGTGTTCCTGTATGGAATGGTTTGACTGACGAATTCCATCCTACACAGATCCTTGCCGATTTTTTGACCATGCGCGAACATTGCGACAAACCGCTTTCGGAGATAAAATTTGCTTATCTTGGCGACGCCCGAAATAATATGGGAAATTCACTGATGGTAGGAGCGGCTAAAATGGGGATGGATTTCCGCGCCGCAGCTCCAAAGTCTTGTCAGCCATCTGTAGAATTACAGTTGAAATGCCAGAAAATTGCCGAAGAAAGTGGTGCTAAAATATTGATTACCGATGACCTTACTAAAGCTGTTAAGGACTGCGATTTTCTATACACCGATGTATGGGTTTCGATGGGAGAATCGAATGACGTTTGGGCCCAGCGAATTGCTTCGCTCAAACCTTATCAGGTTAATAAAGAAGCGATGTTGTTAACAGGTAATCCGAAAGTGAAATTTCTTCACTGTTTACCTGCTTATCACGACCGCAATACGAAAATCGGAGAAGAGATATTTCAGAAATTCGGACTCGAATCGATGGAGGTGACAAATGAAGTATTTGAAAGTGAAGCTTCCATCGTTTTTGATCAGGCTGAAAACCGGATGCATACAATCAAGGCAATAATGGTTGCTACATTAGGGAATTAAGACGTTAGGTTTTAATGTATCAATTTAATCAAAAAGGAGTTGCGATTTTTATGTTTCGAATTGTATCTCGAAAATTTCGGACTTTTAACGTGAATTTCTGGATGTTATTATGCTGATAATATTGATTAAAGTGTGTATTATGGATGTTTTAATGAACAAATTAACAGGCATTTTAAAAGTTTAAAAACATGAGAAATTTTGAGTTTTATAATCCCGTAAGAATCTGTTTTGGGAAAGGCGAAATCGTCCAGCTTTCGAAATTAGTTCCAAAAGGAGCCAGTATTCTGCTTACTTACGGAGGTGGAAGTATCAAAAAGAATGGTGTTTATGATCAGGTCATAGCGGCATTGAATGGTTTCAATGTCATCGAATTCAGCGGAATCGAAGCTAATCCGCATTATGAAACGCTGATGAATGGCGTTGCGCTTGTAAAAGAGCATAAAATTGATTTTTTACTGGCCGTAGGTGGAGGCTCGGTACTCGATGGTACCAAATTTATTGCCGCTGCAGCCCTGTGGGAAGGATCTGATCCATGGGAAATATTATCCCGACGTAGCGAAATGCATGTTGAGAAGGCTTTGCCTATTGGAGCTGTGCTCACTCTTCCTGCAACAGGTTCCGAAATGAACGGAAATTCAGTAGTAACGCGTTGGGAAACGCATGACAAGCTTGCATTTGACTCCGAGCATGTGATGCCAGTCTTCTCAATTCTCGATCCTGAAGTTGTATTTTCATTGCCCCGGATCCAGGTTGCTAACGGAATTGTGGATGCATTTATCCATGTGATGGAGCAATATCTCACTTTTCCTGTTAATTCACCTATTCAGGATCGTTTTGCAGAATCAATTCTGATTACCCTTATACAGGAAGGTCACAAGGTACTCGCCGATCGGACAAATTACGATGCTGCTGCTAATTTTATGTGGGCTGCAACGATGGCATTAAACGGGTTGATCGGCGCTGGTGTACCGCAGGATTGGGCTACTCACACGATTGGCCACGAACTCACTGCTTTTTATGGAATTGATCATGGACAGACACTTTGCATTGTGTTGCCCGGAATCATGAAACTGAAACGCGAAACTAAAAAGGAGAAGATTCTGCAGTATGGCGAAAGAATTTGGAATGTAACGGAAGATACAGTTGATGAGCGAATTGATACTATTATTCAAAAGACTGTAGGATTTTTCGAATCTGTCGGAATAAAAACCAAATTGGCAGACTACGGCATTGGAAGCGAAATCATTGCCAAAGTAGTTGATCGTTTTGTAAAAAGGGGAATAGCAGCAATCGGCGAACGTGGCGACATTACCCCTCAGGATGTTGGAAAGATTCTCGAACTTCAGTTAAAATAATTCATAAACATTTGTCGGTTGGCGGTTCTCTTTAGTCAACTGTTAACCGACAATTGTCCAAATTTGAATGACTGCTGTATTGATACAAAACGTGATCAAAAAAAATCGAATCTGAAATTAAAGTGCAGATATATAATTATATAATTCAGATATTTAAAATCAAATAGCTGAATTATTAACTAAGAAGATATTTATATAATAGAGTGTAAAATAGTAAACGGGGTTGATTTGATTGTGCCCGTATTTGTGCGTCATCCTGTTCAACTTAGCGTCAAAAACAATGATTAGTTCACCATGTTTGATTGTTGCTTGTTATGAAGGGGTTAGAATTTTCTCCTTTCGAAAACAGGAATAGTTGTTCAGATGATTTATGTAGCCTTACACTTCTTAATACCATCCATATTCCATTCTTCGTCTATTATCTTTAAAAAATTGGGAATGTAAAATGAAGCAACTTATTTTCCTTTTATTTTCTCCATATCTTCATCATACCTTCTTCGTAGTCTTAGTAAGATTTGAATAAGATTTAAGTAAGTTTTCTGTAATATTTGTTACAGCAAGATTACACAAAGATTACAGAAAGCTTACACAAAGTACGTAGTTGGTAACGTGAAAGTAGATTTGAAGTAAGGGGTGAGTGGATTCGGAATGTGAATTTTGTCGCCTATTTTTGCTTTTTATCTATGGATTTTGAGTCTGCGAATTCGATATCAAAAAGGTTTTTTAAAGGGAAATCCCTTTAAATTCTTTTCTGCAATTACACTTTGTGTAACATCGTATCTTGATGCCTTGTCGGCATTTCAGGTTAGTCTCTATTACTCATTTTCCCACTTCAAATCATCCTTATCTTTTCGATTTCAGAGCTTTATTGTCAATAATCACCTCTCCAACCAACCCGAGTTTGTCCGAAGCTGCCATTCCATTTGGGTTACAACCAGGTTCTCCTTCGGGAACCGGAATTCCAAGTTTTTTGTAATGATCAACCCATCCGGTAAGAAATTGCCCCGTTTTCGGATCTTTAAATGTCATTGGATTGAGCGGGAAGATGGAATCAGACGCAAATATCTCATAAATAAATTCTGAGCAATACATCCCCGGATCTTTAAGGATATAACTGTAATTATAAGGTTGTCCCAATAGTGCATACGCTTTTTGAATTGCAGTCGGAACAGCTTTTAAAAATTGATCATTTAGCCGATAGATTGAAATAGAAACTTTTTCGGGATACGAAATGAAAAATTTTGCCATGGATTCACGACATACTCCTTTTTTTGGTGCCGAATGAAGTATATAAACCGTATCGCTATGAATGTCAACAATAGCAATATGATCGAAGTGAGTGTCTTGTCCCGTCTGTGTTGCCTGGTCGATTGCATTTGATAGTTCACCATTGGTGGCACTGCAAAAAAGAAGATCGCCAGTTTGAAGATCAAGATTTAATTCTTCCGGAGTGTATTGCGCTTTTATTGAACAAACTGAAATAAGAAGGAGAAGTATGAGAGCTGTCAACGATTTCATAATTGAATATCAGGTAATTAATGTTGTAGAGACGCACTGCCGTGCGTCTCTACAAATATTCCATTTTTATTTGTTGGCTTCGGCAAAAGCCCGGCCTGCATGCAAAGCTTTCAGATTCAGGTTCACGATTGCTTCACCTTTACGTCCAAAGATCTCGCGAATACCATTCTCAATACTTTCAATAGGGATGTCGATAAACGGCGTAGCGGCACCAAGCATTACCATATTTGAAGCTTTTGAATTACCGATCTCTTTGGCAATGGCTTCTGCATCAATTGCTACTGCTCGCGGCAATTTTTTGATCTCCTCCATTATCAGATCAATTTCAGGATAATTTGTGACATTTTTGAATGCTGTGGTATTGGTTACCACATATCCATTGGATGACAGATAGGGGAGATACCTTAATGACTCCATCGGTTCAACGGAGAGAATCAGGTCGGCTTTTCCAAAAGGGATCAGGTCCGAATATACTGGTTTGTCAGACAGACGCAAATAAGATTGAACAGCCCCGCCGCGCTGGCTCATTCCATGGGTTTCAGCCTGTTTGAGGTAAAGATTATTTTCGAGGGCAGCAAAACCAAGCACTGTGGCTATTGATAAAATCCCTTGTCCGCCGACTCCTGCTAAAACGATATCGCACTTCATGTGGTAAGCTCTAAATTGAATTGAAATTTGCTTTTTGGGATTACCCCGATTAATGATTTTTACTTTTGCTGATCCTTCTGGCCGTTTTTTGAATGCACTCTCTTCGTGGTATAATAATCGAAACGCCTTTGTAATCAAGTTCATGTCTGATCAAATCAACGAGTTTTTCATGATTTTTAGGTAATGCCTCAATCACATGAATATGTTTGGGATCTACTCCGGCTCCCTCACAAATCGATTCGATCCGACCGAAAGCTGAAGAATTCTGACCACCAGTCATCGAAGTTGATTCGTTATCACCAATCATGATCAGGATATTCGATTTTTCGTATACCGCATCGAGCAATCCTGTTATTCCTGAATGTGTAAAGGTAGAATCACCAATCACTGCTACAGATGGAAACAGCCCGGCATCGGCAGCACCTTTGGCCATTGTGATCGATGCTCCCATATCCACACAGGCATTGCCAGAATTATAAGGAGGGAGAACCCCAAGTGTGTAACATCCGATATCGGAAAACACATGGCCGTAACCATATTCCGACATCACTTCGGTGAGTGCTTTGAACGAGTCGTGGTGTCCGCAACCTTTGCAGAGTGCAGGTGGCCTATTGACAAGCATTTCTGGAATAGGAGAACCTAAAAAAGTATTGATATTTAGCGCTTTGGCAACGATGTCGGGGTTGAGTTCCCCTGTTCGGGGAAGTGTTCCGTCAAGTTTGCCCAATATTTTCTTGCCGTTTTCGAAAAATCCTTTTAAGTGTTCTTCAACAAGCGGATAACCCTCCTCGATCACCAGTATTTTGTCGACTTGTTGTTCGAGTTTCTTTACCATTTTTGATGGCAAAGGATATTGCGTTACCTTAACTATCGGGTAGGGGCATCCATTGGGATAGTTTTCCATGAGGTAATTCAAAGCGATGCCGCAGCAAATAATCCCTAGCGAATGATCTTCTCCTTCGATAAAACTATTGAATGGCGAATTTTCTGAAGCCTCCTCAAATTTTACCTGATTATCGAGTAGCAGTTGGTATCTTTTTCGGGCTAGAGCTGGAAGAAGTACAAACTGGCGCGGATCGTCGGGGATTGAAAGTCTGTTTTCGGCTACCGCATTTTCGACAGGAATAACTCCTGCACGTGAGTGCGCCAGGCGTGTTGTAATCCGAAGCAAAACAGGCGTTCCAAGTTTTTCTGACAGGTCGAATCCTGTACGGGTCATATCGTATGCCTCCTGTTGGTTTGAAGGTTCGAGTATGGGTACCATAGCGAATTTGCCATAAAACCGTGAATCCTGCTCATTTTGTGAGGAGTGCATCGAGGGGTCATCAGCTACTGTGACAATCATACCACCATTAATCCCGGTCATTGCGGCATTGATGAAGGGATCGGCCGCTACATTCAGACCAACATGTTTCATACAAACCATTGATCTTTTACCGGCATAGGACATTCCCAAAGCCGATTCCAGCGCTGTTTTTTCATTGGCTGACCATTCACGGTGCAGGTTGCGTTCGATAGCGACCTCGTTTTCCTGGATATATTCTGTGATTTCTGTCGAAGGGGTGCCGGGGTAGGCGTAAACACCTGACATGCCGCCATCTATAGCGCCTTGTCCGATCGCTTCAACCCCAAGCAATAGCTTTTTTGTCATAAAACCTGAACTTAATTTTCGGAACAATAAAATTTGCGTGAAAATAGTTGATTTTTGGCAATTAGAATCTAATAAAAATCATAAATCAGTTTTCACCATAATTTTTGTGTCTGATTTTGCTAAAAACTCAGTATATTTGATAGTGTATATTTTTGTATCAGATGAGAACAGAATTAACAAAACAGGATATTTTGGAACTGCTTGATAGACAGGCAAAGGAATTCCATCAACGGCTTTTAGAATCTGATAAAAGTATAGAGTTAGGCCGTAAGGAATTTGATAAGCGACTTGGTGAGATAGCCGGAACCTGAGGAAAGTTTGTTGCCGAGATGGTTAAACCCAAGATCATTGAATTGTTTAAAGACAAAGGAATCGAAATACGTACAACATTGCAAAATGTAGTGGGTTGGTTAGGAAATGAACGATACTATGAAATAGATTTACTTTTAATTAATACAGAAATAGCTGTCGCAGTCGAGGTCATGAGTTCTTTAAGTGTTGAAGATGTAAAAGAACATTTGGAAAGGCTGAAAAAAATCCAATTGGTTCAACCTGATAGAATAGATCTGCATGGTGTAAAACTTTACGGTGCAGTTGCCGGAATGATCGTTGAAAATGATGCAGACATATATGCTTATAAACAAGGTTTATTTGTCCTGTGACAAAAAGGTAATCTGATAGAAATTATTAACGATGAAAAATTCGTTCCTAAAAAATTGAAGATTAATTAGATAGCGCCAGTAATAAGTATAAGTAACCATTTTCATATCGGATATGATCAGATTTTCTTGCAAGAAATTTTACATGTTTATTCACCTATTATCGTTATAAGTATTTTTCTGGCCTCACCGAAATTGCGAAACTCACACAAATAAATTCCCTGCCATGTTCCCAGGTTAAGACGGCCATTTACAATCGGTATTGTAACTGCCGCACCCAAAATAGATGCCTTAAGATGTGCGGACATGTCATCTTTGCCTTCAAACAGATGGATAAAAGCCGGATCTCCATCAGGAACTAATTTGTTCATAAATGACTCAAAATCAATACGCACTGAAGGATCTGCATTTTCATTGATCGTTAATGCTGCTGAAGTATGTTGAATAAAGAAATGGGCAATCCCGGCTTCTGGAAGTGTTGGTAATTTTAATTCCAGCTCTTTTGTAATCAGGTGATAACCACGTTTTCGTGGCGACAGAAGTATTTCAGTTTGTTTGATCATAGTTTTGGTTTTAACGGAAGACGTTTCCGAAGATAATTCAGACTACAGTTTTCAATTTGTTGTATGCAAATACATTGACTTTATCTTTTGTCAGTTATTTGTTGCGAAGATATGAAAAACAAGTGTTTTTATTGATTATTAAAATTTCGCCTATTTAAAGTTTGAATCAAAGTGAGTTGCCGCTTTCACGAAAATAGGTATTTTTACTCTGATTTTAATTCAACCGTTAACCAGGAGATAAATGTCGAAAGTATTATTTTCCATTCTATCAATAATTTGGATATCCATACTTCCGGTATTCGGTCAGTTGGCGGGTGTTTCAGTGAAAGGAAAAGTAGTTGATCCGGATGATCATCCACTTGAAATGGTGAATGTTTTAGTCAAAGGAACCAAGATTGGTGTTGTAACCAATAACCTTGGCGAATTTACTTTGCCGCCGGTTTCTGAAAAATCAATTAAAATCATTTTTTCGTTTGTTGGTTTCGAAACCATTGAACAAGAGGTTCTACTGTCGGGAAATACATTCGTTTCACAAATACTGAAACCTGTCTTTCAACATATTCAGGAAATAGTAGTCGAGGGGAAAAGAACGGAAAGCAATCTGATCACGATTCCTCAAAAATTAACCGAACGTCTGCCAGCTATGACAGGAAGTGTCGAGACACTCATTAAAACTCTTCCGGGTGTTAGCAATAACAATGAATTAAGTTCGCAATACTCGGTGAGAGGAGGAAATTTTGATGAAAACCTCGTTTATGTTAATGGTATTGAAATTATTAGGCCTTTTCTTGTGAAATCGGGCGAACAGGAGGGACTAAGTTTTATCAATAGCGATATGGTCTCCTCGATTGGTTTCTCATCTGGTGGATTTGATGCTTCATACGGTGATAAAATGTCGTCCGTGCTTGATATAACCTATAGGAAACCAGATCGTAATGGTGCATCTGCAGAAATTGGCGCCTTGGGGGCTTCTGCTCATTTCGAAGGGAGAACGGCAAAAGGAAAGTTTTCGTACCTGACTGGAATACGTTATAAAAATACGGCCTATATATTGGGATCGCTGGATAAAAAAGGAGAATACAATCCTTCTTTTACAGATATTCAGACCTATCTGAATTACAAGTTCAGTCCACAGTTCTCGTTGGGATTCCTGGGAAATTATGCCTCAAACACCTTTCAGTTTATCCCTGAAACCCAGTTAACCAAGTTTGGTACTTTAACAAATCCTTTCGAGTTCATGGTTTATTTCGATGGTAAAGAGCACGATAAGTTCGAAAATTACCTTGGAGCGCTGGCAGCGGATTATTCCCCTCTCGCCAATTTATCACTTAAATTTCAGGCAAGTTCCTTTAATTCATTCGAAAAGGAATCATTTGATATCCTGGCTGAGTACTATTTAAGTGATATTAATCAAACACCTGAATCGCAGAATTATGCTGACAGCTCGATGGTCATCGGGACAGGTGCATACCTCGATCATGCACGCAATACGCTGAATGCAAGAGTATCCGGGTTTGAACAACGGGGTACCTATTCAACTGAACAGCATCGGTTCCAGTGGGGTTTGAAATATCAGCACGAGCAGATTACAGATCGGGTGAGTGAATGGGAGATGCGCGATTCTACGGGGTATTCAATCCCTTATAATGTCGATCAGTTTTCGTTATATCGTTATGTGTCTGGAAATAATACTGTTGTTTCAAATCGTTTTTCAGGATTTGTGCAAGATAGCTGGACAACTCCTGTCGATAACGGAGAATTGGCGATCACAGGAGGATTTAGGATGCAATATTGGGACTACAATCAACAAACAATCTTTAGCCCACGTGTATCAGCCAGTTGGAAAATAGGAATATCGGGAAACCACATCATCAGGGCTGCCTGGGGAGTATATCAGCAAATGCCTTTTTTTAAAGAGTTAAAAAACCGTCAAGCTCAAATTATACAAGGGGTGAAGGCACAAAAGTCGGTGCAATATCTTATTGGTTACGACCAGAACTTCTCCGCATTTGACCGTCCTTTCAGATTTACAACAGAAGTATGGTATAAAGCGCTTAGCCACTTGATCCCGTATCAGATTGACAATTTAAATATTCAGTATATTCCGGAACAACAATCGGTTGGATATGCCACAGGTGTCGATTTTAAAATAAATGGCGAATTTGTTCCCGGGGCGCAGTCGTGGGCAAGCCTTTCGCTCATGAAAACGGAAGAGGATATCATTGGCGATTTTTATTTAAAAACGAATGCTTCAGGTACTGGTACAGATAAGGTTTATCCCGGTTATATTCCGCGTCCGACCGATCAGCGACTTAATTTCAGTCTTTTCTTTCAGGATTTTTTTCCTGGATATCCAACTGTAAAAATGAGCATGACCATGTTTTATGGTAGTCGTTTACCTTTTGGGCCTCCGCAGGGCGAACGTTATATGGATACTTTCAGAATGCCTCCTTACCGTCGGGTTGATGTAGGATTCTCCAAAGATCTGATAGATAAATCTAAAATGAGCTATCTGCACCTAAAAAAGTATGGAATTAAAGAAGCATGGATTGGTTTTGAGTTGTATAATCTTTTTGATATTAACAATACCATTTCCTATTTCTGGATATCAGACATTAAAAATCAAATGCATGCTGTACCAAATTATCTGACCGGACGACGTATTAATCTAAAATTGGGGATTCGGTTTTAAAACCCTCAAATATCATTGTTGGAATCCATAAAATTAAATAGTTTTCCACTTTCTAAATCGAATTATAAATTAACCAATTGAAATACTGAAATGATGCAAACGAAAGATTATATTGAGAAGGAAGACCGTTATGGTGCCCATAATTATCACCCACTTCCTGTTGTCCTTGAGCGCGGTGAAGGAGTTTTTGTATGGGATGTTGAAGGAAAACGTTACTTTGATTTTCTGGCAGCATATTCTGCAGTGAATCAGGGGCACTGCCATCCGAAGATTGTAAAGGCACTGACTGATCAGGCCGCAAAGCTTGCCCTTACCTCGAGGGCTTTCTACAACAATGTCCTTGGAGAATGGGAAGAATTTATCACCAAGCAATTTGGATACGATAAGGTTTTACCCATGAATTCTGGTGCCGAAGCCGACGAAACGGCTCTCAAACTGATTCGTAAATGGGGTTACAAGGTGAAGGGAATTCCTAAGAATGAAGCACGCATAGTAGTGTGCGACGGAAATTTCCATGGCCGGACGATTACAATCGTTTCGATGTCGTCTGATCCAGAATCATACAGTGATTACGGCCCTTTCACACCTGGTTTTGTTAATATTCCTTACAATGATATCGAAGCACTTGAACGTGAATTGAATCATCCCAATACTGCCGGATTTTTGGTCGAACCAATCCAGGCAGAGGCTGGTGTCTATGTTCCGGGTGATGGCTATTTAAAAAAGGCAGCGGAGTTATGCAAAAAATACAATGTGCTTTTCGTGGCTGATGAGGTGCAAACGGGCCTATGCCGTACTGGCAAAATGTTTGCGTGCGACCATGAAGATGTACGTCCTGATATTTTAGTGCTTGGGAAAGCTATTTCGGGAGGAATGCTCCCTGTATCTTGTGTGCTTGCTGATGATGAAATAATGCTTACCATAAAACCGGGTGAGCATGGTTCTACCTACGGTGGTAATCCACTTGCTGCTAAGGTTTCTATTGCTGCAATTGAGGTACTTCTTGATGAAAAGCTTGCTGAAAATGCAACCCTGATCGGGAAGATATTCCGTGATGAAATGAAAGCGTTTAAGTCGCCACTTATCGAAGAAGTACGTGGGAAAGGGCTTTTGAACGCCATCCAGATCAAAACCTATGATGGGAAGAAGGCCTGGGATTTGTGCCTCTTGATGAAAGAGAACGGCATTTTGGCTAAACCAACTCATGAACATACTATCCGCTTTACGCCACCGCTGATTATTACGGAAGCGCAAATGCGCGAAGCCATTGGATTGATTCAGAAATCGATGATCGATTTTATTTAAATTTCGAATCAATAAATATTGGAAGGGCGGAGGAGAAATCTTCCGCCTTTTTCTTGTTTTTAACTTATGTGGAATCATGTTCCACTTATCAAATAAGGCATAAGGACGTTTGGTATGGGTAATTGGATTTTATAATGATTGCGGCTTGCTTTTAGGGACTAGTGACTGGCAGGCTCGTTTACAAAAAATCAGGCGTTATTTTGATTTCTAAAAGATTAAAATTAAATAATTAGCACGATCATGCCAGCTGCAAGTTGCCAAGAGCCAGCTACTATCTACATAAGCATTTTGAAAACGCTTGCAGAATTTACCCTCAAGATCCATCATAGAGCCTCGAATAAACCAGTCTACTGGCTTTATTATGTTTGAGTATAAGCCGCAATTACATTCGTTACCTGAAAACAGTTCCATTTTGTTATGAAGTATTTGGATTTTTGAAAAGACAGAAAATTTGGTTCGTCGAATAAAGTGTTGTTAAAAATTAAATCATTTATCAATGAAAAAGTCAATTTCGGTTTTGCTTATGGCAATAGGTATTATTGTAACAATTTTAACTACTCCTCTTAAGCAGAATCTACAGAAACTTAAATATAGGACGTAGGAACGTAGGAAAGTAGGAACAACAGGAACAACAGGAACGTGGAAGCCACATGAACTATATGAACTATAATAATATAGCAACATTAGGAACAATTTGAACGCAGGAACCTTAAGAACTATAAAAACCACAGAAACTACAGAAACTACAGAAACCACAGAAACAATCGCAACTATATAGCGCTGTTAGACAGAGCTATAACAACCATTGGAACAATAGAAACCATAGAAACAACAAAAACCATAGTTCCCGTAGGAAAATCGTAGGAAGCGTAGGAAAAGTGTAGGAAACCACAATGACCATACTAATTGCTTGAACCATAAGAATATACAAACAATTAAAATAACATAAACCATAGGAAAACTATAGAAACCACAGCAACCATATCGACTAAATTAACTACATGAAAAACAGTGACATAGTAACAATATGAGCCATAGAAACCTTAAGAAAACAAGAACCTTTCCTACGTTCCTACGATTCCTATGTCCTACTTTTAAATTTTACAAAAATCAACACCACATATTGATTTACTCTTTACTCCCTGATTCACCGGATTTGAACTTAATGATGGATTTAGTGTTGGGGAAGACGATATCTATTTATTCGCATCACTTGGTTCTCAAATCAGAAAATAGCAGAAAGGCGGATGGTTATTCCTCCGCCTTTCTGCTATTTAAAAAAAGTTTATTCGTTCATCTATCTAATAATCCTTTTCTTTGATGCATATTATTTATTCAATAAAAAATTTAGTGACAAGGGTTCGTATTTTTTATTTATGCTTGATCTTTAATGTCTTGGTCTTTCATCTGTCAGTTTATGCACAAAAAAACCAGGAGGATTCTCTTTTTCATAAAAGGAGATTGATAACCGAAATCAGGTTTGATGTAGGTAACGTATTTCCTACAAATGATTTTGTGAGAATGCAAAATTCAGACCTTGATGGTATGGCTCATTATTCCGCATATTCGTTGCGCCTGGCCAGACAAACGACAGGAGATAACTTCTGGCAACAGTTATATGGTTACCCATATTATGGAGTTGGCATATATTCAGCAACATATACCAACATAAAAAAACTTGGTCATCCAATCGCAGTGTATGGGTTCTTTAATGCCCCGTTTTTTAAAGTCAGTCGGTTAAGCCTAAACTATGAATTAGGTTTTGGTCTTACAACTAATTTTAATAGCTCCGATTCTCTTGGTAGTGCCGCCAATATTGCCATTAGTGCCGATAAAAGTGTTTATATTGATGCCGCAGTAATTTTGAAATACAAAATAAACAATAGATTTGCTGTTAATCTGGGCTATGGATTCACCCATTTTTCGAATGGCAGATTAGCGATGCCCAATAAAGGATTGAATACAGGTTCCACTAAAATCAGCTTTTCATATGCTTTAAATGATGATCCAATTCACTATCAGTTACAGCCAAAACTACCTATTTCAAATCAATTTGAATGGATTCATTCGGGTTATGGCGGCATGCGTAATATGTTGTACTCAGCGAAGGGTCCTGACAATGTAACTAAATTCAAGAGTGTAAACTTTGCTGTATATGGTATCAGCAATATTATTAACCGGCAAATCAATTATAAATCGAAACTCGGCGTTGGTTTTACAATGGAATACAATGGGTCTCAAAATTCAAACGTAGTGCTTAATGACGGGAATATTGATGAGCTTGTATTGCCTTTCGACCGCCATATATCACTAAGTATCTATCCATCCTACGAATTGGTCATAAATAAGCTATCCCTGGTTCTTCAGCCGGGTTTTTATCTTTTAAGAAAGAAATCATCTGATATGACTCCTATGTTTTATCAGCGAATAGGTATTAAATACTATATCATGAAAGATACCTTTCTGGGGATAAATTTACGGGCCGTTAAGTTCTATGAATCTGATTTTATTGAGTGGTCGATTGGTCACCGATTGTGGTGGTAATTACTTCATCCCCTTTTAAAGTGAAACTGCTAAGCTGAAAATTCATGAGATTTCTGTGATACATCATAAAAGTCGAACTTTCTACTTAAGGAATGTTCCTGTTCACTGATTTTGCTTGTTATGCGCTTAATACGCAATTATATTCGTAACATGAATTCAAGGCAATTCCATTCTTAACTAAAAGGAGTTCCTGAAAAAGGTAAAAAATATATTTTTTAATTTTAAAAAATTCAAGTTATGAAATCAGAAAGTTTGTTTTTGGCAGTGGTTGTGCTTGGACTTATTTCGTGGAGCTGCAATAAAAATCAAAGTTTGAATACGTCTGCGAATCCCGTAACATTAAAGAGTGCGCTTACCAGCGGCATCAGTGAATTGACTGCAGCAGTAAATACGATCTCTTCATCTTCTGGTTATCAGGTATTGTCAGGACCAACGGATTTAACTACAAAAAGTGCTGTCATATCTCCATTAGACACCGTGACGCATAGTATTCTGTTAGCTGACATTGCAGGAGTGTATGATTATAAAGCAAGTGCGGTTACCAAAGGACATCCGTCAATATTGCAATTCTTCACTAAAACAGCTGCAAACACGCAAATGATTGTCCGTTTACCAGAAGAGAAAGTTAACGCTTCAAGAACACTATTGCGTTATACACCAAGCGACACATTGTTGACCAACAACTACGTCGTTACCTTATCCGACTATGAATACAATTTTAAGTATTTTGTTAATTGGAACTACAAAATGGCGTCTTCCATTAAAATTAAGGATGTTGATGCAGGGGTTTTATCAATTCAGTCTTCGAATAGCACCGCAAGCGGTTATCAATTTGCTTCTAAATTTGTATTTCCAAGTGGTTATGTGACTAAATGTCAGTATACATCGGGTGATACTGCAATATCTGACTATGCCATCACCAATGGTACAAAGACACTTTACGAGGAAAAATATACAGCAGTTAAGAGCAGTTCTGACCTGAAACACAGAGAAACGTCATTTTCGTTAACAATTGGAAATATATTAATTACCAGGAGTTTGGGAAAAGGACAAAGCCTCGACAGCGCAAAGGTTTATGTGGGTGGTGTTTTGCAATTGAATTCAAAGGTTGAGTTGGTTGATAAAACGACCGATACGACCGATAAATGTGTAACGAATCAGAAAAGGGAATTGAAAATCACCTTTGATGACGGAACAACTTCAACATTCACGGAGCTTGCAGGAACCGTTATCACCGACATCAGTTCATTGTTTACATCGATGCGTCAGGTTTATTTCGCCACAAGTATAATTGACTGGATTGCCTGGGATATTTTCATAAATAATTAACAAATAATCAATTGGTTAATTTATAGGTTTTGGAGTTCAGGGTGTGCAATAAACTAAGTTGTCTGTTTTATTGTCTGGTTAGTCTGTTATTTTAGTTTTTTTCATAATTCGAAAATCTGGTTTCTTCCGTTGCACACCCTTACTCTTCCTTAAATCAATGCTGTCTCACTTCTTAAGGATAAAATTAAAGTCAGTGGAAGATATATTCTTCCTATGGCTTTAATTTTAAATCATATGACTATTTTTACCACTGATAACAATTAATCTTCTTATGAAGTACATTGGAAGTAAGGCCATCAATATTAGGATTATAGAGTTGATTGTGTTTGTTGTGATCTGGACGGCAATTTTTTCTATTCCTTTCTTTAATCATCGTCTTAACTATTCAGTGGATTGGATTAAAGTTTTTGAAGATTGGATAAAGATATTTTCATATTTAATCATTTTTGTTGTCAATACTTTTTTTTTAGTTCCGAAATTCTTATTTCAAAAAAAGTACAACCTCTATATTGGCATAACCTTATTTGTCATTCTTCTCATGATTGGAATGAGTATTTCGTTAGGTTTGTTCATAACTCCTTCCGAACCTATGGCTATGCCGCCCATGGACTTAGGTCCCGGAATGCCACCTATGGAATTAGGCAATGGAATGCCAGCTCCTTTAGGTTACAGGCCAATCGCACAACCGGAGCAAAAATCATTCATTATGATCCTTGCAGACGAATTGATTATTTCATTGCTTGTAGTGGGAGCGGGAACATCATTTAAAATGGTTTCGCAATGGCTTAATGAAGAAAACAGGCGTAAAGATGTGGAGAAAGAACAGTTAAAATCAGAACTGGCATTTTTGAGACATCAGGTAAGTCCCCATTTTTTCATGAATACGCTCAATAACATTCATGCATTGATTGATATAAATGCAGAAGATGCCAAGAATACGATTATAGAATTATCGACCATGATGCGGTATTTGCTATATGATACAGCACAGGGACAAACCACACTTAAAAAAGAGATTAAGTTTATAGAGAGCTATATCTCACTGATGCAATTACGATTTCCAAAGAAAGTGACAGTTACTTTAGATATTCCCGGTAACATACTCGATATTCAGATACCCCCTATGCTTTTTCTTTCAATTCTTGAGAATGCTTTTAAGCATGGTGTTAGTTATCAATCCGATTCTTTTGTTTCCTTCAAATTGGAACAAATTGATAACCGATTGAATTGTACGATTAAAAACAGTAAGAACAGCAAAAAGGGAAATATTGATAAAAGCTATTCCGGCATAGGTTTGACCAATATTAGGCAAAGTCTGAAATTGCTTTTCGGAAATGATTACCTTCTTAATATTCATGAGAACGATATAGAATTTGAGGTGCAATTAACCATCCCAATTTATGAAAATAAAGTGCTTGTCCATTGATGATGAACCCCTTGCGTTACAGCAAATCGGCGCATATATCGAAAAAACTCCATTTTTGGAACCTGTAGCACTCTGTCAGAGTGCTTTTGAAGCATTAAAGTATCTTGCAGACAATGAGGTAGATCTTATGTTTGTGGATATCAACATGCCCGATCTGAATGGTATGGATTTTGTGAAGTCACTTACAAAAAAACCACAGATCATTTTTACAACCGCTTACAGCGAATATGCGATGGAAGGTTTTCAGGTAGATGCGATCGATTATATTCTGAAGCCAATCAGCTATGCTGTTTTTCTGAAGGCGGCAAATAAAGCAAAGACATGGTTTGAGTTAAATCACAAACAAGCCGAAACCTTTAATACAACAGAGGATTGCATCTTCGTTAAATCGGAATACAAACTGATTCGTATCCACTTGTCCGAAATTAAATACATCGAAAGTTCGAATGAATATATTCAAATTCACCTTATTAACGATGAACCAATTACAACGTTAATCCGATTGAAGGTCATTGAAGAACAACTCCCGAAAGATAAATTTATGCGCGTTCACCGCTCATTTATTGTCAATCTCGACAAAGTTAAAGTTATTGAGCGAAACCGAATAATATTTGATCATAATGCTTATATACCGATTGGAGATCAATATAGAGAAAGCTTCCAGTCATTTATTGACAAGACCTTCTTAATTTGAATCGTGATGTAATAAATTTATAAATTGCAGGAATAAAATATATCGTTTCTGCTAATTTCTATAATGATTGGCAGATCTGAATTTATTATTCATTGAAGAATACTGCCATTCTACTTATATGAAAGAGTATTTCGTTGATTTTATTAGTATTCGTCTGTTGTTCATTTTATCTTCATTGCAAATTAAAGATGATCATGCAGTAGTCTGACTAAACCAACGATATTTAGTTTTTTAAATAACGACAATGAGACTTAAAAAGAACATAGCCACAAGCGAAGAGGGATTTATTTTTAATCCTGGTACAGGCGATTCCTTTTCAACAAATGAAATAGGGACAGAGATCATTTCATTACTTAAAGATGAGAAACCTCAAGAATTGATTATTGAGACAATCTGTGCAAAATATGATGTCGATCAAAACCAATTTGAAAAGGATCTTGACGACTATATTTCACAACTTAAGGACTATACGATCTTAGAGTAACTAATGGAAAACCAAATAAAAAATGCAGAGGAAGCCGTGAGGAAAAAATATGTTATTGCAGTCACCGCTTTGAATGCGATTGATAGTCCGGGTCCTGGTGTTGCAGTGATACGTGCCATACGTGAATGTCCCGATTTCGAAGTGCGAATTATTGGTCTTTCATACGAGTCACTCGAACCTGGATTGTACATGCATGACCTTGTCGATAAAACGTACCAAATTCCATATCCGTCATCAGGTACCGATACACTCATGGGTCGACTTATGCATATACACAAAATTGAACATATAGATTTAATCATTCCCAACTTCGATGCTGAGCTTTTTAATTTTATTAAGCTTAGAGACAAACTAAGCGAAGTTGGAATTCGTACATTTCTCCCTGAATTAGCACAATTTGAGGCTCGTGATAAGATCAAGCTTTATGAATTTGGCAAAATTCATGGGCTCACCATGCCAAAAGATAAGATTATTTATCAGGTTAAAGATCTTGCTGATGTATCTGAGATAATCGGATATCCTATGGTTGTGAAGGGTAAATTTTATGATGCCATTGTGGCAAATACACTCGAACAAGCTCAAAAAGCTTTCTATAAAATTCAGGCGAAATGGGGTTTGCCTATTATTATTCAGGAGTTTATCAATGGTACAGAGATCAATATTGCAGCATTGGGAGATGGCGAAGGAAATGCCATTAGCGTGATCCCGATGCGAAAACTATATATAACGGATAAAGGCAAAGCGTGGGCAGGCATAACTCTCGATGATGCATCATTTATCGAGCTTGCCAGGAAATTTGTCGAAGTTACGAAATGGCGTGGCGGATGTGAACTCGAAGTTATGCAAACGGCAGATGGAAAGCCATATATTATGGAAGTTAATCCCCGTTTTCCAGCCTGGATATACTTAACGGCGGCGGCGGGTCAGAATCAACCTGCCGCATTGGTTAAAATGGCAGTTGGCGAAAAAGTGGAGCCATTTACAGAATATGAAGTTGGAAAGATATTTATCCGTTATGCATGGGATTTGATTACCGATATTCACGAATTTCAAAAGGTATCGGGAACCGGAGAACTTTAAATAAATTATTAGTTATGAGTCGTAAATTTGAAATTAAACATGCGAAGATTGGTTTTTTTAACTCCAATCATCAATTATATGAAATGCCTAAGTTGATATTTTTATTCTTTCTATGCTTTTATATTGATATCAGAAACATGTTTGATCAGAACAATGAACTACTTTTCTGAAAATTTTCCTGTATTTTGACATTTTGAAGGCAATTAGTCTTTAAATTATTAAAACATCTGAGCTTAAAACAAACTAATCATGGGAAATATAAGATATGAAAGGCCGATAATTCAAAAAATGAATACAGGTTTTATGAATAAATTTGGCACACGAACAAGCTGTGAACCTGTTACTCATATCGAAGGTATATTGGTGAAAAACCTTATCAATCAATACGGGTCGCCACTTTATGTAATCTCAGAAAAACAAATCAGACGCAATCTTCAAAATGCGATGCGTATCTTCAAAACCCGTTATCCTAAAGTTCAGTTAGCCTGGCCCTACAAAACCAATTACATGAATGCGGTTTGCCAGATTTTCCACCAGGAAGGAGCATGGGCCGAGGTTGTGTCGGGATTCGAATACGAAAAGGCATTGGGTAATGGAGTGCCGGGAAACAAAATCATTTTTAACGGGCCAAATAAGACCGACGAACAACTCATTGAAGCTGCGCGAAGAAATTCATTAATTCACATTGATCATTATGATGAACTTTATTCGCTGATTAAACTGAGTGAAGAAAATAACCTGAAGCCAAGGGTAGCTATTCGTGTCAATATGGATACCGGTATTTATCCAAGATGGGATCGGTTTGGTTTTAATTTCGAAAATGGGCAGGCATGGAACGCCATTACCCGCGTTATCAACTCCGAAAACCTGGAATTGGTTGGATTGCATTGTCATATTGGAACATTTATGCTTTCGCCATTGGCTTATACGACTGCTACAAGTAAAATGTGCGAATTAACCTGGAGTATAAAGGAAAAATTTAATAAAATACTACAATATATTGATATAGGTGGTGGATTCCCTTCAATGAATACGCTGAAAGGCGCATATTTACCCGGATCGGATACGGTTCCTTCTATCGACCAGTTTGCGGATGCAATTACCGATGTTATCCTTGGGTATGGTTTTAAACAAGAAGATCTGCCACTATTGATTCTCGAATCAGGACGTGCTCTGATCGATGACGCCGGATTCTTACTTGGAACCGTCTTAGCGACAAAACGTCTTTCGGATGGACGAAGAGCAACAATACTCGATTTTGGTGTTAACACACTGTTTACCTCATTTTGGTACGATCATAAGGTTAGTCCAGTTGAAACTTTCGGCAAACAGACTGAAGAAATGGTATTATTTGGTCCGCTTTGCATGAACATCGATGTGGTGCGCGAAAGTATAACAATGCCTTTGCTTGAGAAGGGAAACCACCTGGTTGTTCATAAAGTAGGCGCCTACAACATGACACAGTGGATGCAATTTATAACATTGAGGCCGAATATAGTTTTGATTGATAATGATGGTTATACTCATATAATTCGAAAGGCTGAAACACTCGAATACCTGGAATTAAACGAACAGATTCCGGATCATTTAAAGCATAATTCATTAAAATAGAAATTTTTGCAATCATTTTTTGAGTTTGAAATTCAATATAGTGCACAGTATATTAATCATTTCATTCTTTAATTTCCGGATGCGCGCCTTGTGTCTCAACAAATCATTGACAATATGCCCATTAACCGAACTATAAACTTATTCCGCAACATTGTTCTGCCGGCTACTCTGAATAGCTATTCGGTTATATTCTTTTTCAATAACAAGCTGTTGGCGTCAGTTATTTTGCTTGTATCCTTTCTCAATTTCTTTGCCGGATTGAGTGGTTTAATAGCAGTTCTGGCAACTGTTCTAATTGCCAACTCACTTGGATTTGACAAAATTCAGCTGAAAAATGGGATTTATAGTTTCAATGCTTTATTGACAGGGATTGGGATGGGTACTTTCTTTGATCCCGGATTAGTATTTTTTGCATTATTAATGCTTGCCGCTTTGTTGACACTTATTCTTTCGGTTACGCTTGGCGGATGGCTTTATAAATACGGATTGCCTTTTCTTAGCATTCCTTTTGTTATAACATTCTGGTTTATTGTTCTTCCATCTTCGCAGTTCGAAAATCTTGGATTAACACAACGCAACATTTATTGGATGAATGAAGTTTATACGATTGGTGGAAATTCAATGCTCAATTTTTTTCAGACAATGGATACACTTCCAATATATAAGATGGTCGATATCTACCTTCGGTCAATGAGTTCAATAATCTTTCAGGACAACATGATAACTGGATTGTTGATTGCAATTGCTTTGCTGGCTTGTTCGCGAATTACATTCTCATTGTCGATTATCGGGTTTGTTTCAGCTTACTTCTTTGCTAAATTTTCTGGGTCAGCGGCCACCAGCATTACTTATTATAATATTGGGGCAAACTACATAATGGTTGCCATTGCCATTGGAGGATACTTTGTAATTCCATCGAAATATTCCTATTTGTGGACAATTCTTTTGGTTCCGCTCACGTCGCTGGTATTGCTATTCATGTGTAAATTGTTTGGATTCATTCACTTACCTGTTTTCTCACTTCCTTTTTCATTTGTGGTGATTCTTTTCGTTTATTTTCTAAAGCTAAGAATCAACCCGTCAAAATTGATTTTGACGCCAATTCAATATTACTCACCCGAAATTAACCTTTACTCCTTTAATAACAACAAAAACAGGATTGCAAACTTTCTTTATTTCCCGTTATATTTACCTTTTTGGGGTGAATGGACTGTTGCACAGGGATACAATGGAAAACATACGCATAAAGGCGATTGGGGACAAGCTTTCGATTTTTTACTGTTTGATGAAGGATCAAAGACTTTTGCATCAAATGGTTTATTTTGTGAAAATTACCATTGCTACAATAAACCTGTCCTTGCACCTGCAGATGGTTATGTTGAAGAAATAATTGACAATGTTGATGATAACGAAATAGGAAAAATAAATACTATAAATAATTGGGGAAACACGATTATCATAAGACATTTACCTGGGCTTTATACCCAATTGTCTCACTTAAAGAAAGGATCGTTTAAAGTTGCAAAAGGCGACTTTGTAAAGCGTGGCGATTTGTTGGCACATTGTGGTAATTCAGGTCGGTCGCCTGAGCCGCATCTGCATTATCAGGTACAAATAACACCCGAGTTAGGTTCAAGGACAATGGATTATCCTTTTGCATATTACTACGAAAAAGAAAAAACAGTAAAGCAATTGTATCAATTCTCTAAACCGCACGAAAATGCTTCAGTTTCAGGAGTAATCAATAACCCGTTGCTAAAAAACGCATTTGATATTCTACCGAATAAAATTTTTAAATATAGGTGTTTGAATGAAAAAGGTATAGAAAAAACGGAACAATGGGAGTCGTTTACGGATGCATATAACTATAAATATTTGTATTGTGAAGCAACAGGATCGAGTGCCTATTATGTAAATGATGGCTCGATGTTTTATTTTACTGCCTTTTATGGCAATAAAACATCGTTGCTCTACTATTTTTATTTGTCAGCGTACAAGGTATTTTTAGGAGATCCGGAGAATTCCGAAATGAAGGTCGCAATGCCACTCAATGTCATCCGGAATAAAAAAATAAGCATATGGCTACACGATTTTATTGCGCCTTTCTATACTTATATCCATGTTTGGCATTCAATGAAGTCCGAATACTCAAATAACCTTTTAGAGGTTGGAATGTTAGTCTTAAAGTCGAAAATACAGGTTTCAGTATTTGGTAATTTAACACTGGAGAGTAGCGGCACAATAATTTTAAGTGAGAATTGTATTAAGGAATTTACTTATGAATCGAACAAAACTAAAATTAGGGCTAAATGTATAAATTCTTAATTGCGGCATTGTTTTTCATTCAGGTATCCGCAAAGGCTCAACACCCAAATACTTTTTTAGAGATTGATAGTTTAACCAACGAATGTCTTCAGACTGGTGATTGGGCTAACCTTATTAAAATCGGAAACGAGGCGGTTGAACAAAATATCGACTACAAAAAACTTCGTCAACGAATGGGGTATGCCTATTTTGTCAGATCAGATTTTTATGCAGCTCAAAGGCAATATGAAAAGGCATTGATATTTGATTCATATGATGCTGATACTCGTGCGTATTTATACTATTGCGGTTTAAATACGGGTAATGATGCATACGCCCGTTTTCATGCTCAAAAACTTCCTAAAGATCTTCGGCAAAGATTGAAGGAGGGAGCGTTCAGGCCTGCAGATGTGGTTGATTTTGAATTCAATTATAAAGCTAATACTGATTTATCCCGTTCAAATCCTACCTTTCTTCGAATGGGTTTAAAAACACAACTTGGTTATCGGTTAACCTTATATCAATCCGTTTCGCGTTACCAGCAAACAATTGACTCTGCCCTGACAAAACAGCCTGAATATTATGCATTATTGGATTGGTCCTTGAACTCGCACTTTTCGCTTGATGCCGCATATCATTATCTGAGTACCAATGTTGATGGTACTAAATATTACGGCAATATGGTTTATGGAGCGCTAACTACAAGAATAAATAGGTTTAGCTTTAGTCTTAACGGCTCGATTTTCAATTATGATACAGTGAACTACAATCAATTTGGTATTCAGGCTGGAGTTACTTTACCCGGAAAATCAAATATTTATTTCAAAAGTTCGATCAGCGGAATTGTAGAACCAGAATCTAACCGATTCATATTTTCGCAGGTTGCTGGCACAAGAGTTTCAAAAACACTTTGGGCAGAAGGAAATGTAACTTTGGGAAATTTGAAGAATTACAACGATCTCAAAGGGCTTTACATCTACAATTCAGTCGATCCGACAATTTTCAGGGCTGGACTAACATTATTCTGGTATCTTGGAAAAAACATTACTTTAATCGGAAATTATACTTACGACACAAAGCAAATAGAACTTACTAATTTTAATTACAAACAATATTCATTTTCAGGAGGGATCATATGGAAGCTTTAAAGAAAAATACGATTATTGTTATACTGTTACTAACCAGTATTAACGGCTTTTCTCAATCAATGGATGCTTTACAAAGTGTATTCACCAAAAGTTATGAAGCCGAAAATGCCAAAAATTATGCAATTGCAATTAGTGAATTGAAAGCTGGGTACGATCCAGGTAATTATGTAATAAATATTCGTTTAGGCTGGCTTAATTATCTTGCAAAGCAATATACTGAATCAATCAGATATTACGAAAAATCTATATCATTGAAGCCTTATGCTATAGAAGCCCGTTTCGGTTGTGTAAAACCACTGAGCGCTCTCGAAGATTGGGAAAGAGTGAAGAAACAGTATGTCGAAATATTAACAATTGATCCTCAGAATACAGTAGCAAACTATTGGTTAGGTGTGATTATTTATAACCGTAAAGATTTCAGCGGTGCAGCGAAGCTTTTCGAAAAAATTGTCAATCTCTATCCGTTAGACTACGATTCGGTGATAATGCTTGCATGGTCAAAACTTTATAGCAGCAAACTTTCAGATGCGAAAGTCCTATTTAATCAGGCACTTATTATTCGGCCGAATGATAGTTCCGCACTTAGCGGATTAAAGCTAATTCCATGAAGCTTACTGATCCAGATTCTTTTTCTCGTTCACTTTGCCACTATCAGTAACTATGGGTCCAAGAATTTTCCCCACTGATTTAACTTCGAAATTGTCCGTATATTCGATGATATAAAGAGTTCGATTCATATAACCTCCTAAATCCGTTGTCTTTTGAAAGTTATAATCTGCTTGCAGAAGGTCAACTCCGGGTGATCGGTTGGCTTCCGGAAAATTTTTACCTGACATAGCAAGTGAAGCCATGAAATGTAATGCGATATCATATCCCTGAAAACTGTATTGTGTTGGTTCGCTGTTATATGCAGCCCGATACTTTTCAATAAAATCATTCACTTTTGAATTTCCGTAATCGATAAAATAGGGTGCTAAATAATGGAGTCTTGTATTGTGGAGATATTCAATATCAATACTTTGCATTTTCGTATACTCCTGAAGTCCAACTACCGTTATTTTATTAGATTTCGAAATTGTGTTGAGGCGTGTCATTGCTACACTGACGTTAGCCTCATTTCCTTCTGTCAAAACGAAAATATTTTCAACGTCAGATTTCAGAAGTGTTTCCAGACCTTCAGTACCTCCGTCCCAAACATTATATTGGCGTATTTTCCCGGTTCCAAGTTTCTGGTGCATTCTGTCAACAATCAGTTTTTCATCACCCGAATTTGCACCATGGTTTAGGATGACAATGTTTTGCCCTCCGAATTTTTCTGCAATATAGTCCGCAGTGCCGATAAGCCGAATTTTTTTGCCTGGATTAATCTCATAATAACCAGGAGTTGTTGATACAAATCGGCTATCGGGCGATAGCGGAGAAATCATCGGAATATGGTTTTTGGCACTTAATTCAGCGACAGTTTTTTGATTTTCGGGATATATAGGCCCAATAATCAGATCAAAAGAAAGAAACTCTGGTTTTTTTACAAGTCTTTCCACTACTTTACTATCCTGATATGTGTCATAAGTATAAAGCTTTACCTTCATCCCGGCTTCAGTAATTTTCTGAGTTGCAAGTAAAATTCCGGAATAAAATTCCAGAAAACTTGAAGTTCGTTGAGCGATTTTTGCCGAATCGTTGAGATTCTGGCAGAAAGGGAGAAATACTCCGATGTTGAAAGTCTTGTCTGAATTCGAAAACGAACCTTTTATTGCACCAACAGATGGTTCTTTCGATATTTGTTTTTCAGTATTTACCGGAATGTCATTGTTTTTCTCAGTATTGATAGTTGCAGATTCTTTTGTCGGAATCCTGATAACCAATCCCGATTTAAATCCATCTTTCAATGCTGGATTTAATTGTTCAAGTTCTGATTGTGAAGTGCCAAATCGTTTTTCGAGTTGATAATAGTTGTCACCACTGATGATCCGGTATTCGCTGAAATTCGGTATCTCTTTTTGTTTTTTCTGCGCCTCCGGAATACTTGACACCTTCGGAATGATTAAAATAGTTCCTTTCGAAAGGCTGCCTTTAATTGTTGGATTTGCTTTTAAAATTTCTTCCTGAGTGGTATTATACTCCTTAGCAATCGAAAAAAGTGTTTCCTTTCGTCTGACTTCGTGCTTTACTAATTGCTGATTTTCATCAATCTTGACTTTTACCTCATTCCCAGAAGTCTGTTGTTTAGGTATTTTCAGCACGTCGCCTTCTTTTATGCCGTTTCTCGCCTTCGGGTTAAAGCGATAAATATCTTCGGTGGTGATGTTGCTTTTTTGTGCAATGGAAAAAACGGTCTCTCTTTTTCGGACTAAATGGTAGGTGAAAAGATGATCATCGTTTTCTCCTTTTTGTGCCCCGTTTGCTAAATTCGGTTTTGCATCACTTTTAGCTACTGGAATTTTAATTGTCTGACCTGAATTTAATTGGGCCTTTATTTCAGGGTTGGCAACATTCAACTCTTCAACAGTTATCTCGAATTTTTTCGCAATCGAAAAGGTGGTTTCTCCGCTTGATACAGTATAAAGAGTGTAGGTTTTACCTCCGATTATCACCTTTTGATCTGCTGATCGTTGTTGGGCCGACAATGTAAAACAGAGTGATACAACCAGAAAAAGTGTTGATATAATGCGCATTATAGTTTTGTTACGGACCATGATTAACAATTTTATTCAAACACAAAATAACGATAAAAAAATGAGAGGAGCTACTTCGATTCTTTAACATCAAATAATAAACCGGCAACCTGTTCGGAAGCCGGTCTATTGTAATGATTTACATTTACGGGTTCATTGATCCAAAACGGATCAACTCTGAGTATTTGGCTGATTTTATTTGTATTCTCCAAAGTGGCGCATAAATTGCACCCTTTCGTATTCTGCAAGATTTGTTGAGTTGTCCATACTTAGTTTTCCCTTGAAATCAGCGATCGATGTATAACCATTGGCTATCATCCACTTTTCAAGGTTTTGAATCATACCTGTGAGAACAGAAAATCCATCCTGATAAAGAGCCGATACTACCTGAACGGTTGTCGCACCAACAAGCAACATCTTAACTACTGTTTTCCAATCATGAACACCTGTTGAGGCTGAGAGGTCGCTATTTACACGGTTTGCCATCATTCCAACCCAGCGCAGCGTAAGTTTATAGTCGCTGTTGTGGCTCAGCACATCTGAACTGACAATTTCCTGTTTGTCGATGTCGATGTCAGGACTGTAAAACTTATTAAATAACACAAGGCCCTTAACTTCTGAAAACGAAAGATCCCTGATTACACCGCCGAGATTTGAGAAATAGGGGCTTATTTTCAGAGAGATAGGAATTTTAACTTTCGAAGCGATACGGGATACAATGTCAAAATACATACTCTCGTTATCCTGACTCGTTTGAGACAAATTAGATGGTAGTATAAACATATTTAGCTCTAAAGCATCTGCACCGGCATCTTCAACTTTTTTAGCGAAAAACCCCCATTCATGAGCAGTAAGGCAGTTTATGCTGGCAATAACAGGTATTGTCAATTCCTTCTTCGCTTCTTTTATCAATGAAAGGTAACGTTTCAGGTTATCCTTTTTGATTTGATAGTCGTAATAGTCAAGAAATTCAAGGTTATTATCCATTGGGCCGAGTTTACTGAACTCTTGCGCAAATTCAAGATAAATCTCCTCCTCGAATATCGATTTTAAAATTACAGCTCCTGCACCCGCTTCTTCAATTGCTTTGAGATTTTCAATCGAATTGGTAAGGCCGCAGCTTCCGGCTATAATTGGGTTCTTAAGATCAAGTCCCAGATATTTGACATTAAGATTAGTCATATTCACGTTTGTTGAATTAATTAATCGACGTTTTTTTGTAAAAATTGATGCATATTTTCAGCGGCTCTTCTACCATCACCCATTGCCAGAATGACAGTTGCACCTCCCCGAACTATATCACCACCGGCAAACAAATCGGGAATAGACGATTGCATATTATCTTCGTCCACAACAATTGTGCCCCATTTGGTCACTTTCAGGTCAGGAAGACATGAAGGAACAAGCGGATTTGGTGAAACACCAACTGCCACCACCACCAAATCAACATCGAGTTCAAACTCCGATCCGTCAATTGGCATTGGCCTGCGACGACCGGAAGCATCCGGTTCACCAAGACCCATTCTGTTTAGTCTCATCCCTTTAACACGACCTTTCTCGTTGGCAAAATACTCCAACGGATTGCATAGTGTCATAAATTCAACTCCCTCTTCTTTAGCATGATGTACTTCTTCGATTCGGGCTGGCATTTCGGCTTCTGAACGACGATAAATAATTATAGCACGTTCAGCACCAAGTCGTAATGCAGTTCTGACTGAATCCATAGCAGTATTTCCTCCACCGATTACTGCTACATTTTTACCGCGCAGAACAGGTGTATCGGTGTTGCTTGTAGAAGCACCCATCAGGTTGACACGGGTCAGGTATTCGTTAGAGGAAAGGATTCCGTTGTAGTTTTCACCGGGTATCTCCATAAAACGTGGAAGACCTGCTCCGCTGGCTACAAAAAATCCTTTATAACCTTCTTCTTTAAGATCATCAAACGACGATGTTCTGCCTACAATGTAATTGGTCTCGAATTTGACTCCCATTTTCCGGAGGTTATCCAATTCAAAATCAACTACAGAATTAGGAAGACGAAATTCGGGTATACCATATTTTAGTACGCCACCAATTTCGTGTAATGCTTCGAATACGGTGACATCGTAACCATATTTCACCATATCGCCGGCAAAAGAAAGCGATGCAGGACCGGAACCAACAGTGGCAACTTTAATGCCGTTTGGTTTAGCCGTTTCTGGAACATTGCTGACGCCTGAATTACGCTCAAAATCTGCGGCAAATCGCTCCAGATGTCCAATTGCTACTGCTTGTTTATCGAGTTTGTCAACGTAGAAGCATCGCGCTTCACACTGCTTTTCCTGTGGACAAACACGACCGCATACTGCGGGCAATGCATTCGTCTCTTTTAGTGTAGCAGCGGCTTTAAGAATTTCACCTTCTTCTATGTATTTTATAAACTTGGGGATATTGATATTTACTGGGCACCCTTCGATGCAGGTTGGATTGGAACAATCCATGCAACGGGTTGCTTCTTTTTGAGCCTGCTCTGGTTCAAGTCCCATGTTTACTTCCCGATCCTGATATTTAACCCTGATTTCCGGGGCCAACTCGGGCATTTTCACCCTTGGTATCAATATCCGATCTTTGTTTTTCGTCTTCGAGCGTAATTCGGCTCTCCACTCCTGGTTCCTTTCCTCCTTGAGGTATTCGGGGGTTAATGACATTTCCCTTATTATTAAAGGTTTTGTGAATAAATTTCGGTTGCCTTTTTCTCCTCCTGCGTGTAGCCACCCAGGCGCATCAGCATTTCATCAAAATCGACCTGATGGGCATCAAATTCAGGGCCGTCTACACACGTGAACCTGGTCTTTCCTCCTACAGTTACACGACATGCTCCGCACATTCCTGTTCCGTCTACCATGATCGAATTTAAGCTGGCTTGCGTAGGAATATTGTATTTTTTAGTAAGCAGCGATGCAAATTTCATCATAATTGCTGGCCCGATGACAATACACTCATCCACTTTTTCGCGCTTGATGATCTCTTCCATACCGACAGTAACCAAACCCTGACGTCCATACGATCCGTCATCGGTCATCACTATCAATTCATCCGACCATTTGCGCATCTCATCTTCAAGAATGATAAGATCTTTATTGCGGGCAGCAATTACCGTAACCACGCGGTTACCAGCTTTTTTAAAAGCCTCAACAATTGGGAGTAGTGGTGCTACTCCTACACCGCCGCCTGCTGCAAGAACCGTTCCGATTTTTGCGATGTGAGTTGGTTTTCCAAGCGGGCCTACAAGGTCTGTAATGGAGTCACCAACCTCAAGGGCGACAAGTTTTGATGAACTGACACCCATAATCTGGACGACTAAGGTGATGGTTCCCTTCACAGGATCTGCTCCTGCTATGGTTAATGGAAATCTTTCGCCATCCTCACCAATGCGCAGCATGACGAAATTACCAGGTTTTCTCGATTTGGCAATCAAAGGGTTTTCGACAACCAGCTTAACCACCTTATCTGAAAAATACTCTTTCTCGAGAATCTTATTCATGAATAAGAAAATTATAATATTGAAATTCAATTATTAACAGATGGGATCCGAAAGCGGTAACGTAACTTATATAGTTGACGAAATAAATTACTTTCGTTACCCCGTATAGCTGTTTTTCTGTGTCGCAAATTTGCAAAAATTAATGAATTGGTAGTTAAACTGACAGCTAAATTAGAATGATTATTTATTTGCATGATTTTACTTACATTTTTGATCAGGAAATTCTATTAAAATTGCTAATTTTAAATTTCAGGATTATGACGTTCCAAAATTTTTTTACGCTTTATTTTAAAAATTTGGAGAATGTAAATATTTGAATATTAAAAATATAAAAAAATCATATGTCCAATCCACAAAACAGAAAATCCCGCGAAGGGATTGTCTATTCGACTGCCGACAGCTTCGAATACAATTATAATTCTGAGGATCAGAACAGGGAAACCCTTAAACCTGCACAGCAAAACTTAAAGGTCTTGCTCGATAAAAAGCAACGCGCAGGGAAAAAAGTGACTTTAATCTCCGGCTTTATCGGATTGGAAGACGATCTTAAGGAGCTCGGAAAAAAGTTGAAATCGAAGTGCGGAGTTGGTGGAACTGTTAAAGAGGGAGAAATTTTAATCCAGGGCGATTTTCGCGATCGGGTACTGGAGATTTTACTTGCCGAGGGTTTTAAAGCAAAAAAAACAGGAGGATGATTAGCTTGTCTTTTTGGGAATAAAGAATAGGCTCTAAGACGTTTTGAAAGCAGTTTGCAATGTTCACCAAAATGATCCGTAATAGAGCCATTAAATTACTAAATTTAAAAATAGGCCGTAGGAAACGTAGGATCGTAGGAAATCTTTAATTTTTTAAATTTAATTCCGTTTTTTCCTATGGTTTTCCTACATTTCAACCTGATAAATCCTACGTTTTTTTTCTATATCCTGCAGATTACTAAGTTTTTCCTGCGTTTCTTACCTTTCCTGCTTATTATTCGTACGGTATTTCTCCCATATTCTATAGATTCCTACGTTTCCTACGGTTTCTTCCGGATATTCCTACGGTTTTTCATACCGTATCGTACAGATACATAAGTTATTCCAGCGGTTTTCCTACGATCCTACGTTCCTACGTTCCTATTTTTAGTTTTGAAGGTTTTGAATTAGTCGCGTAGCATTCGCAAATATTGAATGGGGCCGATGGCTCTTATACGATATCAATTCACTCTCTTTACTAAAAATGGATAACTATTATTGTTTATTTTCTGATAATTACCATTGTTGCGCCATATCCGTATTCACGGAACGAGGCATCCTGAAAGTTATATTTCAAATATTTACGCTGCAGTTCACGACGTAGTTCATTTTTGAGCGTCCCGTTTCCAACCCCATGAATAAACACGATTTTCTTTACTTCAGATTTTATCGCTTTTTCCATCTCTTCGTGAAATTTTTTCATTTGAACAGTCACCATCTCGGCATTTGTAAGGTTACTGTAATTGTCGAGCAGTTCATGAATATGGAGATCAATTTCAACCATTTCGGCATTTGGGAGAACGATTGCTTGTTCCTTCTTTTTCGGGGTTTTCGATTCAGTTGCTTTCTGAAAATCACGTTCGGTAAGCCTTTCAAGTTCTGCCTTAAGCGGATTTTCGTTGATTTGGACCAGCATTACAGGTACTTTAAATAGCTTTGTAGTGACAAAGGTATTCTGTTTGTAAAATTTTACAGCCGAAAGTGTAATCTCCTTCATCAGGAATGGTTCCAGCTCTTTTGTCCGTTTCCTGAAGTTGAGCAGTTGAAAGCAATAGACCGGTAAATCAGCAATCATCTCTGGCTTGATCAATCCAAGATATGTTTTCGAATTGGGGCTTAATGATCCGGCTGAAATGGTTTCGTAATTGTATTTGGTTTTTTGAGCAAATCTGAAAAGCAGTGTGTCGTTGCAATTATTAACCAGATACATCGAAATATTTCCTGTTGGCGGATTAGCCGGAATTTCCGGAACCAATGCGAAAAGATACTGTGGTTCTTCTTTCGTGGCTAACTGGTTTTTATCCGAGAACCAGGGCTCTTCGGGTTTGACCGCTTTCTTTTCTGGTGGTGGTGGAGCTACAGGTTTTGTAGCAGCAACGGTATTTCGGGTTCTCCCGCTTTCGTATACATCGGGTGAGTTCACTACAATAAGGTTGTTTATCCTGGTTGGAACCTCAAACCCATCGTTTGTCTCAACGTTTACGATATCTTCACTGACAATTGAAGTAATTCGGCCACCCCCAACTTCGTTTAGAAACCTTACTTTATCACCTATTTTTAAAATCATGATTTATTGTTTTAATATTAATTTATCGCTGATAATCAGCGAATTTAAATTACCGCTTTGGCAATTTGTCTTGTGTTGTCCGAGATTCCATAGGTATAGATATGAAGACAGGGAACTTTGTGCGCAATCAAATCGCGCGACTGCTCAATTGCCCATTCCGTTCCTACTGCTCTTGCCTCATCGTTGGTTTTACATTTTCGGATTTCGCGGGCAAATGCCTCTGGTATATCGATACTGAAGAGTTTAGGTAATACCGTGATTTGGTTCATCATCGCTAAAGGTTTGATACCCGGAATGATTGGAACAGTTATTCCAATTGCTCTGCAGCGGTCGACGAAGTCGTAGTATTTCTGATTGTCGAAAAACATCTGCGTAACAATATAATCAGCGCCTGCGTCAACTTTTTCTTTGAGGTTAATCAGATCAATATCAATGTTGGGGGCCTCAAAATGCTTTTCGGGATAACCGGCAACGCCGATACAAAAATCCAATGTAGCGGTGTTTTTTATTTCCGGATCAAGGTATTTGCCGTACTTAAGGTTGACAATTTGTTCTACGAGCTCATTTGCATGCGAATGCCCATCTTTTTCTGGCGTAAATGTACTTTCAAATTTAAGTCCATCACCGCGTAGAGCAAGAACATTCTTGATCCCCAGAAAATTCAGGTCAAGAAGTATATTTTCAGTTTCCTCCCTGGTAAATCCGCCACATACGACATGCGGAACTACAGGAATATTGTAAGCATTTTGGATGGCAGCTGCAATGGCCACAGTTCCGGGACGTTTCCGAACAACTCTTCGCTGCATCAAACCACCGGTTAATTCGCGGAATTCGACTTCATCCCTATGGGTTGTAATGTTAATATATTGAGGATTAAACTCAATTAGCTCATCAATGGTTCGGTATAGTTTATCTGCTTTTTGACCTTTTAATGGAGGCAATAACTCAAAAGAGAAAACCGTTTTCGCCGATTGTTGAATGATATCGATAACTTTCATTAATTCAAATTTCAATTGATTGAAGACCTTATTTAGAACGGGAACAAAGATAAGCTTATTTGATCCTCTCCATAACTTCACTTGCAAAAGCAATCAACGTATTTTTCCGATCGGCAGAAATGGCGACTTTTTCGAGTGCTATGAGTGCTTTATCATAGTAACTCCGCATTAGATTCCGGGTTGTTTCGCTTGTACCTGTTTTATCGTAAATGGCAGTGACAGCTGCAATTTTCTGTGCAGCATCAAAATCCGATTTTACCAGCCATTGATTTAACTCTTTCAGCGTTTGTTGATCACATGCTTCTAAAGCCTTCAATAGTAAATAGGTCTTTTTATTTGCACAGATATCGCCACCTTTCTTTTTCCCAAAAACATCAGGATCACCATACACATCGAGCAAGTCATCCTGTAATTGAAAGGCAAGTCCAACATTGATACCATATTCGTACAACAGATCGGCGTCGGTTTGTTGGGCATTGGCCAGCAAAGCTCCGATTTTGAGACTTCCGGCAATAAGTACTGCCGTTTTAAGCCTGATCATTTCGAGGTATTCTTCGACAGTAACGTTATCGCGTGTTTCGAAATCCATATCGAATTGTTGACCTTCGCAGACCTCGAGGGCAGTAGTCGTAAATAAAGGAAGGAGTTTATCCAAACTTTCATTGTTCCCTTTTGCAAAGTATTTGAATGCGAGTATGCACATGGCATCGCCGCTCAGGATAGCAACATTATCGTTATATTTTTTGTGAACAGTTGGCAGACCTCGTCTTACATCTGCCTTATCCATAATATCGTCGTGGAGCAAGGTAAAGTTATGGAAGATTTCGATGGCCATTGCTGCTGACAAAACATGGTCAACCGATTCAGCAAACAACGAAGCCGCATGAAGCATTAAGGCTGGCCTGAGCCGTTTCCCTCCAATCATTAGTGAGTAGGCCACCGGTTCATAAAGTTTTTGAGGTACAGTTTGTCCGATCGTGCTTATCTCGGTGCGAAAAGCTGCTTCAAAATATGCAACCAGGCTATCTAAATTATTCATAAATAATGAAATGAATGTTGTGTTTTTCCCTGATATTCCCGCCTTTTTTTCTTTTGCAACCGAATAACAGGCAGTTGATGCAGGTATGTTCATTTTAACTCAACTATTTTACGAAAATACCAATTAAAAGGCAACCGGAAAAACAGAAAGAGCCGAAAGGTTTTTTTTCCTTTTCGGCTCTTTCTGTAATAATTTGACAGATAATAGACTAATCAATATAGGACATCGTTATTCAATGTCCGTGATGATTTTTTCGCTGCCACTCATTTTACAATTACCTGTAAAACGTGCACCTGGTTCAACCGAAAATTTCCCCATGATTAAATCTCCCGCAATCAGTGAATTCGCTTTTAACGAAAGCACTTCAATCACAGTTATCTCTCCTTCAACGTTGCCAAAGATTTCAGCATTTCTCGCATAGATTGTTCCTTGTATGTGTGCTTCCGGACCAATAACAACCCGCCCTTTACAAATGAGTTTACCTTCCAATACTCCATCTAAGCGAATATCTCCATCAGATTCAATGGTTCCGATGATCTTTGTGTCCTGTGCAAAAGTGTTCAAAGCTTTAACCTCATTAATGATTGGCTTAGACATTTATAACAGTTTTAGTGTAATTTAAAAGTAATGGTATTGATTGAAAACTATTAATTTTAATACAATACACATTAACACAATGCAAAAAATCCCCTGAGGGATTTAAATGCTTTGCTGTTCAGTTACAATAAGTTGAAGAACGACTCGCGAAAATTAAACTACTTCGCTCTTTTCGATCGCCAGTTTACCTCTGTAGTAACCGCAGTCCTGACATACTGTATGATATTTCACAGTTGCGCCGCAGTTCGAACAAGTTGCTAAAGTTGCAGGAACCGCTTTGTCATGTGTTCTGCGTTTATCTCTTCTTGTCTTGGAATGTTTGTGCTTTGGATGTGCCATTTTTAATAATCTTTACTTTAATTACCAATAATATTTTTCAAATTGTTCCACCTTGGATCTATCGGATTACTTTCCGGTAAATCAACTGGCTTGTACTCATCTAATTTTCGAAGCATCTCCGGATCACACAAGCTATTGCCTTCGTTATCATCAGGATGAACATGCCTGATTGGGATACTTAAAACGATGAATTCATAAATCAACTTTGCAACTTCAACCTGATGTGCTCCCGGATGGATATAAATCACTTCATCACCATCGTCGGTTTCTGTTTCGCTAAACTTCACCAACATAAGGTTGCTGCTTTCAATCGGTTGTAAATAAGGCTCAAGGCATCGGTCGCAAATCAATTCAACTTCACCCTCAATCATAAATTTCAACCTAAGATAAGTGGTCCGTTTCTCCAGTTCAACCTGGATTCTGACACTTCCTTTCTCAATTTCACTTTCTTCAAATCCGGCAAAAAATCGTTGGTCTGCTGAAAAGTCAAATAAATGCTTTCCCTCTTTAAGACCGGAAAACGGAATGGTATATTGTGAAAGGTAGTTCATATCGTTCCCCTTTTTTTAAGCTTTGCAAAAGTATAAAAATTTATAATACAACCGTTAAAATATTTTGAAGGTTAAAGTAAAAAGGTAAATTGTAAAAATCAATACAATTGTGATACTAAAATCTTATTTCTCCGTGTCTTACTTTCCTATACTCTTTGCTTTGCTAATTTCTATTGTTAACCAAGTATGTGTAATTTTTGGCGGCACAGCATGAGTTCACGCACTGTGCGGCAAATCCCTTCGGGATCAAATCCACATTCATGATGTAATTCCTCCTGTGTGCCATGTTCTATAAACCGGTTTGGGACTCCTAATCGTATAATTGAGATGGTTTTACCTGAACGGGCAAAATATTCAGCTACTGCGCTCCCAAATCCCCCTTCAATCACCCCATCTTCAACTGTTATAATGGTATCAAATTTTAATGCAACTTCATCGAGAATTTCCTCATCGATTGGAGTAACAAATCGCATATCGTAATGCGAAAAGGTGATTTCCTCTTTTTTCAGGATTGATGCTGCTTCGACCACAAAATTCCCTGCGTGGCCAATTGATAGCACTGCAAAATCATTTCCATCGCCGATTTTTCTCCCTTTTCCAACCGGTATTTCCCGAAATTCTTTTTTCCATTCAACAAGTGGCCCGTTACCTCGCGGATAACGGATACTAAAAGGTCCCTTATTTGGAAGTTGTGCCGTATACATAAGGTTGCGCAGCTCAACCTGGTCCATGGGGGCTGAAACTGTCATATTCGGAATATTTCGCATAAAGGCAAGGTCGAATATGCCATGGTGAGTGGCACCATCGGCGCCAACAAGTCCGGCGCGGTCCATGCACAGAACAACATTGAGATTTTGAAGTGCTACATCATGTATGACCTGATCGTACGACCGTTGCATAAATGAAGAGTAGATATTCACAAATGGCAGCATTCCACCAGCCGCCAGGCCAGCTGCAAATGTAACTGCATGTTGTTCCGCTATACCTACGTCAAATGCTCTTTTGGGAAACACTTTCATCATCATATTTAACGAGCATCCCGAAGGCATGGCAGGTGTAATACCCACAATTCTTTCATTCAATATTGCCAGTTCAATGATTGTTTTCCCAAAAATATATTGATACTTTGGTGATTCAGGTGTATTTGATGTTGTAGTGAATACTTCACCTGTGTGAATATCAAATTTGCCGGGAGCCGCGTGCCATTTGGTTGCATCATTTTCTGCAGGGGTAAATCCTTTTCCTTTTTTAGTGACAACATGAAGTACCTTAGGTCCGGGTATTGCCTTCAAATCATTGAATATCTTTGCTAAACCAATTACATCGTGTCCGTCAACCGGTCCAAAATAGCGGAATCCGAACGATTCGAAGATATTACTCTCGCGAAAAACAACCGACTTTAATGCCTGTTGGTGCTTCTGGAGTACCCTGCGTGCAGTAGGGCCGACGCCATAGATCTTTCCAAGCATTTTCCAGATCCTTGTTTTCATGCTATTATAAGTTGGCGAGGTCTGCATCTGAACAAAATACTTGCTGATTCCCCCAACGTTGGGATCAATCGACATGTTATTATAATTCAGTATGACCAATATATCCGCATTCGAAGCGCCTGCATTATTTAGTCCTTCGAATGCCAACCCGCCGGTCATTGAGCCGTCACCTATTACAGCAATTACTTTTCTGTCCTGTTCTCCTTTAAGTTTTGATGCAACCGCAAGCCCGAGGGCTGCCGAGATGGAAGTGGAGGAGTGCCCGACGCCAAATGAATCATATTCACTCTCCGCCATTCGCGGAAAACCACTAATTCCTTTATATAACCGATTTGATGCAAAGATTTTCCGGCGACCTGTCAGTATTTTATGACTGTAAGCCTGATGACCAACATCCCATATGAGCTGATCGTAGGGTGTGTTGTAGGTATAATGAAGGGCGACGGTCAGATCGACAACACCAAGATTAGCCCCAAGGTGTCCGGGATTTGAAGCGGCTTCGCGGATGATAAAGTCCCTTAATTCGGCACAGACCTGCGGCAATTGTTCTTCCTTTAGTTTCCTTAGATCATCGGGATAATCAATATTTTCGAGTAAATTATTTATTAAATCAGCCATTTAGGGAAATCAAAAATTACTAACTGTTTAGGATGCAAATGTAAGGATAAAAATTCTAAGCGAAATCCAACATCCTGCCTGCAAAAATCGATGTTAAAAAGTAATTCTCAGCTTAAATCGATTTATTTGTATTTTATTTAAATGCAATTTATTATTCTCAAACTTTTATTGTTGTCCTTATTCTGTTTTGAAAGCGGCTTGTCATAGTATAACCAATTTCTTTGAGGATTGTTTTGGCCTCGTCGAAATGGCGTCCAATCTGCTCTTTCAGGTGCGAATCGGAGCCTAAGGTAGCTGGAACTCCGGCATTATAGAATGCTTTGAGGAGCTCATTTCCCGGGAAGAATTCTCCGCAGGGACGATCCTTGCCGCTGGTATTTATTTCGAAGGCTACACCCGAATCTGCAAAGATTCCGGCAGTTTTTTTAAATAATTGTTCTTTTGAGGTCTCTGGCCAGATCCTGAATTTTTTAATCAGATCGGGATGTGCCATAATGTCAAACAATCCCGACTTCGCCGCTTTCTGGAGTTCCCTAAAATACCATTCATATAGGAAGTCATTGCTGAACTCCTCATACCTGCTTTTGTCGGTATCATAATTCCAGTCATCGAGAAAATGAACCGATCCTATAACATAGTCGAAATTAAATTTTTGTAAAGTCTCACGAATCTCCTCCTGTCGGTTGTTAAAATAATCGACTTCTATTCCGAAAAGAATATTGATCTGATGGCCATATTTCTCTTTCATCTCTCTGACCTTCGCTTCCAGCATACCTATCGACTCTGCACCAACTGCCCATTTACACGGTTGCTTAATGCAGAAATGATCTGAAAAGCCGATTTCATCAAATCCTTTTTCAATGGCAGTTAAAACCATCTCCTCGTGGGTGTTATGCCCGTCGGAGAGAGTGGTATGCATATGATAATCAATGTTCATGGTTGAGTATTTCTTCCTGTTTTGTATCTGTTCAGGTCATTTTGATTATAGACAGAAGGCTTTAATATCTCCTCAAATAGTCGAGGCGTGAATCGTCCTTAAAATCATCCATTACCGATTCGTTATTTTATATTCCAGGCCGATTTTAGTTGATAAACAGCGATCGAATCGACAAATAATTCGCCCCCTTGCACCCATAGTGTTAAATCTTCATCATCTGCAGCGGGTGTGAAACAAGTGCTTAGCACAGCTTCTCCATCGTTGGCGAATATTTCAATCGAAGCACGATCTACAAGGATCTCAAGTTTTATGAAACCTCCAATTGGTTCGACATGGGCTGACCCACCAAGGCAGTCGAGTATTTTTTTATTCGAATCATACCTGATCTCTGTCCCTAATACTTTTCTCCCATTTCTAATCAGGAATCCAAATCCGTCAGAGGTTTTAGGATTAAATTTCGCTATAATATGATAGGCATCACCCGAAATTCCGCCGACTAAATTTCCTTTTAAACCTGGGATAATATTTTTCTCTTTCTTCAGGACTCCTTTGTCATGGAGAGAGGCAATGGCATCAATGGGTTTTTTGCAAAGCGTCGGCCCTGTCTTTGTGGTACGTAGTGAAAGCTCGCAAGGGAAAGTCATCTGTCCGTTAAATGGCATTTCGGGAAATTCACCCCCTCGCATCCAGGCAATCTGAACGATCTTGCCTTCGGGATGATTTGACCAGGTCTGAGTGGCATAAAAATTCTTTCCGTGATCAAGAATCTTCTTTTTAGACTCAGCACTGAATTTTTTTCCATCAAAGCTTCCCACCATATAAGCGCCGTCGCCTCCAAGCAGTACCCATTTCGATTTTTCTTTATCTCCATCAAGCGGGAGTTCAAAAAGGTCGGGGCATTCGAAAAAACCAATGGTATGGCTTTGTAATTCCCAATTGATTAAGTTTTTTGAAGTATAAATGGAGATCCCCTGTTTGGCTTCGTCGCCGTCAGGTCTGCGGTAAAGTACCATGACCCAATTACCCGAAGGTTGATGGAAAAATACTTTCGGGTCGCGTGCATCATCCTTTTCAAATGGGATGAGCGGGTTTTTATCGTATTTTTTCCAGGTGCGCCCCTTATCATTGCTGTAAGCAAGCCTTTGCCCGCATTCAAAACTTGTGTAAAAAATAAGAAGTGTTTTTTCGTCACCTTGTTGTAAACCGGCGGTATTTTTTTCGTCTACTATCGCACAACCCGAAAAAGCAGTCGCATGATTTTTATCCTTCGAATCTTCATCAGGGTAAATCGCAACCGGAAGATGCTCCCAATGGATCATGTCTTTACTTACAGCGTGACCCCAGTGCATATATCCCCACTCTTTACCATTTGGATTATACTGATAGAACAAATGATACTCACCACTATAATATACGCAACCGTTGGGATCGTTCATCCAGTTTTTTTCGGGTGTAAAGTGATATTGCGGACGGTATTTTTCTTCATAATACCTTTTGTCCGATTTATCAGGTACGGTTGTAAATGAATAAATAAGAAGGGTAAGGATTAGTAGTAAGTATCTCATGTTAAATAAAATGTATAAAATTTAATGGTCGATTCCGTATATGCCAAATATACATCATCTATTTTGTTTATTGGTCAAAATTCAGAATTTAGGTTCGATATAAGTACCTTTGTCCTGATTTATTGAAGATATGAGAAGAGAAGATATTGAAATAATGGCACCAGTTGGCTCTTACGAGTCTTTAATGGGAGCTATACAAGCTGGCGCCGGATCGGTTTATTTTGGGGTCGAACACCTGAATATGAGGGCGCGTTCTGCCAGCAATTTTACACTTGAGGACATCAGCGAGATTGTGCGAAGATGCAAAGTTGCACAAGTAAAGAGTTATCTGACGGTTAATGTCGAAATTTTTGATGAGGAATTTTCAACCTTGTCGGCCGTTTTAATGGCTGCGCGTGATGCCGGTATCACCGCTGTGATTGCTGCTGATATGTCAGTCATTCAGCAATGCCGCGAGCTGGGCATCGAGGTCCACATTTCGACACAGGTGAATATCACCAACTACGATGCAGTGAAATTTTATGCTCAGTTTGCTGATGTAATGGTTCTTGCACGCGAAATGAATCTGGGAAGGGTTTGTAATATTGCACAGAAAATCAAGGATAACGACCTGCGCGGACCTTCCGGAAATCGGGTTCGACTCGAGATGTTTGTCCATGGCGCGTTGTGTATGGCCATATCTGGCAAATGTTACCTTTCGCTTCACGAAACTCATTCGTCGGCTAACCGCGGATCGTGTATGCAGGCATGCCGACGGGCGTACATCATTACCGATAAAGAAACAGGCAGAGAACTTGAAGTTGATAATGAATATATTATGTCGCCAAAGGATCTGAAAACCATCCATTTTTTAAATAAGATTCTCGATTCAGGGGTGACTATTCTCAAAATAGAGGGGAGGGCCCGAAGTCCTGAATATGTTAAAACAGTTGTCGGATGCTATCACGAAGCTGTCGATGCTTACTTTGATGACACATTCACCGACGAAAAAATAGCCATATGGGACGAAAAATTGGCGTCTGTCTTTAATCGCGGTTTTTGGGATGGCTATTATCTTGGTCAGCGTCTGGGCGAATGGAGCAGCAACTATGGATCAATGGCCACGAAAAGGAAAATTTATACGGGAAAGGTGACCAATTATTTTGCAAATATTGGGGTGGCCGAAATAAAGCTTGAAACCGGCAGTCTCAAAACTGGCGATGAAATCATTATTAGCGGACCCGGCACCGGATTGGTCCAAACTATTGTGGAGGAGATCAGGGTAGGCCTCGTAACTGTTGAAGAGGCAGCGAAGGGTGACTTGTGTTCAATTCCGGTGTCTACAAAACTGCGACGTTCCGATAAATTGTACAGATTGGTCGATGCCTCGGAGGTTAAATTGCAATAGACCAAATGTCTGCTAAATATTTTTTACATTATTTAATTAAGTTTTTTACTTTTTTATGCCCCGATTGCCGTTAAACTGTATATTTACAATGGTATCTTGTTCCAGGAATAATACAGATTAATGGGTAAGAAAATTTTAATTGGGTTTACTATATTATTGATTTCCGCGTTATTAGCGGGATGGATTTTTTTTACGCGCGAAGCCAGATATTTCGGAACCTCTGCTTTTGGGGCGGTTCCCGAAAATGTTTCGATCATTGTGAGGATTCATCACCTGGGAAATTATACCTCGCGATCGCTTAACCATCCTATCTGGAAAACTTATTCCGGATTTCCGGGAATTGCATCTTTATATGAGCAACTGGTCTTTGCCGATTCACTGTTTAAAACCTCTTCCGAAGCTGGCAATTCATTTAATGATAAGGATTTAACAGTCGTATTTGGTGGAGAAAAAGACCATTTCTGGAACCTGAGTCTTGTTGAGTTATCCGATCTTACCGAAAAAAGAGCACTGACAGAACTCGTTGAAAATTATTTTTCCCGTAAAGGTGCAACTGTCGAATATAGGAGGGTAGGAGGAGCCGACCTTTCCTGTTACACTTTGAAAAATGGCGATCAGCCTAAAAATTATTACGCAACCTGTTATCATGGTGTTTTCGTGGCGGGCGCCGATAGCCAAATAGTAGCTCAGTCAATTAAAAATCTTGAGAATCCTGTCGCGCAGCGAAATACTTTTTTTGAGAAAGCCAATAAAACGGCGACCGATAATATTGATCTAAACATCTATTTAAACCATCGGAAGTTATCGCAGTATTCACATCAATGTTTTTCAGATACTTTTTGGGAACGGCTGAAAGGATCATCTCAACTGGCTGAATGGTCAGAAATCGATCTGACACAGAAAAACGATGAACTGCTATTTAATGGGTTCAGTTTTACAGGCGATTCACTGAACAATTACCTGGGCATCTTCCTGCATCAGAAGGCCGATTCGTTCCGGCTTGCAAAGGTATTTCCTTCCGAAACCTCATTTTTTATGAGTTTTGTAATCAGCAACCCCGCAAAATTCTTTGATGATTATGAGCATCTTCTCGACCGAAAGAAGGAATCTGAGGAATATAAAACTGCACTTGCCGAGGTGAGGTCGCAGTACGGTGTTGATATTCAAAAAATTGTTGCCGATAATCTAAACGGTGCGGCGGCTGTTGTTTTTACACGTCCCGATACAGTTATGCCCGACGAGAATAAATTCCTCGTTCTAAAAGTGGTCGATGGAGTTAAGATGGAGAGTGCAATGGTTCCTTTGGCTGCAAAATCAGTGATTAAAGGGAAACGAGATTTAACTGATAATTACAGGTTGTTTAAGATGGATAAGGAGATGGCATTCAAAATTTATAATACTCCTGTTAACGACTTTGGGAAAAGGGTTTTTGGAGCGGTTTTTTCGGATGTGGTGACGAATTTTTATGCCTTTTACAACAACTTTTTGATTATGGGGGCCTCGTACGAGTCGTTGAGTCAGTTCCTGCGGGCAAATGTTTTAAAGGAGACCCTTGGAAACGATAAGACATATCATGCGTTTGCGAAGGAATTGTCAGACCGGCTGAACTTTTTTATCTGGAGTTCTCCGGGTGTATCGCTCCCTTTTTTCAAATATGCGATAAATTCTGACATCTATAAAAATATGGAGAATCAGGTTTCTGATCTTCGGAAAATCGAATCGTTTGGCTGGCAGATTGGTGTCGAAAATGGCATGGTTTATAACATGGCACGCGTGAAATATAATCCCGAGGTAAGCAAAATCACCAGCCTGGTCGGGTGGAAGTGCCAGCTCGGGAATAGTGTAATTAACCTGCCTCAGTTGGTGATTAACCCCTCTGATAAAGCACACCGCGAAATTATGGTTCAGGATGCCGATTTTAATTTGACACTGTTAAGTAACGACGGCAGGATAATATGGAAAATCAAACTCAAAGGTCCCATTCGGAGCGAAATATTTCAACTTAGTTGTTCGAAAGATGGTCAGCTTCAGTATTTTTTCAATACCGACGAGGCGCTGCATCTGATTGATAATGAAGGAAACTACCTCCGTCATTTTCCCTTGGCGCTTCCTTCTGCAGCTACCAATGGCGTTTCTGTTGTTGAATACGACCACAGCGGTGACTATCGTTTTTTTATTGCGTGCAAGGACCATAAAATATACCTCTACGATAAAAATGGAGCAGTTGTGACCGGCTGGGTTTCACCACACACAAAACACGATGTCACTCAGCCCGTCCGGTTTTTCAGGGTCGAAAATAAAGATTACATTGTTTTCGCTGATAAAAGCCAGGGGTACATCCTCGACCGTAAAGGAAAAACACGGGTTCCTATTAAAGGCGATATTTCTTACTCACGCAATAGCTTCATGCTTGAACCTGCAACGGGTAAACGGCCCCCCCGGTTGGTGACCACTGATGTGAAGGGAAATATAATTTCTATCGGCTTCGATGGCTCGGTGAAGAGGATTTCACTGGGTAAGTTTTCGCCCGATCACTATTTTATTTGTAGTGCATTAAGTTCAGACAACAATCGTAATTATATCTTTTTGGATGGCGATTCGCTGTCGGTTTTTGATTCTTCTGAAAATAAGATATTTACAAAAAGTTTTAATTATTCAATAGAATTACCTCCCGAATTGGTTACTTTTCCCGATAAAAGTCGTAAAATAGGCATAGTAAATAGTTCCGAAAACAGGATATATTTGCTCAATCATGACGGGAGTATTTGCAAAGGTTTTCCGCTCGAAGGTAACTCGAGGTTTGCACTCGATTTTTCGGGTTTCACTATTGGTCAATTTAGTGTGATTACAGGAAGTTCGGAAAACATTTTAAGCAAATATGAAATTAATTGATCTTTAGAATTGACTTTTATTTTATCTAAATATTTGAATATCAATATTATGAAAATAACAATGCATTTTATATCAGGAACTGTACTTCTCCTTATCGGGGTGTTGCTTTTCTCGTGTAATCTGGACGATTTTAACCTGAACAAACTTGCTGCCACTACTAATATCGTCCCTAAGGCTTTTGCTCCGCTTGCTTATGGAACATTCAAAGTGAGTGATTTTACGGCGTCTCCGGCGCCCGCCGATAATACACCTGTCCCCGTTGCAGGATTAGATCTCTCGCCTTTAATAATTAGCAAACTGGGTACTACGTTTAGTAATGCAGCATTGGATTCTATTTACCTGATCACCCTTTTCACAAATAACACTCCATGTGTTATGGAATTTGAATTAAGTTTCCTTGATAATTCGGGAACTCAAATGGGCAAGCTATTGTTATCTGGCCCAATACCTGTCGGTGCCATCGAAAGTAAGATCAAATTCCCTCTGGGTCCTATAGATCAGACTAATCTGCAGAAAGCCGCTTTAATTCAAATGGATTTCAAACTTTTTCCGCCTGCTTCAGGTACAATCACCTATGGAGTGGCAAAGACAAAGTCGTTTACAACAAAACTCTCTTTTTATGCACCCGTCACATTACAGAATTTATAACATTCTGAATTTTATGAAAACGGGTAAATTAGCATCGATCATACTGTTTATGATTTTCCTTTTCGGAGGATCACCCCTTCTTTTTGCGCAGCCGAATTCACTTTATTTTATGAAGGGTATTCCGCAAACGAAAGACCTTAATCCGGCACGTCCCGGAATATCGGATGGATATTACTTTAGCATGCCTTTGTTTTCTAAACTCGATTTGTCAGTCAATACGAACAATTGGGCGTATACCGACCTGATCCATTGGGGGACAGGATTACGCACCGATTCACTCGTCATCGATCCTGAAAAATTTAAGCGCGCTCTTGATAGTAAAAACTTTATTAATGAATCAGCCGCGCTCACTGTATTCGAAGGTGGCTTTAAAAAAGGGAAAGATTTCTATGCGGCCTCCATAACCGAGCGCGAGTTTACTGAATTCTCGTTCAGTAAGAATCTTGTTAATTTTATTCAGTTTGGGAATTACCCTTACGTGGGCCAGACCTTTTACTCCGGAAATCTCGCTGTTAATTCACAACATTACCGTGAGTTTGCCTTTAATTATTCGCACGACGTCGACAAGAAACTCACCATAGGCGGAGCGGCTAAAATCCTTTTTGGGATGGCGGCTGTTCAGACCAATGGAATGAATTTCAAAATTACCTCGCCTGCCAATGGCGAATACCTCGATGTCACAGCGTCGGGTCGCATGAATATCTCGGCCCCTGTCCAATTTAATTACAGCCCCGGTGGGAAAATTTTATCGGTGAACTCCCTTTCAAATTATTCCGGATTGAATTACATGGCCAATTTTAAGAATCCGGGCATTGCATTCGATTTTGGTTTTGCCTATCATGCGACAAAAAAAACCGAAATATCAGCAAGTATCATCGATCTTGGATTAATCGGATGGAGGAGCAATACAACGCGGTTTACAGAGCAGGGTTATTTCAGATACAACGGTGTAAGTCTGAACGATCCGCTTCAAAACCCACCCGTGATCTCACAGTTTAGTACGGTGATCGATAGTATAACTACACTGATAACAAACCAATTTCGTCCGACGCATACAAATTCCGGTTTTGCAACGCTGTTACCGGTTAAAATCTATTTGGGTATCGATCATCAGTTGAATGACTTTGTGAGTATATCGGGGCTTACAAGGATCAGGATCATGAATAATACGGTGCATACCTCATTCACGGCCTCTGCGAATGCATTATTAGGCAAAGTATTGTCGTTATCGGCAAGCTATTCAATCATGGAATCGACGTACGATAACCTCGGTTTAGGTGTTGGGATCAGGGCCGGCGCATTCCAGATATACACGGCTGCCGATAATATCATTTCACCATTCTATCCAAGCCAGGCACGCAACATGAACTTTCGAATCGGCATCAACTTTATCTTTGGCGATAAAGACAGCAGTAAAAGCAGCGGTTCATCAGGTTCCAATTGCCATTGTCCTTATTAGTTCTTTTGGTTAGCGGTTATCTCTATTATTTGTTTTTCGGCTTCCTTTTTTTCAATTGGTTCGGTGTTATGCTTCATTGGTTGTTCATACAATGCCATAGGCATGTCCGATATCGTAGCTCCGGGATTTATCCCGGTGAACCGAAGTAGGTATGTGAACAAGAATGCCGAGGCTTATGACCCATGTTATAGTGCCGCGATTTGTACCTGCGAACCAATATATGTTTCCTACGATTCCATCGTTTACCTTCCCATTTCCTACGATCTTCCTACGTTTCCTACGTTCCTACGGCCCTCTTCTGTATTTTTACATTTTCTGCCGATTTTTCCTGCAATTCCGATGGTTTTCCACCCATTTTCCCCATTTTCGACGTTATTTCCTGTGTTTTTCGGGCTTTTTTGGTGTTTTTCCAGCCATCTTCCTACAGTTTTCCTACGATCTTCCTACGGTTTTCCTACGTTCCTACGGGCCTCTACTGTATTTTTACATTTTCTGCCGATTTTTCCTGCAATTCCGATGGTTTTCCACCCATTTTCCCCATTTTCGACGTTATTTCCTGTGTTTTTCCGGCTTTTTTGGTGTTTTTCCAGCCATCTTCCTACAGTTTTCCTACGATCTTCCTACGGCATTCCTACGTTTCCTGCAGTCTAATTACCTAATCCCTGATTACCTTTGATGCTGGTCCGGAAGGTTCTTTTTGCGAATGGATTTCGTTATCGGTTACACGATCCAAAATAGCCTGGGAAACCAGGAATACCATTTTGATATAAAAAATCACTGTTGTCCGGTTAAAATATTAACAAACTAAGATGTTGCAACTACGTTGCTTTTTCAATTCTAAAATACATTTATCTACAAAGATATAGCAACTACGTTGCAAAAAAGGATGCTGCGTAGCAGCTTAATCTTTGTAGAAATAAATAGAATTGAAATAGTAAGCCACGTCGTGGCGGAATCTGTTTAAAGG